>Ga0134121_10000414_pt1 | contig 50466 bp, 50 predicted proteins | sample KB301_FD_96463 | JGI IMG/M metagenome (GOLD analysis project Ga0134121, IMG submission 96463) | Terrestrial soil microbial communities without Nitrogen fertilizer from Kellogg Biological Station, Michigan, USA - KB3-0-1 | ecosystem: Environmental > Terrestrial > Soil > Unclassified ...
GTCACGATACGACCGTCCTTTGGCGTTGGATAGGGCTGAGTGGAAAGAGAATCCTCATACTTGTAAATCAAGCCCACATTCTTTGCATATTTCTCAATGTAGATGTATTGCTGAATGGCATTCGAATCCAAATCCTGTGATACCGTTACCGTTGAATCGAAAGAAAGACCATTAAGAGTTAGTGGTTGATGAACGGATGTGTATTCATATCTCCACCCGTTGAGAAAAACAAGATTGCTATCGGCCTGAATGTAGTTGTTCCCATACCATTGCTTGTTCAGAATAATCGGAAAGTCAAGTTTGATGAAGCGAAGATTTTCTTCCACCTTCTCCGCAGTTTGATCTGTAAGATTCGATGACCAAATATCGGTGACTACCCAGGAACTGCTTGCATCATTTCTTCTGCTGCGAATGATTCTGAATGCGTGGTTGCCTGCATTATCAATGTATGGCGAGTCCACTTCCTCTTTGATTTGATAGGTGTGATGAATGATGGTGTCATTAAAACCCCAGTAGCCCAAAGAGTCCACATCGTAAATAATGTATTTACCAGTGACAAGCGGGAAATAACTTTGGTCAATTGCAACCGGTGGGTAAGAAGTTTTTTTGCAAGAGAAAAATAAAAGCGCGCAAATGCAACTGACGAATAAAATTGAGAAGCAAATATTTCTTGAATTGCTCTTCATGAATGTTGAATCAGTATTCATTTCCATAAACTTGATTTTTTTCAATTACAAACTCTAAGCTCCACCGGTCCCGATCTGATCAGGAAACCCTGAGCTTTTATGAATTATCCCTCCGCCAATCACATCATTGCCGTCATAAAAAACTGCTGACTGTCCGGGAGCAATTGCCTTTACTTCAACATCAAACTCCACCCGAATTTTTCCATCACCATCATTGAACAAGCGACCCGGTGTACCGGCATCCCTGTAACGGACTTTTGTGACCGCATCCATTCCATCTTCTACGGACGAATACTTTTGAAGATTCACTTTACCCGCAATCATTATACTCCGCTTCAAATCATCTTCTTCACCAAGCACAACAGTATTCGTATCAGCATCAATGTCAGTAACAAACATGGGAACGCCGAATGCAGCTCCTAACCCTTTCCGCTGACCAATGGTGTAGAAGGGGTATCCTTCGTGCTTTCCGAGGATATTTCCCCCTTTATCCACAAACATTCCACCGTCAACTCTTTCTTCCAGTTCAGGAATTCTTCTTTTCAGAAATCCCCGGTAATCGTTATCCGGAATAAAACAGATTTCGTACGACTCGCTCTTCTTCGCCAGTTCTTTATATCCCCAATCCTCGCACATCTTTCTGATTTCTTTTTTCCGGAAACTACCCAGCGGAAAACGACTCATCGCAAGATTCTCCTGCGAAATTCCCCAAAGCGCATACGATTGATCTTTGGTTTCATCCAACCCTTTTGAAATCACAAAGCGATCATTTTCTTCACGCACCTGCGCATAATGTCCTGTTGCTATGAACTCACAATCCATCTGCTTTGCACGTCTGATGAGTGCTGTCCACTTAATGTGAGTGTTGCACAGCACGCATGGATTCGGAGTCCTTCCTGCGATGTATTCCGAAACAAAATCTTCAATCACCGCATCTCCGAATTCATCCCGGATGTCAACGATGTAATGAGGAAAGCCAAGTTCCACTGCTACTGCGCGCGCATCATTGATTGAATCAAGATTGCAGCAGCCGGTTTCTTTTTTTGATCCGCCGCTGGTTGCATAGTCCCACGTCTTCATCGTGATTCCGATCACCTGATACCCTTCGTTGTGAAGCATGATTGCCGCAACGGTGCTGTCAATACCGCCGCTCATCGCAACCAGAACTTTTCCGTATTTGCTCATGAGACAAAGATACGATTCACGAAGTTCACGACTAAGGTGGAATTATTTCTTAACTTTCATAAAATTTCTCCAATGAAAAAAATCACTCTCCTTATTATTTCCTGCCTCATGGTTTTGATAACTTTTAATGCAACCTCTAAGGATTGCGTGGGATGGATCCGGGTTTATAATGGTACCTACTTGAGCACCTCAGGGTGTACTGAGTCTTATAGCATTTCATACTGTTCAGAACTTAGCATGATTGCATTTAACGGACTTTATACTTGGTGTGATTCCACTGACTGGTATTTGAATGGAGAGATGATAGCGCGCTCTTATGGAGGCGATACATTTCATGCAACGTTACCGGGCGCTTACACTGCAAAATTGTATGAGGGTATTTACCAGGTAGGCTGGACCAGCTGTACAGATGGCTATGGTTATTGCGGCCCCGCCAAAGTAATTTTAACAGTTGGAGCCCCTTGTCCTACACCTTCAACAGGGTTTTCTACTACGAATATTTCCTCGACAAAAGCAACCTTAAACTGGGGAACACTTCCTTGTGCACTCGGTTATAAAGTCCGTTATCGAGTGAATGGAACTTCATCATGGATTAAGAAAAACGTGAGCACTAACGTCGGATTAAAGAACCTCACCCAACTCACAGCTAATACAACTTATCAATGGAAAGTGAGAACTAAATGCGCAGATGATCCCGGTGTTTTCTCTGTATTTTCCCCTGCGCAAACATTTACCACAACGAATGTTCGTGAAGAGATTGAACAATCAAAATCAAAAAATGAATTGATTGTTTATCCCAATCCTGCTTCAGAAAATATTTTCATCGGGCGATTGGGTTCAACGGAAACTGCTGAGTTAAAAATCATAAATTATCTCGGGCAAATTGTGTTGGAGAAAATTCTTGCTCCTGATACTCCGGAACCGATACAAATTTCTGATCTGCCAAATGGAAATTACTTCTTAATTATTATTCGCAACGATCAGGTTTTAACGGGAGAATTTATGAAGCAATAGACTGATTCCGGTTACGATTCACGATGCCGTAACACGACCCGCGTACCACAGCAAATAATTTTGAGTCGTTATACGTGTATCGTGATTTGTAATTTCATCCCGTGCATACCATAGGCAGAATTGACAAAGTGGATTTCCCCGAATTGGGTTTGATTGATGTTGAGGCGAAGATTGACAGCGGCGCATACACTTCTTCCATCCACTGCGAAACCATCAAAGCATTTTACAAGGGAGGCGATCACTTTGTAAAATTCATTGTCTTCAATGAGGATCATCCTGTTGAACGCGAGGCGAAGGTGTTTGCAAGCAAGCAGGTAAAAAATTCTTTCGGGCAGATAGAATACCGTTACACCATCAAGACGCCGGTAATTCTTTTTGAAAAAACTTATCTGATCGAACTCGCTCTCACCAATCGCTCTTCGATGAAGTATCCTGTTTTGCTGGGAAGAAAATTATTGGGGGAAAGATTTATCATTGATGTGACGAAGAGGAATCTTTCCTTTAAAGAAAAAATGAAGAAGAAAAAAACTGTTAAATGGTTAAATGGTTAAATGGTTGTCGAGCCATTTAACCATTCAGCAATTAAACAATTGAAATGCAAATTGTAATTCTCTCCCGAAGCCCCCGAATCTACTCGACGTCCCGTCTGCTTCAGGCAGCAGAGCAGCATGGTCATCAGGCTATTGTGCTCAATCACACCAAGTGTTACTTCGGAATTGAAAAAGGAAAGCCGCAGGTATTTTATGAGGGAAAAGAAGTGAACGGTGCCGATGCTGTAATTCCCCGCATTGGCGCCTCAGTAACTTTTTACGGAACCGCCGTGGTACGTCAGTTTGAGATGCAGCGAATTTTTTCCGCGAATGAATCGCAGGCGATCACTCGCTCGCGCGATAAGCTGAGATCGCTGCAGCTCCTGGCGCGGGCTGGTTTGGGAATTCCCAAGACAGTTTTTGCCGATACTTCTCACAATGTAGATGACATGATCAGGATGGTGGGAGGTCCGCCGCTGGTGATCAAGCTTCTTGAAGGAACACAAGGCATCGGAGTCATTCTTGCTGAAACCATACAAAGCGCAAAGTCAACGATCGAAGCATTTCTTGATCGGGAGATTTATATTCTTGTCCAGGAATTTATTAAGGAAGCCAACGGTGCAGACATACGTGCATTTGTGATTGACGGGAACGTGGTGGGAGCGATGAAACGCATGGGGAAAGAAGGAGAGTTTCGCTCCAACCTTCATCGTGGTGGTCAGGGAATGAGCGTGAAGCTCTCACCGGATGAAGAACAATCGGCAATAAAAGCAGCGAAAGTCCTGGGATTGCGGGTGGCAGGTGTTGACATGCTTCGTTCCTCACGCGGCCCGATGATTTTAGAAGTGAATTCATCTCCCGGCTTGAAAGGAATTGAAAAAGCTACCGGGGTTGACATTGCTGCGAAGATCATTGAGTTTGTGGAGCGCAATGCACCACTGAAGCAGGTGGAGGATAGAGTGGGGTTTTGAACCCCGATTCTCGATTCGCGTATTGCGATTCTCAATTCTAAACACGCTTTTAAAATTGTGATGAAAACTAAAAACACATCTTGCTTCGCTCAAGGCATATCTTGAGTATGGAATTAATTTGAGAAAGGGAGCATTTGATCCTTCGCAAATGCCTGAAAAGAAATAGTGATTCTCATTCAAGCGCATGTGCGCTTATGCTTTTTGTCACGTCCCAAAGAAGTTTCCTGCCGAATGACTTTGAAGTCTTTAAAAAAACAGCAGCGAGAAATTTCTTCCCGCTGCTTTCTATCTTCTAACCTCTAACTTCTATCTTCTGATTTCAAATCGATGTTTTCTCAAAACTGCTTCACCACCTTTATCACACCAAGCATCTTATTGCTCTCAACAAAGTGAATGAAGTAAATACCTTCCGGTAAATTTTTTCCGAAACTAAATGTGCCTGAAGAGTTTTTCACCGGGAGCGATTCCAATTTATTTCCCAGCACATCATACACATCCATTCTTGCATCGCTGCCGGGTTGATCAAAATGATAGCTGATGGTTTCCTCGTTGCTAAATGGATTCGGGTAAGCATTAATGAGATCGTGATTCATATTGGTTTCAGATATTCCTGTAGCAACGGAATCCACCACTTCAAAGACATCCAATCCGCCTTCAATCCAATTCGCATTTCCCTGGTAATCCACGGTAGATAATTTCAGCTTCATGTTATTGGTGAGAGTAATAAAGTCTGAGACTTTGAATGAATGGAAAATCCATGAGGGATCAGATGCGTTGCTTGTTAAATTCATAAGAGAAACGGTGGTATTCCCGTTTGAAAGTGTGAACTTCAGCGTGTCATCAGGAGAACCGAAGATGCCACCATCAACCCACCACGCATAGAAGTTTATGTACGGTTCATTGTAATTCGTCAAATCAAAAGCAGGAGAAGTAAGCGTGACAACATCACCATCCACATCGCTGTTGCCCGGCGTTCCGCCTAAATTGCCGGTCATGTAACACTCGTCACCCAAATCGCCGGACACATCGTTATAAGGATTATACACATCGTATCCGTAATAAGAAGTACCAATTGGCACATCCCGAACCCATTTGCCTGTGTTGGACACTCCACCGATAGATTGCCACCCGAGGTTAAAGAAGAAATCATCATAGTATCCTTTTATTAACTGGAATAAAAAGGGAGGAGGATTAGGATTTACGACAACGCTCAGAAGTCCTTTTTCGTGATAACCCCACTTGCCTGCATAAATGTCATAGGTGCCCGGGTAACCGTTGAAAGAGAAATTACCATTCGCATCGGATGTGGCATTGTACTGATACCCATCAGTACTGACGAAAAAAACAGGTGCGCCTTGTATCGGGGCATTGGTGATGGAGTCCACCACTTGCCCGCTAAACGTTGATAAGATAAGAGGAACCAATTGAGCATCGAGTGTGGTTTCAACACCACTGGTAAGAGTTACATTTTGAACTTCTTTTGTGAGGTAACCAAATTTAGAAAACCGAACGGTGTATGTACCGGCAACGCCATTGCCGGTTTTATAAACTCCGGACAAATCTGAATTATCAGTATTCTGCGTGCCCTCCACTTCAACATATACATTATTCAGCAGCACACCGGTTACGCTATCAGTTACAGTACCTGAGAGCCAGCAGGCTGCGACATAGGTAGGAGTGAGGACAGTTAGCTTTCCTCCGTTGGCTCCTGCATCAGAGAGATCGGAGGCAATGATGGTTCCGGAAGGAAGATAAGGATACACGCCCCATGTGCCTCCGTAATTTCCGCCCGACTCACCCGGGTCAGTGTCATAGCTTCCGCATTCGATCATGTTATCAGGATGCGAGACATCAAAGAGTACTACACCGTCTTTATAGTAGGCAACGACTGCAAATTGATCATTGAGCAAATGCACATTGTGAATAATGGTACCACTCCCTGGATTTGACTGCGCACGATCGAGTTCGGTGACATTGCTCAGGTCAGAGACATCATAAGAAGTAAGGTAGGAATTATCAACTTCATCGGTAGTGAAAACATAATGGTCATCGTGTGTAGGCCAGGCGTTGTGAGTGAAATTACTTGGCGTATTGAATTGTGCAAGAGCAACCGGATTTGCAGGATCAGCTACGTTAATTACTTGCAGTTGTCCGTCGTAAATTTCACCTGCCCATAAGGTATCTCCACGCACAAAGCCATCATGAATATAAGGAGAAGGCCGGTTGCCCAAAAAGGCCGGATTGATTGGATCAGTAGTGAGGTCAAAGCAAGCGTATCCTGAATAAGGGCTGTTTGACCCATTGGCTCCGAACACAAACATTCTTCCGTGCTCATCAATCCACAGTGTGTGTCCTGTGTAAAGGTCTTGTCCTTGTGAATAAATGAATTGGTATTGCTTCACACTATCGGGCAGATATTGCAGATCAATGATGAGCAAACCATTGTCCTGTTCATTGGTTGCATAAGCATAGTGGCCGTAGGTTTTAATTTCACGCCATTCACTCGCTGCCCCCTGATGTACCACATCAAAAAGATCAACGGGATTATCAGGGTCGGTGACTTCTACGATGGAAACTCCGTAGTTTGTTCCTACGAGAGCATACTCTCTCATGAGTGCGCCATCAAGTGAGGAATACCCCCAAATGCTGGCGCAGGAATAAGGGAAAGAAACTTCGCTGCGAAACTGCATGTTGAAGTTTTGTGCGCCAAGATGGGTGAAGTTTAAGGCCAGCGTGAAGGTCAGAGTGAGAGTGAGTAAGGCTTTTTTCATGGAAGAATCAGTTGAGTGGGCTAAGATAAAGAGAATCGGGAGATTGAATTTTGATAGTAATAAACAAAACAAAAGAGCCGTCAAATGAATGGTGGCTCTTCTGTCGATGTAAAGTACTTAGATGTTATTCGCGATCCATTTCTCCGGTTGACCTTTCCTCATCATCCATTTCTGATGAGCGGTTTCGCGTGGAGCGCGTGGAAGCCGACCTGTCATTTCTTGATGACGTGGTTTTTCCTCCTCTTCCTGAATTACGACCGGATGAAGATTTGTTTGACGATCCGGAAGAGTTGCTTTTGTTGGAAGTTTTTCCTTTCATAAATTTGGTTTTATATGTTGCCTCAATGTCAATGCCAGCGTAAAGAGTTGTATTTCCCCGGGCACTCAGGTAATCCTACGGAGAATTTCTCTATGAAAATTCCCTAAGGAGCATCACTTAGAAAGTTGAGCGAAGTGGCTGACAGTTATTTCTTATGAGGAAAATATTCTCAGGTGTGGAGGATGTGCTTCACTTTCTTTCGACAGAGTAGATGCCTACAGTTTCTGATTTCCCCTTCAATTCTTCCCTTGCCAAAAAGGAAATCACTAATTCATCAGCCGTGGAGAGTTGTTCTTTAAGATGCTCAGAGATCAGCAGTTTCTTCCCGAAAAAATTACAGCGGCTTTGTATGCGAGCCCCGGTATTCAGCACATCACCGTGATACGCGATCTCTTTTTTTATCTCGCCCACTTCTGCGACCATCACCTGACCATCATTTACACCTGCTTTGAATTGAGGGACGAAGCCATACTTCTCCTGGTAATATTCAGCCCTCGATTTCAGCACATCATCAAATGCAAAGAAGACGCGAAGGCAATTGTGATTGAGCAAACCATTTTTTATTTTCCAGGATAGTACTGCTTCATCACCCACATACTGATAAATTTCTGTTCTGTATTTTTCAACTACTGTGGCAAGATCATAAAAGCAATCCTGGATCATTTCGCTGAAGAGTACGTGCCCGATCTTCTCCGCAAACGTGGTGGATGACTGCAGATCGAGAAACATGAAGATGCGCTCTTCCTGCTGCGGCTTGAAATATTTTCCCCTCACCATTTTCCATAAAAGACCCGGGCCGAATTTCTGATTCACCTGTTTGATGAAGCTCACGAGAAAAGAAATCACCAGTGCATAAATGAGCATGGCGAGTAAAAACTTATCCTGATAAAATTTAAGCAGCTTGTAAAATTCCTGCTGAACAGAATCATGGTCAGCAAAAATTCCGGAGAAGAAATGAATGAGGCTCAGCACAATGATGATGGTGCTGATGTAAATCAATGCCTTTACGATCACGAGAAAACCGAATGATCTCTTGCGAATGGTACTCTTTGCAAGAAATAAATCCACGATGCCAAGGATGGTGCCGATGAGAATGGCTGCAATGGTACCCTGTATAATGGTCAACGAATAGCGGATGGGAATGACTACCCGTATGTGATCGTATTCCGCAAGGCCAAGCACCCGCACGGTGATGAATAAATATGCAGCAAGAACCCAGCAGATGATTTGAAATATAATTGTTTGGCGGACGATGCGGGTGCCCATGATGCGAAGGTAAATCGCGGCGGGTAAACTCCGGCCGTGTTGCAAACTCTGATGGAGTTACCTTGAGAACTTTTCATTTTCCGTATCTTTGAAACCCATGAACATTCGTTACAAATTTTTCATCGCATCACTACTTCTATTCGTGATGCATTTTATAGCGCATGCGCAATGCCCGACAGGTTTAGCTCCGGGAGATACCAACATCGTAACCAATGGAGACTTCAGTGCCGGTAATATCAGTTTCACTTCCGGCTACAACTTTTGTAACAGCGCCAACTGTCTGGGCATACCCGGTGCTGAGGGTTCATACACTGTTGGCGTTGATCCATCTTTTTACAATGGTTCTTTCACGGGTGTTGATCATACTTCAGGCACTGGAAATTTTCTTATCGTAAATGGATCTCCGGCTGCAAATACTGCCGTATGGTGTCAAACAGTAACCTTTGTTCCGAACAGCTATTACATCATCAGCTTCTGGGTGAGTTCACTCGTTGCGCAGAATCCTGCCAGCATTCAGCTTTACATTGATGGATTTCCTTTTTTCGGGCCCATCACGGCGCCTGCAAGTACAGGAACCTGGCTCGAATACAATCAGACGTTTCAATCCGGGCTTCTGGAAACAACAGAAGTTTGTTTGTATGATGCGCATACGGATATAATGGGAAATGATTTCGGCATTGATGATATCTCGATCAAAAAATGCGAATGCGATCTTGCGGTGAGTGCAGGACCGGACAAAAGCATTTGCTACGGAGATTCAGTACAGCTTGATGGATCGGGGGCCGTGTCCTATTTCTGGAGCCCGACAAATACTTTGAGTTGCTTCACGTGCGATTCTCCGTACGCTTCTCCGCCATTAACAACGATGTATTATGTAACAGTGAGCGGGCCGGGGGGATGTGTTGTAGTTGATTCAACAGTAGTCACCGTGTTTCAGCATTTTGATATACATGCAGGACCTGATACCACCATTTGTGCAAACACTTTTGTTCAGTTGCATGCTGACGGTGCGGTGAGTTATGCCTGGCAACCACCAATAAGTCTGAATAATCCGAACATTGCAAATCCGCTTGCATCTCCTTCACAAAACACAACGTATTACGTTAGCGCAGTAGATAGCCACGGTTGTATTCAATCGGATTCTGTAACGGTGAACGTTTTTCCTTCTTCAGGCAACCTTATTGTTTCTAATGACACTTCAATATGCCTCGGAAGAAGTGTGCCGCTTCAGGCATCAGGCGCTGATACTTACACATGGGAGCCACAGCAAAATTTGAGTTGTGCAGACTGTGACAATCCAATTGCTTCACCGCTATCAACTACAACTTATATCGTGACAGCGATTGACAGCAATGGTTGTTCAGCAGGAAGTGACTCCGTGAAAGTGACGGTTGATATTGGCTGCTCGCACTTAGTAATCCCTACTGCATTCTCTCCGAATAATGATGGCAGGAATGACTTCTTTCATGCTCTAAGCAAGGGTGTTGTTTCCTTTGATCTGCAACTTTACAATCGCTGGGGCACATTACTTTTCTCCTCTGTAAACCCTGATTCAACATGGGATGGGAAGCTGAATGGAATTGCACAGCCGGTTGGAGTTTACATCTGGGTGTTGAAAGCGCAACTCGATGATGGAACGGTGGTGGATAGGAAGGGAAGTGTGACGCTCGTGCGATGAGATTAAAGACAAAAGACAAAAGATATAAGACTCAAGCATTCGAATTTGGAATTTGTCCCGATTAATCGGGATGGAATTTTTCCCACTCTTGAAATTCAACTGGAAGGAAATCATACACTCCCCGCACTCACGAGAAATCGTGATTGTCTTTGCCATTCAGGCGTTCGCACTTATTGCTTCACTGACTATAAGTTTAATCATCACCAATCTTCTCGGCGCAGCAGCGTATGGTGCATTCAGCTACGGATTTTCATGGGTGAACTTGCTTGCTACATTCTCATGCATGGGCTATGAGCAACTGGCGCTCAAAGAACTTCCTTCGTATCGCGTACAAAATCGCAATGATCTCATTCGGGGATATTTCCTTCACTCCATGAAGATGGTCTTCATCATTTCTGTTTTGGTTTCCCTGCTGCTATTTGGGGTCTCCTGGTTTCTTCAGCAACCTTCAGATGAAATGTTACGAAAGGGTTTATGGCTCGCGGTTCCCGTGCTTCCGGTGATTGCAATGATCAATCTTAGATTATCATGGCTTCGAAGTTTTCATTTCAATGCACAAAGTCAGTTGCCGGATAAAGTAATTCGCCCTGCCATTTTTCTTCTCGCCGTGTTGATCAGCTATGGGATTTTGAAAGATAAGCTGAATGTATGGCTCATCATTTTATTGAGTGCAGGAAGTATCGTAATCGCCTTGCTGGCTGGAAATTTTTTTATCAGGGAAAAAATTACAAGTGCTGTAGGTGGAATTCCGCCATCGTACCTGCGATGGCAATGGACAAAAGTGGCGTTCTCTTTTTTGCTCGTGAATGGAATTTATTTTTACTTCTCGCAACTCCAGATCATCGCGTTAGGATCTTTTAAGGGAGCGAAGGAGACGGGGATCTTTGCCATTGCATCACGGCTTTCTGATCTGGAAGGTTACATGCTCTTTGCAATGAACGTCGTGCTCGCCCCGGTAATTTCAAAATTGTTTGCTGAGAATAATTTACAGGAATTGCAACGCGTGATCACCAACTCGCTTCGTATCGGGTTTATCCTTTCATTCCCTGTCATGATCTGCTTCCTTCTCTTCCCCGCATTCTTTCTCGGTTTTTTCGGTGATGAATTTGGCGAAGGAAAATTTACATTGGTCCTTCTTACCATTTCGCAAATGGTGAACTTTGGCACCGGCTCCGTCGGATATTTGCTTACGATGACAGGGCATCAGCGCACTGCCATTCAACTTTTATTTCTCTGTGCTTTGCTGACGACTTTGCTCAGTGTTTTACTCATTCCAAAGTTCGGAGTGAACGGTGCTGCCATCGCCGCCGCAACAAACAGCATCGTGCTGAACGTGCTGATGGCAATTGCAGTGTACAGGAAAATTGGAATTAACTCAACGCTTATCGTGATTCGCGGTACGCGTATCGCGAATCGCGATTAGTATATGAAGCCAAACTTCTTCATAGTCGGTGCTCCGAAAAGCGGAACTACTTCATTGTATTTCTACCTGAAATCACATCCGCAAATTTTTTTGCCAAGAAGAAAAGAGCTGCTCTTCTTTTGCGATGATCTTCATTTTACTTACCCGATATTGAATGAGCGTCAATTTCTTGACTACTATCGTGAAACTCGGGATCAGCAAGTAGCGGGAGAGGTGTCTGTTTGGAATTTGTATTCAAGGAATGCTGCGCAGAATATCTTTCAGTTCAATCCGGATTCAAAGATCATTATTATTCTGCGCCACCCGGTTGACATGCTGTATGCCCTTCACAGCAATCATGTTTTCAACGACAATGAAACGATTACTGATTTTGAAAATGCACTGAATGCTGAAGCAGATCGCAAACAGGGCCAGCAAATTTCTTCAGCCATAAAATGCCCTGTAGAAGGATTGTATTATTCAGAAGTTGCTGCGTACTCCGGACAAGTGCAACGCTACTATGATATTTTCGGAAAGGAAAAAGTGAAAGTGATTTTGTTCGATGATTTCATTTCCGATACAAAAAAAGTTTACGCTGATCTGCTTCATTTTCTCAGTGTTGATGAAACGGTTCTTCCCCATGGAAATGGAGACAGTCCCGAATTCAAAATCTTCAATGCTAACAAAACCACCAGGAGTGAACCGCTGAAACGGCTTACCATCGCTCCGCCCCAATGGATGAAAGTAATGGGCAGAAAAATTTTTCCGCATCAAAGCAAACGGCGTGACTTGCTCATGCAATGGCTTTGGAAGGTGAACACGAAAGAAGAAGAGCGAAAGAGAATTGATCCGCAATTGCGAAAGAAACTGATTTCACAATTCACTCCGGAAATTCTAAACCTCGAAAAAGTTATTGACCGCGATTTATCACGATGGCGTCAGTGATTCAACACGTCTTCATACAACTGAAGAAATTTTTTCCCCACCACTTCAGAAGAATAGTTTTCCCGCACAAATGCTTTTAATTTCTTCGGATCAAATTCCCGGTAGTGATCACACATCCACACCAGCGCCTTGCAGAGTTGATCCGGATCATTCGCATCAATAAGTTTTCCGCGCTCATCATTAATGAATTCCTCCGGCCCGCCACAGCGTGTGGAGACAACCGGTTTGCCGCATGCTAATGCTTCTGCAGCCGCCATCGAGAAAGTTTCAGATAAACTGTTCACCACGAGGAATGAACAATCATTAAGCAAGCTGTACACCGCATCATTCGATAAATTTTCGTGAAAAAAAATTGTTTGATTCAGCAACCCTGATTCCTCGGCTTTTGCCTGCAGGAGTGAATCAGGAACCGGTCTTACTATATGAAGTTGCGCACGGGGGAGTTGAGCACGGGCAAATACCTCAATCAGCCCCGCAATGTTTTTGCGCGCATCAGTAAGTCCGCCAATGGCAACAATGCGAATAACACTGTCGCTGCTCTTCATCACTCCATCGCCCGAAACAAAAACCACGTTGGGCACTATTGTATAATTGCCATGAAATCCGAAATCTTCCATCGCTCGCTGCAGGGTTTTAGAAACTACAGTCACATACCGGGCACTGCGTGCTGTAAATTGAGTAAACCATTTGAGGGGAGGAAACAACACCGGCAAATCGTATACAAAGTGACTCGAGTGCTCTGTGATGATGAAGGGAATTCTGTGCCGCCACTTGAGATAAAATGCAGGCATAGCAGGACGGGTAAAAATATGAACATGGTTAACCTCCGGGAGTCCAAATGATTCCCGGATCAATCGCCACCCAATGCGTGTTGCTTTGAGGTAGCGAAAAAATTTCCTGACTCGTCCTAATCCCCTTTTCGAAACGTCATTGTTACGATACCAAACGTTCACCACCGTGAAACCGAATTCCTGTTTCATTTCCCAATCGAAAACCTTGTCACTCATACTGGGATCAGCACACACGTGCAATATTGCGAGATCGCAAAACATCGCGACGGCCCTCGCATGATTCTCAATAAAGTTTCCATCGAGCTTGTCAACGCGATTCGGATACCAGCGTGTGATGAATAACACTTTTGGTCGCATGGTTGCGAAGGTAGAGTGAGAATGGGGAAAGTGAATGGGAGAGTGAAGGGTGAGTAATAATGCCAACGACTTTTCCACTTCACTTTTGCCTTCACCATTTGCCTGTTAAAACTGCGGACAAAAAACTCTCCTTGATTTTCTGATCTGCACCTGCCTGTTTCTTGGGTACTTCACTGAGAATGAAATCACATAGGTCACACTTTCTCCCGCATTAATATGTGAATTCCATATCAATTTTCCTGACAGAGCATCGGGGGTTGCGCCTGAGGTTTGAATAATATCAACCACAATATCACTTTCCTGTGAAACAGGAACCTGATCCTGCACTTCAATATCAATTGGTAATCCGCTGTTATTTTTCACACTGATTTCGTAGGTGAATGATTCCTCTCTTCGAGTGCCTACTAATTTTTTACTGCCATAATCTTCTTTCTTTTTCCTTGTCACTAAGACCCTGTTATTACGACCCATGGACAAATCAAGAGTGTCTTCAATTGAGCGGGTATCTATCATGGATTCGCCGATGTATGTGTTTCCGAAATAAACATTTGCAGGTCCATCAATAAGATTTAATTTTTCCCATCCTGTTACTCTCGCGAGAAGAAAAGCATCCTGATCAACTTTAGGTATCGTGAAATACTGATACATCGCATCCAAAGTGTAATGTGCGATATCAACTAAATAAGGTTTGCCATCGGATGGTATGTCATACGGTTTTTCAATTTCGAACTCTGTACTCAGTTCGCCGGCCGAAATTTCAGAATAGTTGACCGATGTATCGGGCTCAACGGGCAGTACATTGACTCCGGCGGGTTTAAAATCAACCCTTCCCTCATTAGCGCCGGATGAGTAATTCAATATCCATGTAGTCAGAGCCGGCTTCGTAGCGCCGAGTGATGGATCAGCGGTGGAGAATTTTAACCTGACCTGTTTCCAGTCAATGCCTGTGTTGTTGTAAACTTTGGCTTTGTATTTCAACTCAACAGGATTTTTGATGTCTTCAGCGATTAAGTCATAAGTCGCTTCCCAGCCCGTATTACTAACAAGATATCTCAGCAATGCCGTCGTGTTTTGATCTGATGAAGAAACAATCACTACCATCACTTCTTTTCGTTCAGGATTATTCTGATAGTTGAGATCGGCTAATTGATTTTTTGCCGAAGTCAATTTCTTATTCAGTTGCCCAAGGCTTTTACTCAATTCAGAAATTTGTTTGTTTATCTGCAAGGTTTTTTCTCTGTAGAAATCAATTGCCTTTTGCAATTCCACCATAGAAACTCCTGACTGGTTACTGCCAATGGACTGATTCACTGTCAACACCGATTTCTCAGTCTTATAAGCATCCATTTGATCATTGATAGAGATGACAGCACTCTCCATTAATGCAATCGTGTCATTTAACTGAACAATGCGCTGATCAGGTTTTTCTGAATTAAGAAAGTTCGATTCAGTAGATACCGACAATATCTCAAGCTTTCCTTCCACTGAAACTTGCACGCTCGTCGATTCCAGATAACGTGAAAGCCCGGTGAAGATGATCCTGTTCATTCCTATCTTTAAATGAATATTTGCATTGTGTCTCACTTCAGCGCCGGCTAAATACACAGTCACGTCATTAATTTTCGAATCAATCCGGATGACATTTTCCTGTTGTGACTTTGCTGAAAAATTCATGGTGAATAGTAAAAGCGCAAGACCAATCTTTTTCATGACATTCTTTTTGATGAGGAAATAATTTTTGATTCGTGCTCACAAGTTAAAGATTTGGGGAGAAGTGAAGGTGAAAGTGAATGTGGCGGGAAGCAGGCAATCGATTTTCCTTGTGCTCTTCATCTTCCTCTTCTGCTTATCACCTGAGTTTCTTAGTTCGCAATCGCAGTGAATTTCCAATCACAATCACATCACTGAATGCCATGGAGAGCGCTGCAACAATCGGTTTAAGAAAACCTACTGCAGCAATTGGAATGGCCAGCGTGTTGTAGAAGAACGCCCAAAAAAGATTCTGCTTAATCGTTGCGAGCGTGTGCTTGCTAATGTTGATTGCTTCGGGAAGCAGCATAAGATCATTGTGAAGCAGAATGATTTGGGCTGAATCAATCGCTACCTGAGTTGCATTGCTGAGTGAAACGCCGACGGTGGCAGCAGCAAGGGGAGGAGCATCATTCACTCCGTCACCTACCATTGCAACTGTTCCTTGCTTTCTCAATTGCTCGATGATCGAAAGTTTTTCCTGCGGAAGTTTTTCAGCATGGAATTCATCAATGCCCAATGCTTCTGCTACTTCTTTGCAGTTCTCCATTTTGTCACCGCTGAGCATCACGGTTTTTATTCCGGAAGATTTCAGAAAGGCGATCATCGGTTTCGCTTCGGCGCGGATTTCATCTTTCACGTTAGCCATACCAACAAGCCTTTCATTCTTATTCACAAAAACATTCCAATTACGTTGGACCAAATCAACTTTTCCAAAAATTTCTCCCGGAACTCTGTAAGTGCCTTTGGAAAGACTTGTGTCCGCAAAAGAGTCTGAATCACGTCCCAGAATTTTTACTGAACCAACTTCATAAGCATTTCCTTCCTCGTCAATGGCTTTTATAGAAACTCCCTTAAGCTCACTTACATTTTTCATGGAGAGAATCCTGGTGTCGCTCAACTCCTGTGAAATTGATTTCGCAATCGGGTGTGAAGAGAATTTTTCCACACTCGCAAGAATTGTTCTTAATTCTTCCTCTGAAATTCCAATCGTTTTCAAATTTTGAATTTTGAATTTGCCGGAAGTAAGCGTCCCGGTTTTATCAAACACAATTGTTTTTACAGAAGCGAATGTCTCAAGCGTTTGAGCGCCCTTGATGAGAATGCCGCGGCGTGCGGCTCTGCCAATACCAACCATGACCGCAGTGGGTGTTGCCAGTCCCATCGCACACGGACATGCAATCACCAAAACTCCGATGCTGTTCATCAAAGCTCTTTGAAATGAAAGATTAAATCCGAAAAGAGCGATTAGAAAAGTCAGGGCTGCAACAGATAGAACAACAGGCACAAAGACCGCGGTGATTTTGTCTGCTAACTTTTGGATGGAAGGGCGGTTACGTTGTGCATCGTTCACCATTTCAATAATTTTCGACAGCACTGTTTGTTTTCCAACTGCAGTCGCCTGCATCTTAATGGTGCCGTCAGACACAATCGTTCCGGTGATCACATCGGCACCGGTTGTTTTTTCTACCGGGAAGCTTTCTCCGCTGATCATTGCCTCATCAATCCATGCATTCCCCCAAACAATTTTTCCGTCGGCAGGAATCCTATCGCCGGTATTCACTAAGAAATAGTGTCCTGCTTTTATTTCGTCATGATCTGTTTCGGATATCACTTCAAAGACCGGATCGCCGTAAAAGTCAATCCGCTTCGCTTTCTGAGGTTGCAGTTTGGCGAGTTGTTCCACCGCTGACCGGGTTCGCTTCACTGATTTTTTCTCAATGACATTTCCAAGCAATACCAGTGTAATAATGGATGCCGCGGTTTCAAAAAAAAGATAATCAGGGTTGTGAAGAAAGATTCCCCCGATCAAACTGTAAATGAAAGCCGCGCTGCTCCCGATGAAGATGAGTACATCCATATTCGGAACACCTTGACGTAGTGAACCCCACGCGCTTCGTCCGAAATAAAAAAATCCAACTGTGTACACAGGCAGGCACAAAAGCAATTGTACTGATGCGCTATGCAAAAATTCAAACGGTAATAGCATGTGCAGCAATAACGGGAGGGTAAAGACAAGACAGAAGTAAAATTTGCTTTCAACAGCTCTGAGAAAATTCCATGATGATTTTTTTTTCGAAACATTTTCGCTTGCAACATGATAGCCAAGTGCGTTAATGCCTTTGATTACTTCATCGCGATTGAAATTGCCATTCGAATCGAACTTCACTGCGCCCAACGAAAAATCAACATACACGTTTTTCATTCCGCGCTTCTCTAAAAACTTTGTCACCGTCATTGCGCAGTTTGTACAGGTCATTCCTTCCACGCTCAGCTCAACGTCGTTGGGCAGCGTTTCGGTCTCTTCATCATGATGATGTAAATGATCCATCGTTTCAATTTTGCACCCTGGGTAGGAGTTGCTCCCGGTGTAAGCTGTTAATGTTTTCTAAAATGTGAAGTACGTTGTATTTGTTTTTCTCAAAAGTATCTAACTTCATTGCAACGTTTTTCAATCATTAAACCTGATAACATGAAAACAACAACAAAAAATTCCCGACGGGATTTTATTAAGAAGAGTGCACTGGCAGCGGCAGGTTCTCTGACTTTTTTGTCAGTAGACTGGCAGAAAGCTTTTGCGGGGCAAATCAGCATGGAAGAACTCACACAGCCCGGTAATGATGGCGTGTTCACACTTCCTGCCCTTCCATATTCTTATGGTGCCCTCGAACCATACATTGATGCGCAAACGATGGAGATTCATTACACAAAGCATCACCAGAAATACGTTGACAACCTTAACGCGGCTATTGCAAAAGCGCCCGAGCTGAAAGGAAAATCCATTGGGGAATTACTGAGCATGATCGACAGCCTCCCCGATGGTGTAAGAGCTCCGATTCGTAATAACGGAGGCGGACATTGGAATCATTCTTTCTTCTGGCAGATCCTCGCGCCGAAATCGGATATGATGATGCCTTCAGGCAAACTTAAAGAAGCCATGGTTTCTCAATGGCAAACCTTCGACAACTTCAAAGATCAATTCAAGCAGGCGGGATTGGGTGTATTTGGTTCAGGATGGGTTTGGATGATTGCTGATCAGGGTGGAAAACTTTCTATCGTCAACACTCCTAACCAGGACAATACGATGATGGACATTGCCAAAGATAAAGGGAAGCCCATCATCGGCATTGACGTTTGGGAGCATGCCTATTATCTCAAGTACCAGAATAAGCGCACCGATTATCTCGACGCTGTTTGGAATGTGATTAGCTGGAAGAAGGCGATGGAGCTGTATGGGTAAATTCCAAATTCCAAGTTCCAAAATTCAAATAAATTCCAGGTAAGAAATTTCAAAACCAACAATCCCATTCTGCCTTGAGAATTGAACTTTAAAAAATTATTTGTGATTTGGATTTTGGTAATTGGAATTTTATGCTGTTAGATCCTAAGCAAGAAATTTATAAACTAGCCTCCCGATTCCGGTTTGAGATTTTAAAAATTATTTGTGATTTGGATTTTGGTAATTGGAATTTTGTACGCGCGAGCACTTAACTTTGCGACCGATAACAAACGGTGATTGTAGCTCAGCTGGTTAGAGCACTAGATTGTGGATCTAGGGGTCGCGGGTTCAAGTCCCGTCTTTCACCCGGTAACTCCGGCGGAGTAAAAAACTCCACCGGAGTTTTAGTTTTAAGTAATCGTGAAGAATCAGTACACCTCTTACCGCAACATCTTTTCTATTGCGTGGCCCATGATGCTTGGCTCGCTGGGGCAGAATCTGATTTACCTCGTTGACACATCCTTTATCGGGCGCGTGAGTGAATATGATTTGGGTGGAAGCGCTATCGGGGGAATTTTTTATTTCCTTCTCTTCATGGTTGGCTACGCGCTCAACACCGGGATGCAGGTGATGGTGGCAAGACGAAAAGGCGAGGGGAATGACGCAGCGATTGGTGAGGTAGTAGATCATCAGCTTTATCTGATTCTTTCACTTGGCGTCATTGCATACATCACCCTCCGGTATTTATCGCCGGTTATTTTGCCACTGATCATACACTCTGATATCGTTAGAGATAAAGCGTTGTGCTTTCTTCATTATCGCTCTTATGGAATTGTGTTTGGTTTGGTCAACTCGATGTTCATGTCATTTTTCATCGGCATCGGAATTACCAAAGTCACCACCTGGACAACCGGAGTGATGGTTGCAGTAAACATCTTTTTTCTCTCGGTGCTTGTCTTTGGAAAACTTGGTTTTCCAAGAATGGAAATTGCAGGGGCTGGGTTAGCCTCTTCACTCGCCGAGATGTCGGTCACAGTGGTGATGATTTTTTATTTGTTCAGAAAAAAATTCAAGCACGAGTATCGCCTTTTTGAATTTCTGAAAGTGCGAGTTTCCCTGATCATTCAAATGCTAAAACTTTCCGGACCACTTGTCTTTCAGCAATTGATCAGCGTGGGATCCTGGTGGATTTTTTTTCTTGCCATTGAACACCTTGGTGAAAGACCACTCGCCGTTTCCAATCTTATCCGCAGCATGTACACAATGTATGGCGTGCCGGTGTGGGCATTGGCATCAACAACAAATTCGATGACGAGTAATTTAATTGGTCAGGGAAAATCGAATGATGTAATTCCGCTGATCAAAAAAATTGCTGTGCTGAGCTTTTCATTTGCTATCATCTTTGCGATGGTAATCCTGTTTATTCCTACTGCAGTCCTCTCCATTTTTACCAATGACAAAGATTTGATTGCTGACAGCATCTCCACGTTGCCTACCATATTGCTTGCCATCTCTCTTTTCTCAGTCGCAATCCTGGTGATGTTTGCAGTGAGCGGCACCGGTGCGACACGAATTTCATTTTATGTCGAGGTCACTTGTATTGTCGCGTACCTCACCTACATCTACTTCACCGCAATAAAATTCGAGTGCCCGCTTCCGATCATCTGGCTTGCTGAAGCTGTGTACTGGATTATCGCGCTCACCTTATGCGCGCTGTATATAAAGTATGGAAACTGGAGATTGAAAAAAGTTTAGAGAAGCTTTAGCTTGATAAACTTTTAATTGTTTTCTCAAGTTCCTCAACCGTGGTTGCTTTCAAAACTGCTTTCACGATTCCCTGTGAAGCTTCATTTGGAGAGACGTCCTGCATTTGATAGTAAAGCTTACCATCGCAGCTTCCAATGATCACCCAGCACATTTTGTAATCCGAGGGTACATCTTTAAAGGTGAAGGTCCCATTTATGTTATCACCATTCATCACGGAGTTAATGTTTTTCAGGATAAGAAGTGATGATACATTCTCCATCTCACTATAATTCTCAATCTGAACAATTACATCTTTTTTCACTGATGACTCAAGGAACCGGTCACAATTGATGTATCCCATTGCGGGAATACGAAGATTGATGGCTTTCGTATTAGTTTTAATAGCTGAGACATTCGGGTACGAAACGAGATTGCGGGGATCATCGTCAATGCGGTAGCCGCTAAGGATTTGCTGATGATAAACAGGACCACGCATGAGGTATCGCGCATACTCTTTGTCAATACCCCTGCTCTCAAGTTTCTTCAGTGATCTTAGTCGAAGCTCTTTTGCATTCACAAAAATTTCCTGATCGTAAAGTTTGCTCTCCTCAAAAAATTTCCGGAACGCTCTTGTATTTTCTCGAATCCATCTTCTCTTGCTCGCGCCGATGGCGAGATATTTTTTGGAAATGGAGTAGGAGCTCTCCTTGATGTTGGCAGCATACACGGCCATTTGAAGCACTGCCAATGAGTCTGCTCTGTTCAAATCATTGGGATTGTCCATGTAAAGAGCGAGCAGATCGGAATTCCATCCCATCCATTTTATTCTTTCGACGCGGCGTAAAAATTCTTTCGTACTTAATTCGGTGTTGGCATATCTGCCGTTTGCAAGTGCAGTGATCTGATCATTCCAGGTCTCATTCAAATTTTTATTGTGCTTCAAAACATTCCATGGAATCCTGTAACTTTTAAAGTGAAAATAATCGCGGGAAATGATTGCAAGCGGCAAAGCAGTTTTTTGTGTAGGGTACAATGGCCAATCCGGCGTCGGGTACAAAGACCAATTCATCATTCCGCGCTTTACATTCCCTGTGAAGAGTTGATAGTCTTTTGCATTTAGCCGGCCGGGAAGAGTTACGGAAACGAAGGCACCCGAGTCCAATTGAAGCTGTTGTCCATCTTCCGACGTTGCATTCCAGTAAATCATTCCTGCGCTTTCCAACGGTGTGCCATTAGACGTAGTAGAAAAGTTTGCAAAAACCATTTGCGCTTTTGAAAGAACTTCACGCAGCTCAACTCTTACCGGGCCAACGTACGGGGTTGAATCATTGAGCATGAAAGTGGACGGAGGAAGTTGAAGTACTGTTCCATGCATTCCGACGAGGGTATTAAACTCATTGGAATTTATTTCGAAAGCTTGTTGCGGAGCATAGCGAGTGGCCAGGTATTCCGCGGGAGATTGATTCCCGCTATAAAAATCATTGAGGAACTCCGTCACCGGAACTCGAAATTCATCGTCGCAATTATTTTCAACAAATGCATTTGCCGTACAGGGTTCTTTTTTGACTTTAGTAAAAGTTGAATGCGTGATCGGATAAGAATTCTCTTCATTAAAATTTTGAGGAGCTCTTTGCGTGACTGATTGGTCAGAAGGTTCTGTTTGTGTAATTGGTTTTTCATGTTTGCAAGCACATGCAAGAGCGATGACGAAAATGACGACTGCTTTTTTCATAGCTAAGGGGTTTTAGTAGCGTAAAGCAGTTTCGATACTTAACTTTTTGGTCGCGCTAAGAACGGTTGAGTGAAAGTTTTTATTTCATCGCAAAAAAAAATTAAGGGAACTCCTGATCGGGAAATCAAAAGAAAATAAATCAACCGCAAGAATATCTGCCCGGTTTCGAAGCTGAGTGGACAGGGAGAGTTTGCAAAGTCATCTCTTGTGATGAGCCATTGTGTTGGGTTGATCTAATTGCTGAACCTCATCCGGTAAACTCACCGGCTGATCCAAAAGGCGGCGGTGATAATTGATTTGACCGACATGATAATTGAGATGAGCGAGAACCTGAATCAATCGTTGAGCAGTGATCTTTGCGGGCTTGCCATCCTTCAAAGGATATTCTCCGTAGAGTTGTTCATCGGTCAAATTCGATACGATATTTTTTACCTTGTAAGCAAGCTCATCTACTTCCTTCATCAGCTTTGAAGTTGGAATATCACGGTCAGAAAATTCTTTATCCCGCTGACGAACATACCCGGAGTTACCCAGCCCTGCACCGATGAAATGATTGAGATTGCCAATGAGATGCCATGCGAGTGTTCCTCCTGAATTTGCAATCTGTCCCTTCACGTGCCACACATGCTCTTTGTGTGTGTAGCTGTTGATTTCATTTTTGAGTTGCTGAAGAGCGGCTTCGAATTGATCGGCGAGATATTGCTGTAGCATTCTGAATGTTATTGTCGGCAAATTTACTCGCAAAAAAATTTCCTTAAAACATTTGAGTGCTACCTTAGCAACCTTGTCATGAAATCAAAACTTCAGACTTTAGAAAACAGGCGCGCAAAATCCTTTGAAGGCGGCGGCGCCAAACGAATCGCCGATCAACATAAAAAAGGAAAGCTTACCGCACGGGAGCGCATTCATCTTTTGCTCGATGAAAATTCATTCGAAGAAATCGGGAGCATGGTGGAGCATCGCTCTCATGATTTCGGAATGGAGAATGAAATTTATCCCGGTGACGGAGTGGTGACAGGTTACGGAAAAATCAATGACCGGCTCATTTATGTTTTCTCGCAGGACTTCACCGTTTTCGGCGGCTCACTCTCTGAAACCTATGCAGAAAAAATCTGCCGTGTCATGGACCTTGGCATGAAAAATGGCGCACCCATCATTGGATTGAATGACAGCGGCGGAGCACGAATACAGGAAGGCGTGGTTTCGCTCGGAGGTTACGCCGATATTTTTTATCGCAACACTCTTATATCCGGCGTGGTGCCACAAATTTCAGCGATCATGGGACCGTGTGCCGGAGGCGCTGTGTACTCACCTGCCATCACAGATTTTGTTTTGATGGTAGAAAACACTTCATACATGTTCGTGACCGGACCGAACGTGGTGAAGACCGTAACGCATGAAGAGGTAACATCTGAAGAACTTGGCGGTGCGATGGCGCATGCTACAAAATCCGGAGTCACGCATTTCGTTTCGCCGAATGAAGCTGACTGTATTCAGAAGATCAAAAAACTTCTTTCCTACATCCCTCAAAACTGCGAAGATGTTACCCCTGTGTTTAATTATACCGGCAGTGATGAATTGCGTTTGAGGCTGAATGACATCATTCCTGCCACTCCGAATCAGCCTTATGATATGAAAGAAGTGATCCGGGAAATTGTGGATGAAGATCCAGCTTCTGGTGGGATGAGCAGTTTTTTCGAAGTCCATGAAAATTTCGCGGAGAATATAGTCGTAGGGTTTGCGCGCATTGCGGGAAGAAGTATTGGAGTAGTGGCAAATCAGCCTGCCGTTCTCGCTGGAGTTCTTGACATCAAATGCTCGATGAAAGGTGCGCGCTTCGTTCGCTTCTGCGATGCGTTCAATATTCCCCTCTTGGTGCTGGAAGATGTTCCCGGATTTATGCCCGGCACTGACCAGGAATGGAATGGCATCATCACCAATGGAGCGAAATTGCTCTTTGCATTTTGTGAAGCCATGGTTCCGAAGATTACGGTGATCACCCGAAAAGCGTATGGCGGTGCCTACTGCGTGATGAACTCAAAGCATATTGGCGCTGACATGAATTACGCTTGGCCTTCTGCAGAGATCGCTGTGATGGGAGCGAAGGGAGCTGCGGAAATTATTTTCAAAAAAGAAATTCAGAATGCAGAGAATTCAGAAGAGAAACTAAACGAGAAAGTAGAAGAGTTCACGGAAAAATTTGCAAATCCTTATGGCGCTGCTGCAAGAGGATTTGTTGATGAAGTGATCAAGCCGGAAGAAACACGAATGAAATTGATCAAAGCATTCTCCATGCTGGAAAACAAAGCCGATAAATTACCGAGGAAGAAGCATGGGAATATTCCGTTGTGATCCAAAATGGGGGTTAAAGAATGGCTCTGGTACAATAGCTTACATACAACCTTGGTTTACATTCACGTAAGCAAAAAGCACTTCAATAAAATTCAATCCCCTTTAGAACGTACTTCTATCTTTACGACAGTGAATAATCTTTGAGGAGATGAGACCACGATTTTACATCCGGACATTTACATTGATGATGTTTTTTACTTCGTGCGGACAATCACAGTCAACAGGACAAACAAATAAAACAACTGCCGGTGAATACACGAATGAGTTGTTTCTTTTCTCTGCTGAAGTTCCTAAGGACTGGAAACTATTCGGGCAAATTAAAAAACGATACGATAAAGAAGAGGGCAATAGTTGAATGGGGACTACCTTTAACTTATAGTGAATTAGAAAAAACGGACATTGAAAATTCCATTTCCATTACTGCTTATCACAGGACAGATATCAAATCAATGGAAGAACTGATCACCTATGAATATTTGCGAAAAGACCCACGAGAAACATCTTTGGAAGTGGACACTTCATCAGTAAATGCACGCATTGTTTATTCTACCATCAAAGGACTCAATTACAAAGGGAAAATATATTTTGTGTTTAAAAATGATATTGGTTATGTAATAACATTTATGGCAACTCCCGGCACATACGATAAGAACCTGGGACTATTTGAGGACTTCAACAAGAAAATAACTTTCTTATAATGACGCCCGTATACAAATGTTTCAATAAAATATTTGTTCGTATATTTAAACGTTATGCCTCATGCCTGGACTGAATAACATTAAACTACTTTAAAAGAAAATTATGAAAAAGATATTACTGGTTTCTTTACTTATTGTTGGTGCCTGCGCCGTTGAAGCGCAAGAATTGGTTTGGACCAATAACATTGACAAAGCAATGGAAATCTCACAGAAAACTAAAAAGCCCCTAATGCTTTTTTTTACCGGGAGTGATTGGTGTGGTTGGTGTAAGCGTTTACAGAATGAAGTTTTTACCAAACCCGAATTTGTAACCTGGGCAAAGGATAATGTAGTTCTTGTGGAAATTGATTTTCCAAGAAGGACTCCGTTAACTCCGGAATTACAAGCACAAAACAACCAACTACAACAGTTTTTTGCAGTTCAGGGATATCCAACAGTTTGGTTTGTTACCGCAAGTAAAAAGGATGGAAAAATCAACTTCGAAAAATTAGGAAGTACAGGATATCTTGCCGGTGGACCAAATGCCTGGTTGGAGGCAGCTAATAGAATCCTGCAAAATAAATAAGCCAGTTAAATTGCCCGAAAATAAAGCTGATAATTACCGAAGAAGAAACACGGGAATATTCCTTTGTGATTTTTGATTTGTTTACCTATTGATTTCAGTTGTCAGCAACTTTTATGAAACGACTATTGCTGCTCTCGTTGACATTAATTTGTATAAAGTCAAACGGACAGTGTGGTCTGGAGCATTCCTCAGCTTCTTATCACAACTCAAAATTTGTTACTCCGGAAGGCGACACTCTTAACTCACTCGACAGTTCCGGATTTTACGAGGGGCTTCATCTCTACGCAGACAATTCGAAAAATATATTCGACAATACACACTCTTATACTCTCGGATACTTTCATCACGGACTTCCGGTTGGCGATTGGACAGACCATTGTAGTGACGGTTCATTTTCGGTGGGGCAATTTACCTGGGGTTGGGAAGTATCTTCAGACGGAAAAGGAGGATGGATTGATAAAAAGCAAGGCATTTACAATAAGATTGGCGTTTGGAAATACTTTGATAGAGACAGTAATTTGATAAAGACAATGCGCTACGATAGATATGTAAAAAGAGATGAAACTTATCTTCAAAATATATCGGGCAATTTTATTTTGATAAAGTATGAGTTCAATGACATGCACAATTCATCCTCTCCGTTTAAAAAAGAAATAACAAAAGAATTTACAGAAGACGGGAACATATCAACGCTTGACTTTGAAAATTTTTGGAAAGACATTTCTCTTGAATATTATGCAGATGGACAAGTAAAAGAAAAATTTAAGTGCAGAAAGTTTATTGGAATAAGAATAAATCGCTCCATCAGGATATCGTATTCGCAAGACGGAAAAGTAATTAAGAAAGAGAGAGGAAAATGTTGGACAAAAAGATTTGGCCTCATGTTCTGAAAACTACTACAACAGCAAACCTGCAGGCTCACAATATCAACTCAAATACACTGCTTCTTCAATCGCCATCCCAATCTCTACAGTGATGCTCTTCCATATTTGTAGCGAGTAAGCCCAACATAATCTGTACTCACGGGATAACTTTTGTGGTGATCCACTAACAGAGCCACCTGAGTTTTCTTACCCCCTTCCGGTTTCAGTAAGGGTACTGGAAGGATTCAGAGATCTCCGTCCTCCTCAGGAGTGGGCTGAGGAAAAGAGCAAGTCTTGCGCCTGGCGTATTTCTATTTTCATTCGTGTCCAATCTTCGTTTTCCTTATTCTCATCAGCACAAAGGAAAATCCGATTACGACAAAAGAAGGCAGCCATACCCAAACTATCTCGCTGCATAAAACCCGCAATCCCCACTCGCTGAAAAAGCTTCCAACATTGAGAGGAGAAACCTGTATTGGCCCCCATGGAAAAAAATAGCGATGTGTGTTGAAGGGAAAGAAAAACTCAACGCCAAGTCCGCCGTTTGTAAATGCATCAAGGATTCCGTGTGATGCTGTAGCAAGAAAAAAGAATCCAAGCAAAGCAAACCATTTAGAGGAAAATGTTTTTTGCTCACGAAAAAAAATAAGCATGATGATGAAAGCAAGAAGTATGGCAAAGAACAGTGAATGCGTAAACCCGCGATGACCAAAAGGACTGCCGTAAGAAATGTGATAATGGAAACCGATTACATCTGCATCGGGAATTATAGAGCAGAAAATGCCGGCAAACCAAAATTTCGTCGACTCACGAAAGGATAATCCTCTTCCGATTGCGACGGCTGCAATTCCATGAGAGAGCGCTGATGCCATTGTTCTAAAAAGTTTGCAGTTTGCAATTGGCAGTTTGCAAAAAAACCATGTTTTCAAAACGCAGTTGCCATATCAAATTATTCGGTCAGCACCAGCTCTTGCCCTAAGTTCATTATTTGTCAAATGGTAAACTGTTTCGATTGGTATTATAAGTTTATCAATATCTCTACTGTCAACATATTTTTTCTGTTGGGCAACAAAATCTGTAATGCCTTCAATTAGTCTGAGTTGTTTTTTAGCAAAAGTTTCCAATGTCTGTCCTTTTAGTCCTAATTGTATTGCCCGTCTCGCTAACTTGCTTCCATAAGGATCGTGATCCGGGTCCCATTGAAGTCTGACTTCTTTTGTATCAAGATCCTTTTTCCAATGATCGTAACTCCCATAATATTTTGGGTCGAAAGATGATAACACTGCCTGGCTTAAAATATTCTCAAAGTCCTCTTGGCTTATCCAAAGAGCTAAAATTCTCTCTTGACCTTCTTTTGTCGCCCAACCACTTCGATACATCATCCAAAGGAAATTTGGTTTTATCCATGACATGCGTTTGTAGCTATAATCCGCTCCTCCTAAGAATTGATTCGTAACGGCAAAGTCTGCAATTGCTGGTCTGTAAGCCTGATACACTACAATTTCATTTTCTGCCTGGTGTCCGACAATATATTTTCCTTCTTTCGGAAGATGTGATAAAGCAGAGATGTACTTTTCTGTAATTATTTTCATTCAATGCACGTGATGAATTCAGTAATATCCTTTTTGAAAATTAAACCCGGAATTTGCAGTTCGAATTTTTGCCGCAAAGAACGCGGAGTAAAACGCAAAGAATAGCGCAAAGAAAAAGTTACAAATTATCTTGTGTTAAACTTTGCGTTTTTTCTCTGCGAAATTCTTTGCGCTCTCTGCGGTTTATTTTATTGAATTGCAAAATGTGGGTTAAAATATGACTCGTCACTTTCGTAATCAAATCATCGAAGGCATCGAGAAGTATTTCTATTAGGTTGGGGTTTGTTTCTCCAAGGGGTGGTTTTCAGTTTGCGGTTTGCTAAAAAGGCCGAGTTATGTTCTTCCTATTTTTTTATATCCTGTTTTATCGCAGTCAAAATGCTTTTAATCTCCTTGACGTTATAGTCACTGTAACTTAAAACTACGGTAAGTATCCTTTTTTTTATATCTCCAGGATATTCTCTATCAAATGCGATTGCGCTATCCCCTAAAACAAAAACAAATTCGTCGTTGGGTCTGTCAGTAAGAATTTCATTCCATTTTTTATTTCCATCTTTTGTCAATAGAAAGTCAACGTCAACGGCCGAATCCATTTCAGTAGATAATTCTGATTTGATGTCTTTAATGTCACTGAAACTTATGAAAGGTTGATTTTCTAAAAAATAAATTTCATCAGAAGGAGCTTTTGTCAAGTGTCTTTGAACACCCTTCTCTTTATCAGTCTGAAGATACCACCCATCTGTCAATGAAATGGGTGAACTTTTGTGCTTGGTCTTGTCTGAGTTGCAACTAAATAAAATTGTAACAATTAATAAGAACAATATCCTTTGCATTATCATTAAATCAGGTTGTGTGTGACTGTTGTATTCAGTTCCGACTTCCTCCTCAACTCAAATACACCGCCTCTTCAATTCCCATCCCAATCTCAACAGTGATGTGCTCCTGCATATTTGTGGAGAGAGAAAGCCCAACATAATCTGCGCTCACGGGATAACTTTTATGACGGCGATCTACCAACACAGCCACCTGGATTTTTTTTGGAGAAAAATCAAGAAATGGTTTCATAGCATACAGCAAGGTTTGACCGGTATTGGCTACATCGTCACACACGATCACTACTTTATTATTGACGGAAGAAGAATCAATTCCCATGAGAATTTCAGAGGAAGTGGGACGACGCTTTTGCAGTTGAATGTCAGTGAGGATGACGGTAAGATCACTCATCTTGTGCAGTTGCGCTTCGAGTCGCTGCGCGAATACAAATCCTTTTTGCCGAACGCCGGCGAGAATAATTTCTCCTTCCTCAGAATTATTTTCCAGGATCTCATAGCTGATGCGCTCGATCTTTTTCTTGATATCATCGGCATTGAGAATTGCAGTTCGGTTAATTACTTCCATCTTAAAATGATTGTTGAATTGTTAAATGGTTAAATGGTTAAATGGCTTAATGGCTACCTAAGGATGGGAGAAAAACAATTTAACAATTTAGCCATTAAGCCATTATTCACTCTTGCACCAAGAGCTTAATAATTCTGCTGCTCCCGTTTCCGGATTGAAGCCGGCAAAAATACAAACCTGCAGGAAGCTGGCTTCGATAGGTAAGGTAATGCTGCTGAGAAGAAATTTTGAGTTCATCCAAAATTTTTCCCTGGACATCGGTGATTAGAATTTTGGCATCCGCATTTCCTTCTTCATTCAAATTAAAAAAGAAAGTGGTGAACGACGAGGCAGGATTTGGAAAGCAGGAGAAAGAAATTGCTTGTGATGGATCATCAATTCCAATGTTGAATTCACACGATCCGTCATCTACCGTGGCTTGAGGGTTAAAGTTGAGACTCATAGGATTTGTGCAACCGTAAATGATCGTAGTAGTTAGTGCACCGAAGGCATTTATTTTTCCATATCCCCAAGCACTATCAGGGAGATTGTATCCGGTGTAATTATCCTGGATGGCACTCAGCCTGATCGCGTCTTTTATTTCCTTCCAGTCTGCGGTTGGATTTTTTTGAAGATACAATGCCGCTACTCCCGCTACCACAGGTGACGCCATTGAAGTTCCCCCGTTACGGAGATGCATTCCCCCCTGCGCCACCTTGAAGGATTGATAATAAATGAAGAGGGCCATTTCATAAACTAAATAACCATAGTTGTCCATTCCGAGGATTAAACCGGATGCAAGTGTTACGTCCCCGGGAGCTGTGATGTCCGGCTTCATTCTTCCATCACGGGTCGGTCCCACACTCGAGCCCCGTGCTAAGGCTCCGGGCGGATTTATAAATGTTTCAAGATGTTCGTAGTAATCAATGTAATTGTCACGGTTCGTATAATTGGCAACGGTAATTACTTTGTCAGAACAGGAAAAGCTGCTGACGATCGTCTGGCTGCTGTCGGCCGGTATGTAGCGTACAATATCCTGAAAAGTATCAGGAAGAGATACGGCTGTGACCATGTCAGACGTTCCGATCAATCCGGAATGGCTCCAGAGATCAAACCTGCCGGTACCTCCTGTAATAAATCGCCAGTAGTCAGTAGTGAAACCCGGCTTGATGGCTACATCACAAGCATAAGTACTGTCATACCTGTAAGCGGTGAAAGTGATGATGCCGATGCGCTTTCCATTGCTAAATAATGTATCCTTTTTAACCGCGGTGTCATTGATATAATTGAAGTCATTAACGAGATTGTAATATTTTGTTCTTCCCAAAAATATGTACGGATTTATGCTATCGGCACCAATTGCGAAATTAAAACCTGGAGCCACATCTTTATCAACCCACCATTCATAGAAAACTTCATGAAGCGACGGATTGTACTTGAGCCAGGTAAAAGATGAATCACTGGTGGCGGAATAGCCAAGATGAAAGGGAACAACAGCATTGCCTGCATTTCCGCCTGCGCATATAAAACTTCTTCCGCTCTGTTGTTCGAGGAGCGCATCAATCATTTGCGCCGGCAGATCATAACCATCGTGTGAGCCGTAGTACGTTCCAAGACTTGCATTGACTACACAAGGTTCGCCGAAAAGTGAGTCCGAAAGATGAAAACAGTATTCGGTTGCATCCACAACATTGAACAAAAAATTTTCATCAAAGGCAATGGCAACAGCAATGATGTCTGACTTTGGAGCAACGCCTTCATAATTATTTACCGCCAGACCATTTCCCGCTCCGATGCCTGCCACATTTGAACCATGACCGAATTCCGAGTTAGTTTCATAATAAGAACACGTGCCGCTGTTAATCACTGATGCATTCCATTCTTGTCCATAATTGTATGGTTGCGGAGTGTCTCCTCCGGAGTTCGCATTTTGGTCCCAGATGTATTTAATGCGGGTAGTTCCATCAGCATTTTGAAAATCGGGATGATGATAATCAATGCCATCATCCAAAAACCCCATAACCACACCACTGCCATCATACCCTTGAGTGAGGGGAGCAATCCCGTCATGAACAGGATTTACATTCGCATTGACGTTCGTCACTTCATCCATCGTGCGCCCGTTGCCATACAATCCTTCCACTCTTGAAATGCCCTGAGTCTGTGCCAGTGTGATCACTTCATCGAGTGGCAGAGAAACGGAGGAAATATTGTTCAGTGAAAATTTGAAAGTGCCACCGAGCAATTTTATTTTCTGCTCAACAATTCCCGGATCGCCCTGCACGAGCAGTGAAACTACTCTCGAAGAAACAGGTTGCTTCATAATTTCCCGCCAAAGAGAGGGATTCAATTTCGCCTGTTGTGAAAAACCATATTGTGCTGTCAATAACAGCAGGAGTAAAAATTTTATCTTGCTTCGCATTGTAGAGGATTGAGTTATTTGGTTGTTGAGTTATTGAGTCACTAAGTTAGCAGGCAGACCAGTTATTCATTAGCCAAGAAGCCAATAACTTCATAATTGATTTACTAAAAGTAGAAAGAATCCATGATAGCGCAAGTACTGTTTGTTGCAGTATTGTCAACTGCAATTTTTTTCTTCACAAAAAATGTGAGAAAAATCATTCGCAACATCCGGTTGGGAAGAGATGAAAAGATTGTCCAAAGGACTCCTGACGGAAAAGGTGACAGGGTGAAACGATGGAATGTATTACTGCGGGTAGCTCTCGGGCAATCGAAGATGCTCACAAAACCAATTGCGGGATTTTTTCACGTGATCATTTACCTCGGATTCATCATTATCAATACCGAGATTCTCGAAATTATTTTAGATGGGATTTTCGGGACGCATAGAATACTTGGAGAGTACATGCCTTCGGGCCTTTACAACTTTGTCATCATCGTTTATGAAGTTCTTGCAGGCGGGACAATTATTGCAGCTATTATTTTTCTATTCAGAAGATATGTACTGAAACTACCACGATTCAAAAGCAGCGATCTCGATGGATGGCCGCGAAAGGATGCAACAATAATTCTTGTCTTCGAAATTGGTCTCATGGTTTTCTTTTTAACCATGAATACTACCGATTATCTGCTAAGGGAAATGAGATGGAATGAGTTCACATTTATGCCCGGCGCATTTCCCTTAAGCGCATCGTTTATTGCTCCAATATTTTCTAACCTTTCAGAACCACAGATAGAAATTATTGAGAGAAGCGCATGGTGGCTGCACATTGTTGGCGTGCTTGTATTTCTGAATTATCTCGTAATCTCTAAACATTTTCACATCATCATTTCTTTTCCCAATGTTTATTTCTCCAACTTAAATCCAAAGGGAAAATTTGACAACCTGGAAAGTGTAACAAGGGAAGTGAAGCTGATGCTCGATCCCTCCGCAGGGTCCGGTGAGAATGCAACACCCGCTGAACCCTCAGTTGCAAAATTCGGTGCAAAGGACATCTTCGATCTTTCATGGAAACAATTGATGGATGCGTACTCATGTACAGAGTGCGGAAGGTGTTCGGCAGCTTGTCCTGCAACACTGACAGGAAAAAAACTTTCGCCACGATTGATTATGATGAAGACGCGTGATCGAATGGAAGAGGTGGGAAGAAATTTGGATCGTGCGTCTGTCACCCTGAGCTCCGTCGAAGGGTCTGCGAAAGCGTTATCAAATGCTTCGACTTCACTCCCGAAAGCATCGGAACAGGTCAGCATAACACCCACAGACTACAGTGATGGAAAAACTTTACTCTACGATTATATCACCGAAGAAGAGCTCTGGGCATGTACCACCTGCAATGCATGTGTGCAGGAATGCCCTGTAAATATTTCTCCGCTTTCAATCATCGTTGATTTGCGAAGAGCCATGGTGATGGAAGACTCAAAGGTTCCGCCTGAGTTAGCGCAGATGAACAGCAACATCGAGAACAACGGGGCGCCCTGGCAATTCGCACAACATGAACGTTTGAACTGGGCGGAAGGAATGGAGATTCCCACGATGGCAGATTTCGCTGCGAAGAGCGAGAGTCCTGACATTTTATTTTGGGTTGGATGCAGCGGCTCCTTCGACGATCGCAACAAAAATATCACACGCTCCTTCGCAAAAATTCTCCGGCATGCAAACATCTCATTCGCTGTTTTGGGAACGGAAGAAAGCTGCAATGGTGATCCTGCCAAGCGGGAAGGGAATGAATTTCTTTTCCAGATGCAGGCGTTCACCAATATTGCCACATTGAATAATTATGGCGTGAAAAAAATTGTGACCGCTTGTCCGCATTGCTTCAATACCCTGAAGAATGAATATCCCGGACTCGGCGGCAATTATGAAGTAATTCATCATACACAACTGCTTCAGCAACTTTTTCTCTCCGGGAGAGTAAAAGTGAAAGAGGACCATGCTTATCGTGATACACCAGTCACGTATCACGACTCATGTTACATAGGCAGAGGGAATGGAATTTACGAGGCACCGCGCGCTATACTGGAAGCATTGAAAGTCGAATTGAAAGAAATGAAGCGGTGCCGGTCGAACGGATTGTGCTGTGGTGCCGGCGGCGGGCAAATGTTTAAAGAAGAAGAGAAAGGAAACAAACGCATAAGTGTTGAGCGCGCAGAAGAAATTATTTCTTCGGGAGCAACTACCGTGGCGTCTGCATGTCCTTTCTGCATGACCATGCTTGATGACGGATTGAAACAGAAAGCAGGTGAAGATGCACCCGCGTTAAAGGATGTAGCTGAGTTAGTAGCAGAAGCAATTTAGTCAATATCATATATTGTGAAAACAAAACACATCTATTGGTTTGCATATTACAATATCAATTGCCCCAGCGTTCGCTATAGAGGAAAGTATGTTCTCGATTTTCTCGCGGAAAATTCCGGAATCACATTCTCGATCGTTTACCCGGGCTATAGTCGTGAAATTATTCTTCACTTCATAAAAATTTATTTTTCCGCGTTTTTTTTCCGAAAGAAAAATTCTGCAATCGTCTTTCAAAAAATATATACCACCGGTATTTATGCAACAGCATTGAAAGCTTTATTGCTATTCAGAAAAAAGAATACAATGTATGATTTTGATGATGCGGAGTACATCAGGTTTCCTCCGAAAACAATTCGATTCTTTTTAAGGAACTGCGAAAAGGTAAGTGCAGGAAGCAAGGTGCTGGTTGAATATGCCAGGCATTATAATCTAAACGTTATGTTACTCACTTCCCCGGTAATAGATCATGGAATAATTAAAACCGGGCGCAACGAAATCTTTACGGTCGGCTGGATAGGATTTTACAACACCCCCCATGAGTCTTCGAAACCATTTGCACATAAGCGGGTATTGAATGAATTAATTTTTCCTGCCATCAAAAAAATGGATTTCAATTTAAGATTAGTGATGCTCGGTGTGGAAAATGATCATGACCGGAATGAAATCAGAAATTACTTTTCCTGTAACAAGAACATCCTTGTTGATCTTCCTGACCAAATAAATTGGCTTGACGAAAAATCAGTCTACGAAAGAGTCCGGCAATTCGACATTGGTTTTGCACCGCTGCTTAATTGCGAATTGCATCGGGCCAAGTCTGCTTTCCGCCTCAAGCAATATTTTTCATGTGGTGTTCCCGCTTTAGCCAATAATGTGGGAGAGAATTCAGCATTTTTAAAGCATGAAGTCAACGGCTATTTGTGCAATTCAACTCCTGAGTTCAGGGAGCGACTTGTGAAAGTGAGGAACCTTAGCGAGAAGGATTATTCGCGTCTTTGTTCAAATGCTCAAAAAACTTTCTCTGAATTCAGCATGGAGAACTACTGTTCAATGATTCTTGAATATTTGAGTTCAAAAGGAGAATTGGTTTTCAAGTTGACCACTGCTAATCATGAATTGAAAATGAACGCAGGAAGGGAGGTTCCCAAGTTTAAAGATGTGGCGGAGTTGATAAAGGGAAGCGATCTGAAGGTTACTTAACTTTCTCCGCGACAAAATGATTAATAAGGCTCTGGTCTTCTCTTTTGGTATTGCAGTTTTACTCATGTTGCCCGGTTACGCCTTAAATTATTTTAAACCCGGGGAGCGACCTGCCGACACACTCATTATTGTTATGGGTTCAATTGCTTCGCTGTTTGGGCTGATGATCGTTTACCGGACGAGCACCATTCAGGGAACAAAATATTTTAGAATCATACAAATGTGTTTGGCCCTTACCATCATCGGGATCGTGTTCCATATACAGCATTGGCGGGGATGGGAAATCATAGTATTAATTGGTACAGCAGTTCTTATTGTGACTTACTCATTTCGTTTTGCATTCAAGAAAGGAAAAAAATAGCAGATGTTCTCAAGTTGCTGCTTGTAGTATCAGGTGTACCCGCATTTGTTTTTAACCTGGAGCATTGGAAATATAATTACGCTCTCGGTATACTTTTTCGACTGACTATGTTGCTTACGGTAATATATTGTGCTTCCCTGATGCTGAAGGCGGAACTTAAAAAGGAATGAACTTGCATTTGCGGAAGATGGGAATAAAATGAAACCGGAAAACTGTTTTGAGAATAAAATTTGCCGCAGGCAATAATCATTCTTCTTACATTTGAATCACACCTCAAATTTTCCGCACAATGAAAAAATTTTCCAAAACCAACCCTATAAGCTTGATCTTAATGTTGCTTTCATTTACTTCGGCAAGAGCAACCGTTTATGATATTGAATTGCAAGAGATCGGATTTGGAGATTATGCATCACCCGTCTCTAAAGTGCAAGGCATTGTTGTCAATCATTCTGATGTTGCCATCAACTCATTTGTAGTTTCAGTTTCAGTTGATCATAATTCCTTCTCAGAAACGGTTTCGGGATTAAATGTTTTGAGTGGTGCCAGTTACCTGTTCTCTCTTTCCAACAACATTCATTTTTCTTCCACAGGAAATCATTCAATTAAAATATGGACATCACTGCCCAATGGGTTACCTGATGCGAACACTCCCGGCGATACTCTCTTTGCGAATCCATTTGTTCTGCGAATAATACCTGATAAGAAGGTACTGCTTGAAGAAGCAAATGGCACCTGGTCAGGGTATTGTCCGGATGGTGATCTTAATGCCCAACTCGACGTTGACTCATTTGACAATAAAGTTTTTGCAGTGGCTTATCATTCAAGTGATGGAATGCAAACTCCTCAAGGTGACGCTATCACCGATTTTTTCAATGTGCCGGGTTGGCCGATGGCAATGGTTGATCGTTTTCTGTTCCCCGGTCAATATTCCGTGTTCCTCGATCGCCCGTGGTTTTCAAAAACTGCCGATAGGTTAAATGACATTGTGCCCGCCGATGTCGTCCTCAGCGGCTATCAATACAATGCATATACTAATCAAATGGATGTTACTGTAACCACTAATTTTTATGGAGCAGACTCGGGTAATTTCATTCTTTCATTAATTATTACTGAAGATTCAATAACCGGCTATCCTCAAAGCAACTATTATGACTCAAATCCGAATTCTCCATTCTATGGGCTTGGAGATCCTATTCCGGGATACGCTCATAATCACGTTGCACGAGACATTGTTTATGCACCTGCTTCGCTGATTCCCTACAACATTCCCTCTAATGGTGGAACCTACAGCAATCAATTTTCTTACACGATTCCTGCTGCGTGGAATGTTGACCATCTTCACTTGATTGGAATTATTGCGCACCAACTTGATGATTGGACGAATTCAGAAATCATCAACTGCAATACTCTTGACGAAGCTGTACCGGTGGTGGCAGTAAATCATTCCAACATCTCGAACATAGCAGTTTATCCCAACCCGATGACAGACTTTGTGATGATCCTTCCGAAAGGAGAATGGAGTAATGATGCAAGGATAGATGTGTATGATGCAACGGGCATTTGTCGCTGTAAAATTGAAGATGCTGATTTTTCCAACGGCAACCATTTTGTAGCCTGGAACGGAAATGATGATGCCGGGCAACCTCTTCCGCAAGGAATTTATTTTTTGAAGATCAGTGACAAAATCCATTCTTCCATAGTTCCACTCATAAAAAGATAGCAGTCAGAGTACGCGCTCTATCTAATTAATCTTGCGTAAGACTCAATCCATCAATAAGAATGGAAGAGCAATCGCAGGGAAAAGTTTTTTCCTGTTGAATAATATCTACATACGCTTATCGTATTGCCCGTGTCTTCCCATCATCAAAAACCTTTTTACTTTTAAATTCTTCTGGTAATAAAATTGCTACATATTATTTTTGTCCAACTTTAAAAACAAAAATCCAATGAAAATCAAACACCTGATAATTTTAGCATTCGTTTCCCTGACTCTTGCTTCGTGCGTGAGCAGCAAGAAATTTAAAACACAAGTAGCGAAGTATGATTCGCTGAAACTGGAGTACAACAAAGTGGACGACCAGTTAAGAACATGTTTAACAGATAAAGAAGCTAACGCTAAAAAGAGAGCAGAACTTGAAGAGCAGTTGAAAGAGTTGAAGAAGAATAGTACAACCATGTTAAATCAGCTTACAGATCTTTCAGTGGTTACGGCGGCGCAAGCAGAAAGCATTCGTAAATCCATTGAGAATTTGGGATTGAAAGACATGTACATTCAAAACCTGCAGGTGCAGATGGCGAAAAAAGATTCACTGAACATGGCGCTCGTCCTGAATTTGAAAGGTGCGCTGAAAGATGTGAACGATCAGGATGTTCAGATTAAAGTGGAAGGAAGTGCTGTGCTGATTTCGATCTCTGACAAAATGCTTTTCAAAACAGGGAAGTATGATATTACTCCGCAAGCGAAAGTGGTATTGGGCAAGGTAGCACAGGTGCTTAACGCTCAACCGAACGTGCAGTTTATGATAGAAGGAAATACCGATAACAAGCCGATCAAAACACCTTTCATTAAAGATAACTGGGACCTGAGTGTGTTGCGGGCATCATCAGTCGCGCGCAGTTTGCAGAATGATTATCATGTTGATCCTTCCCGCATTATTGCCGCAGGACGTAGTGAGTATCATCCTCTGGCTGGCAATGATTCTGATGCCGGCCGTCAAAGCAATCGCCGCACGAGTATCATCATTCTTCCACAGCTCGATCAGTTCTTTAAGCTGTTGGAACAGCCGAAGAAATAGTTTGAGAAAAACTTTGATACTCGCCTTCCATTACGGGGGGCGAGTTTCTTTATTTAATATTGAGTATGGCAATCAAATGCAAATGTTCATCAGGAGTAAAGCATAATTTTGCACCTGGTCACCGAACATAACTCAAAATGAATTTCTCCGATCAATCGCGCATTTGGATTTATCTCAGCAACCGTGTTTTCACTGAGGCTGAAGTTTCAGAACTCAACCCACTGCTGGAGCAATTCTGCATTCAATGGACAGCGCATGGATCTAATCTCAAAGCTCACGGCGAAGTGCTCCATCATCGCTTTATCATTTTAATGGTGGATGAAACTACCGCAGGAGCAAGCGGTTGCTCGATTGATAAATCAATTCATTTCATTCAGCAAATCGAAAAAGAATTCAACGTTCAGCTTTTTAACAGGATGATTTTTGCGTTGAAAGCAGGGGAGGAGATTCAGGTTTCAAATCTGAATGACCTTCAAAAATTATTTGACGAAGGAATGATCAACAGCGAGACGATTGTCTTCGACACCGTGATCACAGTCAAAAAAGATTTTGATGAGCGTTTCCAAACTGCTCTCGGAAAAAGCTGGATGATGAAGAGAATTAAATTGCATGAGCCTGTGTGAATGGTGACCGTGTCCGGAGAATCCCATGGAAAGAGGAATCTCTTTCACAATCCTCTATCAACATTAATCAAATGGCACTAAAGATCTCCCCGCAACAACAGAGTGATGATAACACGGGGCTAAGTACACGTGTCCAGTCCCGCAACCAGCGCTCGATCCGTCCCGATGGTTCTTTCAACATTGTGAACCGTGGATTGCCTTTCATTCAGCCATCCGATGTTTACCAGGAATTGATCACCATGCCATGGTTGAAATTCAATATGCTGGTAATTACTGCATACACAATTGTCAATACTTTTTTCGCAGTCATTTACTTCCTGATCGGCACTCAGCATCTCACCAACATTGAAGGTGCTACTGAGTGGGAAAAATTTCTTGATGCATTTTTCTTCAGCGCGCAATCATTAACCACTGTTGGATATGGACGAGTGGCGCCTGTAGGAATTCCTGCCAGTTCTGTTGCCGCCGTTGAGTCACTCGTTGGATTACTTGGTTTTGCTCTTGCAACTGGATTGTTATACGGCCGCTTTTCACGCCCCACGGCTAAGATCGTTCACAGTAAAAACATGATCATGGCGCCCTATCTCGATGGCACTGCATTGATGTTCCGCATTGCGAATGGCAGAAAGACGCAGTTGGTGGAAGTAGAAGTGACCGTAACCATGGGCAAGATTATGACTGAAAACGGAAAAGAGATACGCCGGTTTTTTCCGCTGAGTTTAGAGCGCAGCAAGATCGCAATGTTTCCAATGGCGTGGACTGTAGTGCATCCCATCACAGAAGAAAGCCCTGCCTACGGAAAATCTCAGCATGATTATGTACGGGATGACATCGAGCTGCTGATTTATTTCAAAGCCTACGACGAAACTTTTTCGGATACTGTTCATCACCGTATTTCTTACAAAGCACATGATCTTGTATGGGGCGCAAAATTCGTGATCAACTACGAGCAACTGCCCGACGGAAGCACGCTTCATCACCTGAATAAAGTGGGTGACTTTGAAAGAGTGCCATTGCCGGCGACGGCACAAGCGCCGGGTGAAGCAGGCCAATCCTAAAATGGCTTGTATATTCTGTTCTCAAAATTCCCCTGGAGAATTTTCTTCTTTCCATATATTGTGAATTCAAATTCGGGTTATGAAAAAAATCTTCACGGTGGTCATTGCTTTCTTCTCATTGATCAACACCGGACGTTCCCAATATTTGAATGCTTGTTGCAACGATACTATTTGCCCGGGTGACACGACGTTTCTCACTGTATCTGAAGACACGTTTGCCACCGGAACTGTTCTCAGCATGATTGATGATGTGTACAGCTCCGTTATTGATCTTGGATTTAGTTTCATATTTTTTAACAACACCTACACGCAGTGCGTTATTTCATCCAATGGCTACATCAGTTTCAACTTAAGCTACGCAAATCAAATTTCAGCGTGGATGATCACGCAGTCAATACCAGCACCAACTAATCCGCTGAATGCTATCATGGGTCCGTGGCATGATACAGACCCTGCTATTGACCCCTTTGGAGAATGTCGGTATGCCACAGTCGGTACTGCGCCTTTCAGAAAATTTGTTTGCACATTCTGCCAGGTTCCGCTTTACAATAGCCCCCTCGGAGAAGGATGCAGTGATTCTTTATTCACCGGGCAAATTGTTTTGTTTGAAACTTCAAGAGTGATAGAGGTTCATTTAACCAAGGAAATCGCATGCGACACATGGAACAATGGCGCCGCCATCGAGGGAATACATGATTCATTGGGTACTACAGCAGTGGTCGTTCCCGGCAGAAACTATCCCGACCTTTGGTCCGCTGCCAATGATGGTTATCGCTTTGCGCCCGATGATAATGGTTCATACATCGTGTATCCCATTCCATTCAATCCAATCCCTGTCAAAGTGGATTCGATTGTGTGGACCGACGGAAGCGGAGCGTTCCTTGGTTCAGATTCATCTGTTACTGTTATGCCTGAAGAAACAACGGACTACATCGCAACAGGAGTTTCTTCCTGTGGCTTGTTTGCTGATACGATCACCATTACTGTTGAACCGTGTTTTGGAGTTGGAATTTCTTCTCCGCACAGTGCGAATGAAATTCCCGAAGATGCTTCTGTGCTTGTGGTGAATGAACTTGGAATTACAATGGTGGCAGGAACTTATTTGCAACTCAATGATCTGCTGAAAGAAGTGACTGATGGTTTTTACATTCTTGTTGTAAGGAAGAATGATCAGATTCTTGAGAGGAGAAAAATTTATCTTCTAAAATAAGTTTACAGTTTGCTCGCAAAGTCCGATGGACAATTTTCCCGAAACAGAGAAAGGCAAGTAGCTACCTGCTATGAGTCAGGAGGGAAAAAGCGCTCACTGTTTATGGCTCATAATTCAACCAAATGAAATATAAAACAACAAAACCGAACCTTATTTTAGAAGACATAGAAAAGAGTCTCATGGTTTCTTTTCCTGATGTCAAGATATTCTATCGCAAAAGTTTGATGGGGAGGTACCTCGTACTTCAAAAAACTAAGATCGTGGGAATGGGCATTCTCCTTAAGGGCGAGCAGATCACCGTTTATGAATTGATTCCTTCGCGAGGGATGATGGGGTTGGTTGCGTCATTCGGTCTCTTAGGTCTTGCAATTGTGAAATTAAGCAGCAGGAAACTTTGGAAACAATTTAATGAAGAAGTGAACTCACATATTTCCAAAACATTTTGCTGATGGCGTAGTGCCTCATTCTTCCCCGCCGTTCACGATATCTTCAAGCTCATGAAACTCGCTGTGAATTGCGGTCAGTTGAGTTCGTATCATATCATCAGATGTTCCTTTTTGAATGGCTTCATCCAAAGCGTGGCATTTTTCAAATAGTTGATTCACATCTTTCACAAGAGAAGCTCTTTTTATCCCTAACGAATCTGCAATTCTTTTTACTTCTGCTGCAGCATTTGAGAGTTGGGTGCTGCGGTTGCGAATGGGGGTGAAGTTGCTGTCATCAGCCATGGGGTGATAGGTGAAAGCAAGTTGATAATGAAAATCGTCGAGGGCTTTCTTCAACTGTTCCTGGGCGAACAACTTTGCTGAAGTGGCAACCAACAATAGCAACATGCAGAGAATCTTTTTCAAGGTGTGATTATTTCTATGGCGAAAATAGCACTGTCAATTCAAAGTAAATGATTTTTTTCCTGCTCTTTGTTGCCGTTGTTGGTCTTTGCGATTGCCCGGGCGGAGGCAGACCAACAACTGCAGTCAAGCTCATTCACTTCAATATGGCAGCGCCACACTTTTTGATTCTTCATTTATTGGATGGTCAAGTTCAATTCCGGATATTTCAGGACAATGTTTAGAATACCTAACTGAATATTTTGCTTCTGCATGAATCTCAAAGTTCTGTGGCAAAGCACTATAATTAAAATACTGCTTCCCGTTAACCATGTAATTGTACTCCCATGTCAATCGGCTCCACCTTGTACCCATTGTCTTATTTCTCCCGGTAAACTTTCCATCAGTATAAGTGCCATCTAATTTCAACATGAGAACAGGAAACAAAAATTTAAAAAGAAGTATGGTTAGAACAATTGCAAAAAACAGAATTCCAAGCCTTCTTTTCACATAATAAATGTCGGTAAAATTTTTTCAGGAGGTATCCAGCTTTCTCATTTCTAAGAATGAACTTTTCCTTTATCCAAAACCGAGGCTGCCATTGTTGGTCTTTGCGATTGCCCATGCGGAGGCGGACCAACAACTGTAGTCAAGCACATTCACTTCAATTGTTGGTCTGTCAACGCAAAAGCCGCGCAAAGACCAACAATGGCTCTCGCTCCTGAACTTTTTCCCTCCCCAAATCATTCTCTCCCACATGCAACAAACAATAATGGAAAATTTCACACTTCACAAGGCCAACACTCGCGGGCATGCAAATCACGGCTGGCTCGATAGCTATCACAGTTTTTCTTTCGGCAACTATTACAATCCTGAGCGAATTCATTTCGGCGCACTGCGGGTGTTGAATGATGATACTGTTGCTCCCGGCATGGGCTTCGGCACACATCCGCATGATAATATGGAGATCATTTCCATCCCGACTTCAGGCGACCTCGAACACAAAGACAGCATGGGAAATGTGACCGTAATAAAGCAAGGTGATGTGCAGGTGATGAGCGCAGGCACAGGCATTTCTCACAGTGAGAAAAATAAGAACCCTGATAAGCCGGTAAAGTTTTTTCAGATCTGGATCATCCCGAACAAAAAAAATGTGCCGCCTCGCTATGATCAAATAACTTTGAATGCTGATGACCGCAAGAATAAGCTGCAACAAATACTTTCCCCCAATGCTGATGATGCAGGAGTTTGGATTCACCAGGATGCATGGTTTCATCTCGGAAGTCTTGGTAAGGATATTGAACTGAAATATGATGTGAAGAAGAAAGGCAACGGTGTGTATGCTTTCGTGATTGATGGTGATGTTACCATCAACGATCAAAAGTTAAATCGCAGAGATGCTTTGGGGATTTGGAACACTGATCAGCTCAGCATCAAAGCAGATAGTGATGCGGAGATTTTATTGATGGAAGTTCCTATGGAGATTTGAATTGAGAAACAGGAGCGGGGGCCGGCAGGAAATAATTAAAAACTTCAAACTAAAAACCAACAGAATCATGACAACACCAAACAGTACCATGGCAAAAACAAGATGGAACTTAGATCCTTCGCACAGCGAGGTTACCTTCAAAGTAAAACACCTCATGATCACTAACGTGAGAGGCAGCGTGGGCAAGTACGACATTCTATGCGAGACCGATGGTGATGATTTTATGACTGCCAAAGTTTCTTTCACCGCTGATGTAGCATCCATCACCACGAATCAGCCGCAGCGTAATGCGCATTTGATGAGTGATGATTTTTTCAACGTTGAAAAATATCCCGAGATAAAATTCATCGCCACCAAATATGAGAAAGTGGATAATGACTCGTATGAACTCTACGGCGATCTCACCATTCGCGACATCACCAAGCCCGTGAAGTTCGATGTGGAGTTTGCAGGCATTGTTGTGGACGCTTATGGGAACACGCGCGCAGGATTTATCGTGAACGGAAAAATCAACCGCAAAGAATATGGTTTGCGATGGGATGCAATAACAGAAGCAGGGAATGTGGTTGCTGCTGATGAGGTGCGTCTTCACGCAGAGATTCAACTCATCAAGAGTTGAAAAAAAGCTTCGTGGGTTAGTGTCTAAGATTTCAAATCACAAACCCGCAACTTCGAACAAACTCCAAACATTAATACCTTTGGCCACTTGCCGAAGTGGTGAAATTGGTAGACACACTGTCTTCAGGAGGCAGCGCCCGTAAGGGTATAAGAGTTCGAGTCTCTTCTTCGGCACTTTTTTCTATGACTCAAGACTCGCGGACTTAAGACATGCGGACGAAAATTCACCTCACCATGTCTTACTTCTTACGTTTCACGTTTCACCTCTCACGTTTCACGATTCACGATTCACTATTCACCATTCACCATTCGAATGAAAATCGGGTTTGATGCAAAGAGGGCCTTTCTCAATACTTCCGGCTTGGGAAACTACAGCAGGAGCGTGGTTGAATCACTTTGCAAATATTTTCCGCAGCATGAATATCTTCTTTTTACTCCGCGAATTTCCGATCTCTTTCTTCCTGACAAAAGTGAATGCAACGCAACAGTAGCAACACCACAGGGGATTTGGAAAACGTTTCATTCAGTTTGGAGAAGTTCGAAAATAATTTCTGATCTGAAGAAGCACAAGATTGAACTCTACCACGGTTTAAGCAATGAGTTGCCTTTCGGAATAAAAAAATCGGGCATCAAGTCGGTTGTTACTATTCACGATCTCATCTTCCTGCGTCATCCTGAATTTTATTCCGCCGCCGATCGGAACATTTATCATCGTAAAAGCAAACGAGCTTGCGCTGAAGCTGATCATATCATTGCAGTAAGCGAGCAAACCAAAGAAGACATTATGCGATTCTTCGGAACTGCGGAAGAAAAAATTTCTGTGATCTACCAGGCGATTCAACCGATTTTTTTTGAGGAAAAGCGAAGTGATGAACTAATTAAAGCTCAGAAAAAATTTGATCTGTCAGGAAAATTTATCTTGTATGTCGGAACAATTGAAGAGAGAAAAAATTTACTGGCCCTGTTGAAAGCGTGCCAACTAATTCCGGCGAATGAAGAAATTGATTTGTTCGTGGTAGGTAAAACCACCGCTTATCAAAAGAAAGTAAGCGAATTTCTCCTTAGGAATTGGAAGAACCATGGTATTACTTTTCTAACCAGCGTTTCAACTGAAGATTTGCTCATGCTTTATCAGTGCGCTACCATGCTGGTTTATCCGTCGAAGTTTGAAGGCTTCGGCTTGCCCATTGCGGAAGCGCTGGCAAGCGGAATTCCCGTGATTGCAAATGATGAAAAAATATTTCATGAAGCAGGAGGAAGGTATTCTGAGTATGTTGATGTGAATGACGCACAAAAGTTTTCCGCCGCCATATTAAATGTGTTGCGCAATGATGACCGCCGAACGCAAATGATTGCAGAAGGACGGATTCATGCTTCTAAATTCCACCCTCAGAACCAAGCCGGAGCACTTGCAGCGTTGTATGAACTCGTTCAAGACGCAGGATTTAAGACGTAAGACTTAAGACAGAAAACCAGTAATGGGTGTCTTAATTCTTACGTCATAAATCTTTTGTTTTTCGTATTAAGTCTCACATTTAAGAGTCTATTATCTTCGCCCAATGAACTTCACAATCATGACTCAAATTTTTTTTCTCAGGTCTTTGGTCTTCTTCATTCTAACTTCAGGCATGTTCATCGGAAGCGCACAGGTCATCACTAAAGATTATAACTCCGCGGCCATGCAAGCCATGGTGAAAGGCAAGACCTATGCAATACTCACCAATGATTCAACATTCAATCAGTGGTGGCGCCAGGCACTGGATGGGGTTTGGACGGTGAGTACAGTAACGTACATCACCAGCGCGCAATTAGATACTGTTGTGAAGAGCGACAAAAATGTTTTTCTTTTTGCGCAGGCGCGTGACAAATCGGGCGCGGCTGTACACCTGATAAATTCTGATGACATCACCGCCAAAAAAGATTTCCTCGTCATACTTGCGCAGGGTGGAGCAAAGCAATCAAAATATCTTTTCACGCCGGCTACCAGCGGACCCAAAATCATTGGTTACTTCCGTTACTCCCCGGAACGTGCCGATGTAACTGCGGGAATGCTCGAAGGTGAGATGCTGCTTGCTTTCATGAATCAATCACTGCAGATAATAGTGGATAACAAGATCAAGGGAAGTGTTCGCGACAGTGTATGGGATCGCATTTATGTAGACGCTCCGCAGATCAAAGACAAGACCATGCTCTTCAATAAAGCATACAGTGATGGAACCATTGCCTTATCAAAGAAAGTACTCCTGAGCGATAAGGTTGTTGAGGATTATCCTTATGAGTACAAGGAAACATCGCCGGACACTGTTAAAGACATTTTGAAAAATAATCCTGCTAACTACGTGTACTTGTTTCTCTATTATCCTTCAAGCTATGTGAACCAGGCAGATGACAGCGGCGATATCCTCGTGTACGATCCAACCCAGAAAAAAATGCTTTACTATGATGACAATCTCACGGGTCCGTGGATGGAAAAAAGCGAGTTTAAGGATATGATATATGCTATTAAGCAGCGGCAATGAATATGACCCAGCTCTAAAGGGAAAGGCAGGAGAGGAAAAGGAAGTTGTAAAAATATTTTTTGTGGAACGACTCCTTTTCATAGCGCAACGCGCAACAGGACACCATCTCTGTTTATAGGAAATATGTTGGGAGTGGTTTGTATGTTGATGTTTCACCAAATTATTTGCTTCCCTTCCCAGAAGCATCAGATGGCGGGCGAACAATTAAAAGAAGTTCCTCTAAGAGGGGAACAATAGAGGATGCTACTTTGGCATATTCATTAACCACGCTTTTATTTACTGGTTCTGTTACTTGCTTTATCTGATGTCTTTCAGAAGAATTATCCTTGACGACTTCAAAATTTTCAAAATAGATATTGTCGCCATCAAAAGAGGATAGTGATTCATCGGTGGTGAGAATTTTTCTATGGCATACAATGTTCCTTATTTTTTGCAATTTTTGAATATCATCTACAAGATTGGGGTATTTTGTTTTAAAGTCTTTGAAGTGAATGTGAATTATTTGGCGAAACAATTTTAGTTTCGATTCAAATGTGAGCATTGTTCCATCGCATATTAACCTATGCCTTATTTCATTGGCCTTTTCTGCATCACTGCAAAAGAAATGCGAAATTATCATCTCCATTAAAAACTCAATATCTGTCGTTCTATTGATTATTAGACCACGATAGGTCGCGGCAAGAGTCCACCGCTGCTGAAATATCACTGATTGCTCTGGGGTAAGGTACGTCATTTGCTTAAAAATTAAGACCACCAATGTATGGAGAACAAACCCCCTTTGCGTTGGGGAGGAGAAGAAATATTTTTAAAACTTTCTTTTATTTTGGGTGAGAGGGTAAAAGAAACTCCCGTAAAAAATGAAATGCGTTTCTTTTAGCTTTGAAACTATAACTCAACATTATGTTACACAGACTTAGCCGCCTTTTTGCCCGTAAAAATGAGAATGAAAAAAGGCTGCGGGAGGAAAGCGAGAGAGGAAAAAACAAAAACCAAACTGCGGGCGATCTCAAACTAAGAACAGATAAATAGTAACATCGAAAACATCTCGGAAAATAAAAAAAATTTAAGTAGGGAATTTTTCTTTTCATTTTTTGGGACAAAAAAAACCCGACTGCGAATCGGGTAGTAGCCATGTGAATTATCTATTAGCCATGACAAACATACAAAATCATGGCAAAAAAAGAATACCACCAGCTTCAATACGGGAAAATCATCGAAACATCCCCCATAAAAAATCAGATAAGGATTGAACGGCAGCCATCTTATCTTCTTCTCTCATTTCGGCGGATTCGTAATGTTTTAAAATCGTGTTTGCCTTTTTGAATTCAAACTGCGATCTATGAAACTCGTAGCATTTGTCTAAGAAATCTCTTAGAGTTTCTTTTTCATTTGATCTATCATAAATCGTAACGATAGAAGTGGCGCTCGTTACAAAATCTAAGCGGAGTGCCGAATCCAAATCAGTTATCTTTTGGATGATTCTTATCCCTAATTTACAATCATCCTTGCTACCATCCGTAGCTAATGAACCAAGTGGTTGAAATGAAAATTGATCTTCAACTGGAACTAAGCCACTGAAAGTTAGAAGTGTTGTTTTCAGATTCCATTTTTCAAATTGTGGTGCAAAAAGAATTGATTTCATGCTGAGAATTGAGTTATGTTAAAAAAAGATGCTCTTCACAATAATAGTTAATTATAAGAAAGTTTTATTTTTACCTTGCGCTTTCAAAATTTTCTCTCCATAGGATTACATTGAAAAGACATCTCGCTTTTTTTCTTTTGCTGCTCGTATGTTCAACTGCTCTTTTTGCACAAGAGTTTACAAAGCACTATGTTAAATACGAATCAAAGACTGGAATGGGGAGTGAATCAAGCTGGATATGTTGTACGGCGTGTAATGTTACCGTTATATTCAATTACAACAACAAGAGCAGTATAGTTGTTTATTATAATGACACTACAAGATTTGTTTACAATTTTACCTCTAAGCCAACAGAAATTGAAGCTGCATCAGTAATGATGTGCAGAGACGAACGCGGGAAGCAGGTAATGTGTGCATACACCAATGATTTTTTTACTATTTCCTTTTTATCAAACCCTGTTTATTACATGAGATTTTATCTTAAATGATTATGGTAGGTAATTTATGAAAGACGACTTCGGAAGAATTAAGAAGGGCATTAGAAAGAGGATACTTGAAAAATTAAGTATTGACAATAGACTCAATGCAACCTCATTCATTAATGAGCTAAACGATGAAAGGCTAAAAGACAATAGGGGAAAGGTTGGTTTTTGTTTTTTCTTTGGGAGAGAGGTAATGCGGCTACTTTACATAATGTTAATTATAGGAAACATTATGAAACCTGCTTAGCCGTCAATACTCTGATTATGCAGCTATTTGATCAATAACCCGAAAAAATAAACATCCCGATCTGCGATTGCGACCGGGATGTTTTCAATCTCCAACTTATGAATGACTACAATACTTTTCTTTTATTCTGCCTGGCTTTTTCCATTAACCTCCCAAAGCTTCGATCTCTTTTTTGATTTCATCAACTTTATCGAGCATGTTCAGGCGTGCGTAAACCTGCCTCAAAGCTACAAGGGTATCCATATCCTTACCATTAATTTGGCGGGCATGCTCTAAATACACAAGAGATTTTCTAAACAATGCATCGCGCTTAGCTCTCAATGCATCAATTTGTTTTTGCTGGCTGTCAGGCAACTTCAGCATCTCATTATTGAGGTTTGCTGCAATGTTGTAATAGCTAATCCCCAATTGATAATAGCCCACAAGGTTACCGGGATCTTTTTCTATTGCCGTCTCATAAGCGGCATGTGAATTTGCTGTGTCATTACATTTATCATAAGAATCACCCAAACGAACGTATAATACATTAAGGTCAGGTGATATCTTAATGGCTTCTTTCAATTTCTCTATTGCTTTCTTACAATCCTTTGCAAACAAGACGATGTTTAACTCATCAATCATAAGTTGTTTGTCATTCGGAAACAACTGCCGTCCCTTTGCGATAGCCTCTTCTGCCTTGGCAGTATCACCTTTGGCTAAGTAAATTTCGCTGATATTGGAAAACATTTCGGGAAGCGCAACTCCCCGTTGCTGAAGATCGCTGTAATGCTTCTCCGCATCATCATAGTGTTTAAGCCTGATGGCGGCATTGGCGGCATACATGGTTGCAA
>Ga0134121_10000415_pt1 | contig 50416 bp, 41 predicted proteins | sample KB301_FD_96463 | JGI IMG/M metagenome (GOLD analysis project Ga0134121, IMG submission 96463) | Terrestrial soil microbial communities without Nitrogen fertilizer from Kellogg Biological Station, Michigan, USA - KB3-0-1 | ecosystem: Environmental > Terrestrial > Soil > Unclassified ...
CGCAGATGTCAATCTACCCAACAATGAAGGCATGACGCCCATGATGATTGCCCTCGACAACAGCCAGAATGGCGTCGCGAAGTTCCTTCTGGATCATGGCGCCAATCCGAAGGTCTGGGATATCTATGGGCGCACCGCGCTCTACGTTGCCATCGATCATGCGCCTGGTGCAGCGGCGGCCGGTGGCGGCGGTGCTGCTCCTGGTGGCGGACGCGGTGCAGGCGGTCAAGGTGGTAGAGGCGGCGGTGGCGCTGCAGGTGGTCGAGGGGGCGGCGGTGCTGCTCCTGGTGGTGGTGCCGGCCGCGGGGACGCAGGCGGTGCCGTGGCCACGGGTCCTCAAGTGTCGAGCCTGGAGATCATCAACTTGTTGTTGGCTGCCGGTGTGAGTCCGAATTCGGAGCTGAACGCCCGCCGCCCGGAAGCCGGCAGTGGCGGTCGTTTCGCTGATCCGCTCCTCAGTTCGGGTACGACGCCATTGCTGCTCGCCCTGGTTGGTAACAAACCGGATGTCGCGAAGGTTCTATTGGACAAGGGCGCGAATCCGAACATCTACGGTATGGGGATTTCACCATGGCTGTATGCTACCGGTCTTACTGCTGGGGTTGTTAATACAGGCCGGGGCGGCGGCCCAGGCGGTGGAGGAGGCGGCGCCACCGTCAATACTGAGCTTCTGGATCTGATGGTGAAGCATGGGGCCGACGTGAATGCCCAGGTGAACGGCGCCGATAAGTATTCGGGGCGCGTCTCCTATGCGTGGCGCGACCCCAATTTCACACAATCCAACGAAGGAATGACTGCGCTCCATGTCGCCGCTCGATCCCAGAATTCGACTCTTGTTAAATACCTGCTGGATCACGGCGCGCGTACGGATATCGTCGATGCATCGGGGAGGACGCCCCTCGATGTCCTGGATGGGGTTCCAGCGCTTCCGCCCCACGTGAATGCCGACGCGGAGGGACTGATCCCGCGGGAGGCGCTCGCTAAGGTGGCGCCGAATGCTCCCGCTACAAGGGGTGGCGCCGGTGGCGGCGCCCGAGGCGCGGCTGCCAACTCCGCGGTCGTGCTGGAAATCCGCACGCTGCTTCAGAACGCTGCAGTGAAGCCACAGTAGTTCGGACGTGAGCAAAGGCCCCGCACTGCGGGGCCTTTGCTTTTTGAAGAGGAATTTCGGAGCCATGATGCTACCGCTGTTGCTCTCAATCTTATTAAGCCCTGGGATTCTGCCCGTAGAGACCGGTTCGGTTGCAGGAACGTTGCGCCTTCCCAACGGACGACCGGCAGCCGGGATACGCGTAGGCCTCATGGCTCCCCCTGGACCGGGTCGCGGAGCCCCACGCGGTGCAGGCACACTCGAAATTCAGGTTCAGACCGACGCTGCGGGAAAGTATCAACTTGGAGACGTGCCGCCGGGCCGTTATTACGTCGTGGCTGGAAGACTCGAATCGCCTACTTTCTATCCTGGAGTGCTTGGCTTCACGGCGGCAAAGACGATTGATGTTCGCGCGCAGGAGACTGTCCGTGACATCAATTTCGAAGTCGATTCACCGTTGCTTCCAGGGCGAGGAGGGTCGCCTCATCCCGCTGCAGTTGCCGCTCCTGCCGTTTCCGCGCCGCTCACTCCTCCAGCGCGTCTGGTTTCGGGCGATTCCGAACTTATCGCGATCCAAGGCCGCATCTTTCTGAAAGGTGATACGACCGCTTCGCAACCCGCGGCTTTGATATTTGGAGCAGGCGCTGCGGACAACATAACAAATGCGCTCGCGAACATTCGCGGCGATGGAACGTTCAGCCTTCATCTCAAGCCCGGCGATCAAATGTTGTCGCTGAAGGGCCTGCCCGATGGGTACTCCGTTGTATCGATAACTTCAGGTGCCAAAGACCTCCGCGCGGGACAACTGTTTCACGTCGAACCCGGCGTCGAAATCGTTGTCACGTTGAATGCCGAAGCGCGGCCACGCTTTCGGTTGCTCGGCCGCGTCATCGACGACACGACCGAAGAGTCACTCGCCGGTGAGCAGGTGGAGTTGGTTCTTCCAGGCGGTGAGCTCACGCGAGCCACGGTGAATGCGCAGGGCAATGTCACTTTCGGGGAACTCTTCCCTGGGACTTACACGTTGCGGCTTGCATCGCCTCGGCTTGAAGTGCCCGAGAAGAGAATCCTCATCACCGACAGCAGCGTCAGTGTGGAGTTGAGAGCCCGCGCCAAGCGGTAGCTAAAAAGGAGGTAATGGTGGATCGCAGAGAAGTCCTAAAGGGCGCGACGATGGGAGTGCTGACGCTTTGGGCATCCCCGCTGCTTCGCGCCAGCCAACAGGCGAACGCGGCCAGCAGCGTTCGCAAGCTGACCGACAAGATCGCAGTAGTGGATGGAGATGGCGCGAATGTCGTCGCTCTTTCCACCGGCGACGGTCTCTTACTGGTGGACAGCGGCGCTCCAAAGAGCGGTGACAAACTCATCGCCGCGATGAAGAATGTTGCGGCCAACCCGAAAGTTCAAACCGTCTTCAACACGCATTACCATCTCGATCAAACCGGCAATAACGAGTTGTTCGCTGCATCGGGTGCGAGAATCGTCGCGCACGATCGCACTCGCCAATGGATGGCCAACGACTACTGGTTGCCCGATCAGGATCGTTACCAGAAAGCGCGTCCCAAGGCCGCGTGGCCGACGGAATCGTTCTTTGATACGGGATCGATGAATGTCGGTGGGGAACATGTCGATTACGGTTATCTGTTAATGGCTCACACCTCCGGCGATATCTACGTGCATTTCAAGGATTCCAATGTTCTCGTCGTTGGCGACGTGGCATCGCCGGTAAAAGATCCAGAGCTGGATTGGTTGACCGGTGCGTGGATCGGCGGACGCGTCGACGCGATGGATCTGCTGCTCAAGATCAGCAACGATCAGACGAAGATTGTGCCGGGTGCCGGTCCTATCATGACGCGTGCCGAGCTCAAAGCCGAGCACGACATGATGGAAGAAGTCCGGGCGCGCTTGTTCAAGCAGGTTCGAGAAGGCGACGGACCTCAGGACATGCTTGAGGCCGGTGTCCTGAAAGGGTTAGCGCGAACTTGGAAGGACCCGTACAAATTCCTGTACGCCGCAGCAAAGGGCCTGTGGGGAAACCATAACAAGCTGGATCCGAATGTGGTTTAGAAAGCGTAGTTCTCGGGGAGGGATTATAGCGACGGACGACAGACGTATTCGGGCGGGTATCCCCTCCTCTTGAGGAGGGGTGGCCGAAGGCCGGGGTGGTCAAGTATGCCGAAACCTTAGTCAAGCCGTGACCACCCCGGCTCACTACGTTCGCCACCCCTCCTCAAGAGGAGGGGACGCCCGCCCGAATACGTCTGTCGTCCGTGGCCATAATCATAATTCAGTACTTCTTGCCGGTCTTTTCGTTGCATCCCCCTGCGGGCATTTTCATGCCGCACATAATCAAGGAGACTCCCTGCTGCGCCCCGCCGTTCCGTCCGTCGCGGAGTGGGCTGAACGTAATCGTGAAAATCGTTCCGTACTTGAACGTTTCCACCGTGATGTCCTGACGGACGAGTTGCGCGGCCGCCGTCGTCTCTATTGTCCAGGTGACGGGCTTGCCCTTGTCGTCCAAAATAGCGCTGCCATCCGGATTGAGCGTTTCCATGATGAACTGGGAGTGATTCGCCCCGATCACGAAACGGACGAGCTTTCCCGTCATCGTCTTCTGAATCGCCGTGTCGTACATGGCAAATGAATGATGAGCCAGCGCCGGCACGCTCGCGATTCCCAGCAACAGGATTGCCAGGACGCCCGCTGCAGCCCATGTGCTGCGTGATGAAGTTTTCATGGCTATTACTCTCCTTATGAATTCGTACGAGATTAGTTCTTGGGCTTCTCCCAGCCCTTCTCAAAATGTTCTTCCCAGTTCAGCGCCCACGGCCGGCCAAAATAGTCAATAAAACCGGGATCGCCATAAATCAGTTGCGTGGGCCGTCCGTCAGGACCGTTGATGATCGTGCTTTGGACGCGGCATTCCACGAACTCGTATCTGGTGTTGGAATCCAGACCCGATGTCTTGTTCAATTGGCTCGTCATCTGCAGCGGTTGCTTGAACACATCCGGATCGTAGAAAGTCTGCTCGACGATGAGCCCGTTCCCATTCGGTTTGAACACTTCGATGACCTCGAACTTATCGCTGGTCTCGAACATGGAATGAGACGTGGTCCAGGGTATGGTGTGAGCGGTCCAGGCGACGAGCGTGTTGCCGTTCCAGAAACCGACCGTTTCTCCGTACCATTGCGGCACCTGCTCCTGGTGTTTCTGTCCGATATGAATCTTGCGAACGAAGTTGTCAGCCACTCCGGCCAGCAGTTGAACCTGGTTCGGCGTCATCATGATCTCGATGCCGCGAACGGCAAACTGCGTGTACCAGCGGCTCAGACCCTCCGGGTAACAGAACGAAGCCATCCACTGCGGTGAATTGGTGACAGCCTCGTGGTAGTTGATCTGGGTCATCCGCGCCTGATACTCGGGTGTGAGGAGCCCGATCATGGTCGCGACCTGCATGTCCCCAAACATCCACTGAGGACCGGCAGCCTTCACGCCCGCAGGTGGCGCCGCACCGCCTCCGGCCGGAGGTCCATTGAAAAAGGCACGCGCGGGGTTGTTATACCAACCGTCCCAGTCGGGCAATGTCTGACGGGTGTGTTTGGTGGGCCCTCCTGCAGCCGTGGCTTCCGCCATTAACGCTGCGTAATGTTCTGCAGCTGTCTTGTATTTCAGCGGACTGACAATCTGGTTGACCGGGATGTCGTTGTTGCAGTTTCCCCATTGGCCCACTTTGCCATCAGGCCACATGTCGGTTATTTGATGTGGCGTGTTGCAGCGGGCGTACCGCTTGTCGGTCCAGAGCTTCCGATCGAGATAGAAATTCTTCGTCGTCCACAAATCGATCGGCAACGCTGTGATTCCCGCAGGGGGACGAACAGGCCCCGCGGCCCCCCGCTGTGCCGCGGGAGCTTGCGCGGGAGCAAAGCTGACAGCCCCTGCCGCGACAACCAAGATGGTGGCGACGAGTATGAGTAATGGTGTTCGCTTCAATACAGTGCGCATTTCTTTCTCCTGTTAACCCTCAGTTGCCTGTACCCGGCAACGGCGCTTTTCCATCCAGCGTGAGTACCAGCAAGTTTGCGGGCCGCGGAGGAGCGGCCGCCGCGGCAGCACCGCGACCTGCGCCAGCTCCGGCGCCCCCGGCGCCCCCTTGGGCCGCGGTTACCGCGAGGTACTGCTTCCCATCGATCGTGAACGATATCGGCGGCCCCATCTGGTTGGTACCGAGTTGGATCTCCGCTAACTTTTCTCCGGTGTCCGCGCGATAGGCGATGAGCCGATCGTTCACGCTGGAGAACACCAGATTGCCCGCCGTTGCCAGACTTCCACCCGCAAAAGCGCCTGCGCTCCCGCCCGGTGCGCGCCAGCGTTCCTTGCGCGCGATGGGATCCCACGCATAAAGCACATTACCTGTCGGTCCGTCGGGGCCGATTTCAGGAAGTGGCTCCGGGGTCGGTGCGGCTGCAGGTGGCGGCGCCGGTGCAGGTGCTGGATTTGGAGCATTGTTACCGGCAGTGGCAGCAGCAACCGCTGCGGGAAGAACGTCTGTTGGCGCCGCGCCGCGTGCACCACGGTTGCCCCCACGCCCGCCTCCACCGGCCGCTGTGCCCATCTGCTGGCGGCCTCTTCCTGCCGGTTCGATGATTGTCGATGCTGGGACATAGTTTGGATCCGCCCGATAGGTGTAGCTTCCGCCAGCGGTCCCGGGGAAATACACAAGCCCGGTAGCCGGGCTATATGACCAGGGCTGCCACACATGACCGCCAGAAGGACCGGGCTTCACGACGACGGCGTCGGTGCGATAGAGAGCGCCCGGGTTTACGAGGGGCTTTCCTGTCTTTGCGTCGATGCCGGAGGCCCACGATACTTTTGTGATCGGGTCGCCCGAAATCAGTTCTCCCGTCACTCGATCGAGCACATAGAAGAATCCGTCTTTCGGCGCGTGCATGATCACCTGGCGATTTCTGTTGTTGATTCGCAGGTCGACCAGCATCAAATCTGCAATGGAGTCGTAATCCCAGTTGTCTCCGGGAACCTCCTGGTAATACCAGACCATTTTCCCCGTGGCGCCCCGAACGGCAACAATGCTGTTGGCGTAAAGATTGTCGCCCGCGCCGCGGTGCATGTCTGTCCACGGGCCCGGTTGTCCGGTGCCGACGTAGACAATGTCGTTGTCGCCGTCGTAAGCCATACCGTTCCAAACGCCGGCCCCGCCGCCCATCTTCCACCACTCGTTGCTCCAGGTCTTTACCGCAGCCGCGAGCTCGGGATGTTCGAAGGGCTTCGAGGGATCGCCGGGCACGGTGTAGAAACGCCAATCGAGCTTGCCGGTCTGTGCGTCGTAGGCGGAAAAGAACCCCCGTACCACGAACTCTCCGCCGCTGACGCCGATGATGACCCGGCCGCCCTTGATGACGCGCGGAGCCATCGTTATCGTGTACGCCTGGTTATCAGGGGAGACTCGCACTTCCCACAGGATTTTGCCGGTGGCTGCATCGAGAGCTCTCAATCTTCCATCGACCACGGGTGCGATGACCTTGCCTTCGTACAGAGCAATCCCGCGGTTCACGACACCGCAACAGATTCTCGATTGCCACACCGCCTGATCGACCGCCGGATCGGCCCGCCATATCTCCTTATGCGTTTTCAGGTCAACGGCATACGCGATGCTCCACGGCGTGATGCCGTACAGCACCCCGTTGAAGACAAGCGGAGTGTTTTCCTGATGGGTTTGGGGGTTACCAGCGGCGAGAGGAAGTTCCGTCGACCAGGCCAATCCCAGACGACTCACGTTCGTGGCGTCGATCTCTTTCAGCGGGCTGAATCGCTGTTCGGCCCAGTTCACGCCATAGCTGACCCACTCGTCGCCGCTTTTGCTTCCGGTCTTGAGCAAGTCATCATTGACTCGCCGGGGCTGCTGAGCCAGGCCGACCCATGCTCCCGCGACAGTCAGCGCGACCACTGCTATTCGCGTTTTCCAGTAACGATGCATTCGGTATATCAATAGTACTCCCAGCTTATTTCTGATATGGCAATTCTTAGACGCGCATTCTTTTATATCAGCTTTCAATCAGCGTAAAGTCTTTTGAATCGCAGGGTTCCCATATAACGAAGTTTAGCCGCGGATGACGCATGCGCTCAGCCAATTCGGGGCGCATGAGCTTGGTGAGTCGCCGAGTTGGTCCCGAACTCACTGAAAATAAAAAGGGCGGGATTGCTCCCGCCCTTTTCTCTGAAGAGGGGCCGGTTAAGGAACGATAACCGAGGTTCTATCAACGTGCTCCGCGGTGCCAACCATCATTGTCGCGCCTTGATTGTTGTCCTGGCAGATGTACTCGAAGAGTTCTTCGTTGGCCTGCAGCGTGATGCTGTAAGGGTTTACTGTCCACGTCTTCGTGTACGCGCCTGGGTCATCGATCGTGAGTTCGTACCGAATGGTGTTGAACGCCGTCCGGGTCAGGCGTTCGATGGTGTGAAGCTGGGGAGTGTGGACGAACCCTGTGTTTGCACTGTCGCCGCGATCGATCCAGAACTTGTCGTTATAGCCAACCGTATCGATCACAAGGGTGTCGCCGTCCCAGCTTCCGGTCGAGTGCCCGTAGAAGCTGCGAATCGAATCCAGATCTTTCGGATGCGGACGCCCATCCATATAGATCGTGCGATAGGTGTGAGGGCCGCCCACATCCATGAAGTAAATCAGCTTCTGTTCGGGCAATTCCACAATGTCCACGCCGTAAGGGGTCTGGAACTGCCGGGCTGCACCGGAAGGCTTGCATCGGGAATGCGGCTCCAGCTTTTCGCTCTGGCGGACCTGGGCCATACCGCGAGCCCAGTCCTGGTAAGGAATGTCCGTGCCTGTAATCCCGAATGCACCATGCCAGAGCCCCTTCTCGCCGGGAACTGCGCCCAATCGTGGATGGCCGTCCGGCCACCGCGGAGCGGGTTGGGTTGCGGCAGCTCCACCCCCGCGGTTTCCGCCACCGCCACCGTCGCCGCCTCGTCCACCCTGTCCTCCCCGGCCGCCCTGTCCTTGAGCCGCAGCGGGAGCCTGTCCGGGCGCGGCAGCCTGGCCGAAGATAATGGCGGTTAGCGAGAACACCAGGAGTGCCGTGATTCCAGCACTTAATCTTGAGAGTTTCATGTATTCCTTCCAGCGCTTAAACTGACATTGCAAATTGAAGCGTGCACATCACTTCTATATCAGCTTTTCTTTTGCGCAAAGTTTTTTGAACGCTGACCCATCTGAAACGACAGGACTAGTCTTGCCCATTAGGCTACCGAGTGTATACTCCGCGCTTATCCAGCAGCTTTCAGTAGGAGGAGTAAATGAACCGCCATCGATTTTCTGTACTGGTATTTGTCGCCTGCTCGATCGCCTGGAGCGTGAACCCAGCCGCCGCTCAGAATTGCGATCGCGCCTGCCTGAAAACAAAGCTGGACCAGTATCTCAACGCGGTCGTCAGTCACAACCCCTCCATGGCGCCGTTGTTTCCGGGATTCCGGCAAACGGAGAATGCCGTGGTCGTGAAGTTGGGATCCGGCGTATGGAAGAGCGTGACTGGACTGGGGAAAGTTCAACGAAGATTCATGGATGCGGTCAGCGGGCAGGCCGCATACTTCGGAATCGTCCAAGAAGGCACGGACTCTGCCATCGTCACAGCGCGCATTCGCGTTGAAGAGGGCAAAATCACCGAAGCGGAATGGTATATCGCAAGGGCCGGCGATCCGGGGCTGAACGGCCCGAGGCAGCCCGGTCAAGGGCCCGCGAATGCCTTCAATCCTGATTCTCTCATCGCAAATCCGCCACCCGATCGCGTCGTGCCGAAGGAGGCGCGAGCATCACGCCAGCTGTTGATGGCAATCACCAACAGCTACTTCGATGGAATCACGACGCACGATGGTTCCATCATCATGGCGCATCCCGGGTGTGCGCGGACTGAAAACGGCACCGGCATGGGCGGAGCTCGCGGTGGAGGGGGCGGCGCCGGTGCGCGCGCCGGCGGGGCGACAACGGACTGCGCGTCGGGCCTCACGAATATGAATGCGCAGTTGGTTGCAGCGCGCCGGTATCCCGTCGTTGACGAAGAGGCGGGCGTCGTCCTGGCCTTCGCTGTCTTCATCCGCAGGCCTGGTTCGCCGACGCCGCGCAACGCCTTCAGCGAATGGTTCTTCATTGACGACAACAAGATCCGCAGCATTTACACGGCGATGTTCTATCCGGCACCAGACTTGCCGGTCCCCAACTGGCCTCCGTACGAAGGAAACTGGCCGTTGCCTGCTGCAATTGTTCCGGCGCCCGCGCCGGCTCCCCGTTAAATGTGCGGCTGCGCTTGAGCGGAGCGAACGTGACCCCGATAGCGCGCAGCCGGTGAATTAAAGGAAAGTACCATGGCAACAACGACAATTTCGATCCAGGCCCCAGACCGAATCTTCGTGGACGGAGAGTGGAAGGCGTCCAGCGGGACTCAAAAACTGTCCGTTATATCGCCCGTCACTGAAGAGGAAATCCTGACATTTCCTGACGGCACGCCAGCGGATATGGACCGCGCCGTCGCCGGCGCCCGCGCCGCATTCGACACAGGCCCATGGCCCCGCATGACCGTGCAGGAACGCAGCGCGATGCTCATGAAAGTCGCTGAAGTACTCAGCCGACGGCTACCCGAGCTCGCCGCAGCCTGGACGACTCAGGTCGGCGCGCCGATCTCTTTGACTCAACATGCTTCGAAGCAGGCGCCGGGCTTGTTTGAGTTCTATGCCAGGATGATCCAAACCTACCCGATCGTCGAAGAGCGCAAGCGAGACGATGGGCGCGTTGCTCGAATTGTCAGCGAACCCGCCGGCGTCGTGGCGGCGATTACTCCCTGGAACGCGCCCATGGTATTGCTGTGCTACAAGGTCGCCGCCGCACTCGCTGCCGGTTGTACCGTTGTTTCCAAGCCTGCGCCGGAAACCCCGATGGATGCCTACATCCTGGCGGAATGCATCGAAGAAGCGGGCCTCCCGGCGGGGGTCTTCAACGTTGTGCCGGCGGGGCGCGAAACCGGCGACTATCTGGTTCGCCACCCCGGCGTGGACAAGGTCAGCTTCACCGGCAGCACCGCTGCCGGACGTCACATCATGGGAGCATGCGCCGGCCGCATGGCACGATGCAGCTTTGAACTTGGAGGCAAGTCCGCAGCAATCGTTCTGGACGACGCCAGCATCGATCAGGTTCTTCAGAGTCTCGTGCCGTTCTCGATGCCGATCACCGGCCAGGTGTGTTTCTCGCTGACGCGTGTTCTCGTACCCCAGTCACGTTCGACGGAGGTTCGTGATGCCTATATTGCCGCGGTAAGCAAAATGAAGGTTGGCGATCCCTTCGAAGCCGATACCCATATGGGGCCGCTTGCGATGCAGCGGCAACTCACGCGGGTGCAGGGCTACATCGAGAAGGGATGCAACGAAGGCGCGCGGCTTGTGCTTGGAGGAGGCCGCCCGGGACATTTGAATAAGGGCTACTTTGTTGAGCCGACGGTTTTTGCGGATGTCGACACGCGCATGACGATTGCGCAGGAAGAGATTTTCGGGCCCGTGGTGTCGTTCATCAGTTACGAAGGCACTGACGATGCCGTGGCCAAAGCCAACGACACGGTGTATGGACTGCACGGCGCCGTTTACACCGCCGATCCTGAGCGCGGTTATCAGATCGCACGCCGTGTCCGGTCGGGCAGCGTAACTGTAAATGGTCTGATTGTGGACTACAAGATGCCTTTCGGCGGTTTCAAGCAATCGGGCCTCGGCCGCGAAGGCGGTATCGAAGGTCTCGAGAATTACTTCGAGACAAAGACGATCTACATGTAAGTACCGCGATTACGGCACCGTGAGGGGGAGACTTCTCCGATCATACTCATCTGCCCCCAACCCACCGATTCTGGACAGGTGCTGCGCAGTCCTTGTGCAGCGGAATCCGGCAAATCGAAACGTGTTCTTCTTTTGACGTGGCTCGTCATTGGTAATTTGTACACTTTCAGATTCTCCTCCGGCCGAAAATCGGCGATCTGTTGGGCCTGATTAGTTTTGAGTCGTTTAAACTAGCTTACAATCTCTTTCTTGTGAATCCTCCCGTGTCTGAGTTCCGTCATCTCACAATTCTCGTTAGCGGAATGATCGCCGAGGTCCCGCATCAGGGCGGCGCGACGTGGGCCGTTCTGCAGTACGTGTTGGGATTCCGCGAACTTGGACACACGGTGTATTTTGTAGAGCCGGTCAAGCCTGAAGCTCTGTTGCCAGCGGGCGCCTCACTCGAGTCATCCATTAATGCCGCGTATTTTCGTCAGGTCGCGGCCGAGTTCGGACTCGAAAACCAAGCCGCCTTGTGGCTGGTTGGAACAGAGCAGACCGCCGGCCGTGCGTATGCGGACCTACGGATAATCGCGAGAACCGCCGATGTGTTGGTCAATATCTCGGGCATGCTGCGGGACGAGGCGCTGACGGAGCACATCCCTTCACGGGTATACCTGGACCTCGATCCTGCATTCAATCAGCTCTGGCACGCCACTCAAAACATCGACATGGGTTTTGGCGGCCACAACTATCATGTGACGATTGGCCAGGCGATCGGTTTGCCCAGTTGCACGATACCGACGTGCGGCCTGGATTGGATAAGAACACTTCAGCCCGTTGTATTGAAGTATTGGCCGGACGCCGGTGTGCGACACTCCGACTTCATGAGTACGGTGGCGAACTGGCGGGCTTATGGTTCGATAGAATACGGAGGCATGTTCTATGGCCAGAAGGCCCACTCGCTGCGGCAGTTCATCCAGCTACCGGTGCTCAGTGGAGAGAAATTTGTACTCGCGATGGCCATCCACCCCGGCGAGCAGCGCGACCTCGCCGCGCTGAAAAGCAACGGCTGGCAACTGGCCGATCCCGGTCAATGCGCCGATACGCCAGGCCACTATCAGCGCTTCATCAGGGAATCCAAAGCGGAATTCGCAATTGCCAAGAGCGGTTATGCCGTTTCACGCTGTGGATGGTTCAGCGATCGAAGTGTTTGCTACCTCGCCTCGGGACGGCCGGTCATCGCCCAGGAAACCGGCTTCAGTGCTTTCTTGCCCACCGGCGAAGGTTTATTCACCTTCAGTAGTTGCGACGACGTTATGGCGGGTATCGAAGCGCTCCGGTCCGACTGGGCCCGTCATTCTCGGGCTGCGCGCGCGATTGCAGAGGAGTATTTCGATTCGGGGAAGGTACTCACGGCATTGTTGCAGGGGATTGGTCTGTCATGATCGGCCACGTTGAATTGCAGACGGCGCTCGAACGCTCCCTCAACTGCGACTCAAACCACTCGGATGCCCAGAGGCGCATTGCCGAGCTTGATCGCCGTCCGTGCTCGTATCGTTCGAGTTTCGCGGTTGAAGAACTGGATGTACGCTTTGCCGACGGCTCGGCCATGCAACTGATCTTTAAAGACGTCGGCCGCGACGCATTGCTCGATGAGGCCCGTGTGGCAAAGCCTGCTTTTCTGCATAATCCGTTGCGGGAAATCGAGACCTACCGGGCTATCCTGAAATCGGCAGGGCTCGGAACGGCAACGTTTCACGGCGCGTGCGTGGATCCGCGAGCGGGCCGTTACTGGCTCTTTCTGGAGAGAGTGCCTGGAGTTCCCCTGGTTGAACTGGGCGATTTTGCGATCTGGCAGGAAGTTGCCCGCAGGCTCGCGATCATGCACTCCCGCTTGTCCAGGGCCGGAGAATCGAGTGCGCTGCCCCATCTGCTCCACTACGATGAGGACTTTTATCGATTGTGGCCCCGCCGGGCGTTAGAGTTCCTGGGAAGCGGCGGTCATTCGCCAGGCGATTGCGCCGCTGCGGCACGTTTGCTGGCGGAGCGCTACGATAGCATTATCGATCGTCTGCTGGCCCTGCCACGCACGTTCATTCACGGCGAATTCTACGGTGCAAATGTGCTTGTGGCGGAGGCGCCGGCAGGATTCAGGGTGTGTCCCGTGGACTGGGAAATGGCTGCGTTCGGACCGTGCCTGATGGACTTGGCAGCCCTGACGTCGGGGAAGTGGTCTGAGGAAGAGAAGGTCCGCCTGGCCCTGACGTATCGCGAGACTCTTGACCGGGAACAACGGGCAGATCTGGCGCCCACGGACTTTCTGACCGCGTTGGATTTGTGCCGGCTGCACCTGGCCGTACAATGGCTGGGTTGGTCCCGCCAATGGTCGCCGCCGGAAGAACATGCCTACAACTGGCTCGGTGAAGCCCTGGGGCAGGCCGAAAAACTATGCTTGTGAACCGTGAGCGTTGCCTCATCGTTAATGCCGATGACTTTGGACAGAGCTCCGGTGTCAACAGAGGCGTCATTGAAGCGTTCGAAAAAGGTGTGGTGACCAGCGCCAGCCTGATGGTGCGCTGGGCCGCTGCCGCTGAGGCCGCCGCATATGCGCGAGAGCATCCGGAACTGAGCATCGGTCTGCACGTCGATTTGTGTGAATGGACGTACAGTGATGGCGCATGGACTCCCCTCTATGAGGTCGTTGGTCTCGATAATTACGAAAACGCTGCCCGGGAAGTCCAGGCGCAACTTCGACATTTCCGCCAGCTTTGCGGCGAGGATCCAACCCACATGGATTCGCATCAACATGTTCATTGCGAGGAGCCAGTACGATCCATTCTGTCTGAAATTGGTTCACAGCTTGGCGTCCCTGTGCGAGAATCCGGGTCTGCCATACGCTATTGCGGCAGTTTCTATGGGCAGAGCGCCAAAGGCGAGCCGGTTCCTGGGGCAATAACTGTGGATGCCCTCATCGATATCCTTGCGAGGTTGCCGGAGGGTGTGACGGAACTTGGCTGTCACCCCGGATTGGACGACGATCTGAGCACGATGTATCGGAGCGAGCGAACACTGGAAGTTGCTGTCTTGTGCGATCCTCGCATTCGCGCGGCCATCGCTGCGCAAGGCATCCGGCTTTGCTCCTTCCGGGGGATTCACCTGCAGTGAAAGCAGCACGGAGCTTCGCGGTTTTTTTTTTAGTTTACTTCGTGGCGTGCCCGGCAATCGCCCAGCAGGTTCCAGGCAGTTTGAGCGGCCGGATTGTGGACCAACTGGGCGGCGCAATCGTCGGCGCCAGGCTGACGATATCCGGTCCCACGGGCGTCCTCAAATCGGTCACGACCGATGGTGAAGGGAAATTTCTGCTCCTCGATTTGGCGGCCGCAACGTATACCGTTCATGCCGACTCGGCGGGTTTTGTGAGCTACGAAAACAACACCGTAGCGATAGCGGCCGGACAGCGGATAACCCTCGATATCACATTGACAGTCCAGGGCAGGACCGACGAGATCTCGGTGACTACAAATCCGCGGTTCGGCGACGGCGCGGAAGATAATGGCGCTACGCTCGTGTTGCGGGGCGCGGCGATTGATGAGTTGCCCGAAGGGCCCGGCGGACTGGCGACGACACTGAAACTCCTGGCGTTGCGCTCGGCTGGACCGGCAGGTGCGCCAATCACCGTTAACGGCTTTTCTGGCGGCCGAATGCCGCCTAAGGCATCCATTCGCGAGATCCGCATCGAGCAGAACCCGTTTTCCGCCCAGTTCAGCCAGCCCGGCCTCGGCGGCATCGACATTCTGACCAAGCCGGGAACCGGCGGCGTCCATGGCGGTTTCTTTACGAACTTCAACGACGAAAGCATGAATTCCCGCAACCCTTTTACCTCAGCGCGCTCGCCATTCCAATCGCGCCTTTACGGCGGTAACCTGGGTGGCGTAATCGCGCCCCGGCGAGCTTCGTTCTTCGCGGAATTCCAGCGGCAGGATACAGACGACAACGCCTGATCAACGCCAGCGTGCTGGATGAAGGGTTGAAATCAACGCCCTTGAACCTGACCGTACTCGTCCCCCAGCGCCGTATTACCTTCGGGCCGCGGTTCGACTACCAATTGAATTCGAAAAACACCCTGGTGGCCGGCTACGCATACGCCGGTTCACGCACGAAGAACGCGGGAATCGGAGGTTTTTCGCTCCCGTCGCAGGCCTATGACATGTCAACTACCCAGCACGCGCTGCAGTTGTCGGAATCCATGGCGATAGGCAAAAACACCAGTAACGAAACGCGTTTTGAGGTGGTGTTGCAGGATCGGAAACAGAATGGGATCGATTCGGCGCCGGGCATACGCGTTCCCGACGCGTTCATCGGGGGAGGGTCTGCAGTCGGCGCGGCAACGAACGGCGAAAGCCGGTGGAATTTATCCAATCAAAGCAGGTGGGTGCGATCGGGCCACACGTTCAAAGCGGGTGTCCAGTTGCGCGGTGTCAGGATCGAGGACACCTCGCCATGGAACTTTGGCGGGACATTCACGTTTGCGGGAAAACTGGCGCCGGAACTGGATTCCAATGACCAGGTGGTCCTTGGGCTGGACGGACAACCCCGGATTGTTCCGATCTCGACTTTGGAGAGTTACCGCCGAACTCTCTTGTTCAGCCGGATGGGCCTGAGCGCCGAAGAAGCGCGCTCTCTCGGCGGAGGCGCTTCCCAGTACTCTGTGAGCGCAGGTGAGCCTGCGGCGCGTATCAGCCAGTATGAAGCCGGCGTCTTCCTGCAAGACGACTGGCGTCTCGCTCCAAATCTAACGTGGAGTATGGGCTTGCGTTATGAAGCGCAGACGCGCATTCGAGACAAGCGGGATTTCGCGCCCCGCATGGCGCTGGCATGGTCGCCGCGTGGCGGCGCATCGGACCGAAGGACGACCGTTCGCGCGGGTTTCGGCACTTTCTACGATCGTTTCAGCGAAAGCTTCACGTTGACGGCTGCGCGGTACAACGGCGCCAGCCAGCAGCAATACATTCTCTCGGATCCGACACTACTGGATAGTTTTCCGGCTGTCCCGCCGTTGAAGCTGCTCACTGCGTTTGCAGTTCCCCAGACCACAACGCGCGTGGCCGAAGACATGCGGGCACCCTACACCCTGCAGTCTTCCCTCAGCATTGAGCGGGAGCTGCCTTTCAACCTCAGTTTTGCGGCGACCTTTCTGCGCAACCGAACGGTTCACGTTTTGCGGTCGCGCGACATCAACGCTCCTGAAAACGGAACACGCCCACAGGCGGGCCAGGGAGAGATTTTTCAGTACGAGGCGAGCGGCCGGTTCGACCAGAATCAGTTGGTCGTCAACATCGCCAACCGGGCAAAAAAAGTGACGTTCTACACCACCTATATTCTGAACAAAGCAAAGAGCGACTCGGATGGCGCGGAGAGCTTCCCGGCAAATTCCCATGACCTGACAGGGGAATACGGCCGCTCCATACTGGACGTGCGTCACACCTTCTATTGGGGCGTGTGGGTCAAGACCCCGCTGGGTTTCGATTTGAATTCGCTGCTTGTCGTGCGATCGGGCGTTCCCTTCAATATCACTACGGGCCAGGATTCGAATAGCGACAGTCTGTATACGGAGCGGCCGGCTTTCGCGACTGGCCTCAACAAGTCCAGTGACGTGGCGACCCGGTTCGGCGTTCTCGATCTCAATCCTAGCCCCGGTCAGGCCGAGATTCCGCGAAATCTCGGCACCGGCCCGGTTTTTGCGGCCGTCAACCTTCGAATCGGCAAGACCATCGGCCCCATGTTGTTTGCGCTTCAGGTTCAAAACCTCTTCAATCGCGTCAACCGGGGTCAACCTGTCGGAAACCTGAGTTCGCCATTGTTCGGGCGGTCGCTGTCCTCCAGCGGAGACTTTGGTATCGGAGGGAATCCGGCCGGAAATCGCCGCGTCGAAGCTCAAGTGTTTTTCAATTTTTAGCGGCCTGGCTACGCCTATATGAGGCAGAGCCGCTCTGATTTGGAACCTGCCGACGACCGCTGGGTAAACCTGTCGGGAATCACAACGGTGTTTCAGATATCGCAGATTTTTGCTGGTCAAAAATTTATATTAATAGTACAGATTAGATTCTTAATATCTGGCAGGGATTCCCGTCCGATAGCTATTCCACAGACGATTTTTTGCGACTACCAAGGCTGGTTGCCCTGTTGGAGTAAAAGTAACCGTAACTGAATATCGATGACTTCCAGGTGTTAAGGATACGCGATTAGTCGGTAGGTTAATCGTTCTTCAATCGTTAGTAGTCTGAGTCCGACAGGCTCCCAGGGATCGATGGTCGGGAAGGCGGGTCAGCATGGTGCCCAGGAATGCCATGTCTTATTCGCTTGTTAATTTTACAGTGGTGGAGAACTTCTAGCGATGTTCGAGTCGAAGCATGATGCTTCAGTTACAACTTCAATTTCCGCCCCAAAGGAACGATTGGAAATTGAAAAGCCCGAAGCGGGTCCGCGGCCGGAAGTACGGGGCAAATTCATTTATTCCGGCGATAAGAAGCTGTGGATTAAAGGCGTTTCTTTTGGAACCTTTCGGCCAGACGAACATGGCGAGGAGTTTCACGACCGAAACTCCATAGAACGCGATTTCGCCCAAATCGCGGCGGCGGGCTTCAATGCCGTTCGGACTTACACCATCCCTCCCCGTTGGCTGTTGGATGCTGCCTGCAGAAATGGACTGCGCGTCATGGTCGGCCTGCCGTGGGAACAACACATCGCATTCCTTGACGATCCGCGGCGCACGTCCGGGATTCGGGAGCGTGTGCGTGCCGGCGTGAGGGCATGCGCTGGCCATTCGGCCGTTCTCTGCTACGCCATCGGGAACGAAATTCCGGCAGACATTGCGCGCTGGTATGGCGCCCGGCGCATCGAGCGTTTCCTCAGGACTTTATGCTCGGATGCAAAGACGGAAGATCCCGGAGGGTTGTTCACATATGTGAACTATCCATCCACCGAATATCTGGAACTTCCATTCGTCGATCTCGTGTGTTTCAACGTCTATCTCGAATCGCAAGAACGGCTGGCGTCCTATATCGCGCGGCTGCAGAATCTTGCCGGCGACCGTCCGCTTGTTCTGGCCGAGATCGGCCTGGACAGTCTCCGCAACGGACTGGAAACGCAGTCGAACTCGCTCGGGCGTCAGTTGCGGACGGTCTTCGCCGAAGGTGCCGCTGGCGCCTTTGTATTTTCATGGACAGACGAGTGGCACCGTGGAGGCCATGACATTACCGACTGGGATTTCGGTCTCACCGACCGCAATCGGGAGCCGAAACCGGCGCTGGCCGCCGTGACCCACGCATTCAAGGACATTCCATTTGGAATGGAGATGGTATGGCCCCGCATCTCTGTCGTCGTTTGCAGTTATAACGGCGCTCGTACGATCCGCGATTGCTGCGAAGGCCTGTTGAAGTTAGAGTATCCGGATTTCGAAGTGATCGTTGTAGACGATGGCTCGACGGACGCCACTGCGGCAATCGCAACAGAATATGGATTCCGCGTCATCAGCACAGAGAATCTCGGACTGAGCAACGCCCGCAACACCGGATTGGCTGCGGCTCAAGGTGAGATCGTTGCCTATACCGATGATGACGCCTACCCGGATCCGCACTGGCTTAGTTTCCTGGCGAGCACATTTTTGAATTCGGATCACGCCGGAGTGGGAGGTCCCAATATCCCTCCGACGGACGGCGGGGCTATCGCGGAATGTGTCGCCAACGCCCCGGGTGGACCAGTCCATGTTCTATTGTCGGACAGGGAGGCGGAGCATATTCCCGGATGCAATATGGCATTCTGGAAAGACAAGTTGGAGGCCATTGGAGGATTCGATCCGCGATATCGAGCGGCTGGAGATGACGTCGACGTATGCTGGCGCCTGCAACAACGCGGTTGGACGCTGGGATTCAGCCCGGCCGCGGTGGTCTGGCATCACCGGCGCAACTCCGTCCGGGCGTATTGGAAGCAGCAAAAGGGGTACGGGAAAGCGGAAGCTCTGCTGGAAGCAAAGTGGCCGGAAAGATACAACAGCCTGGGACATGTGAATTGGGCGGGCAGTGTCTATGGCGTCGGTTCGAGCGGCCGCCGCGGCCGCCTGGGGCGCATTTTCTATGGGGTTTGGGGCAGTTCGCCTTTCCAATCCATCTACCAGCCAGCCACGGGCATGTTCGCGTCGCTGCCGTCCATGCCGGAATGGTATTTGATGACCGCCGCTTTGGCCGTGCTTTCGGTGCTTGGCGGATTTTGGAAGCCTCTGTTGGCTGCCCTGCCTCTTGCTGTTTTCGCGGCGGGAGCGTCTGTGACACGGGCATTCATCGCTGCGTCGACCGCGTCGTTTACGCACGCCTATCGCCATCATTCTGCGCGATGGAAGTTGCGTGCAATGACCGCATTCCTGTGTCTGTTACAGCCGCTGGCGCGGCTTATAGGACGTCTGAGTTCCGGACTCACTCCATGGCGGCGGCGAGGAGTCAGCCACTTTGCATTGCCTTTCCCCATCGCGGATTGGGTTTGGAGCGAACGTTGGCGGAGCCTCAACGATCGCCTGCATTCCTTTGAAGCGAACCTTCGGGAGTCTGGCGTCACAGTATTTCGTGGGGGTAACTTTGATCGCTGGGATCTGGAGGTCCGGGATGGAACTCTCTGCAGCGTGCGGATACACACGACTGTTGAGGAGCACGGCGCTGGCCGGCAACTCGTCCGTTTCCGGTTGTCGCCCCGGTGTTCCCGAATAGGACGCGCCGGGCTTTTCACCCTAGCAGTCTTGTCCGTTGCAGCTGCGCTGGACCATGCGTGGGAAGTTTTCATGCCGCTCGCGGTCCTGACCATATATTTCGCGGGGAAGGTGGCGCACGAATGCGCGGTCGCAACAGGAGTTGTCATTTCAAGAATTAACGAGGCGAAGATGGCGGAGGCCGAAGCCATCGCTGTGCCGCTGAACCCTGTGGAAGAAACGCGCGCAGCGCATGCAGCGCACGGGTATCCAAACCTGGTGGTTCCGCAGGCGAAGAGGGTCGACCCAGGATCCGCCTGAGAAAAATTATCCGTCTGGTACTCTGCACACTTTGTTTCTCTGCGATTGGCTGCGGCACCTCTTGCAGCCCCACCCTTCAGGAGCCGCTGAGTGATGGGTGCGACGGGCATGACGGTGTGCAGTATTTTTGAGGTCAATGTAAGGATGCTTGCAATGTGGGATTTCTCAAACCGGGACGGACGCTTGAGGTACCTGCCACGAGTATTTCGCTACCTGCGGCCATACTGGAAACTGGCGTCGGTTTCGGCGGCGCTGATCTTTGTGAGCGCCCTGGTTGGACTGCTTGGGCCATGGCCCCTGAAAATCCTGATCGACAGCGTCATGGAAGGTCACCCGCTGCCGGCGGCGATCGGGTGGATACTGGGCCCGCTACAGGCGAATCGCATTCCCTGGCTCGTCTTCGCTGTATTGGCCGGCCTGGCCATAACGATCGCGCACAACGCCTTGACGGTGTTGGACAACTACGTCAACACGCGTCTCGACCAGAAGATCTCCCTGGATTTTCGCAGTGACCTGTTTGAGCATGCTCAGCGTCTGTCCCTCGCCTATCACGAACGACGCCGTTCCGGAGCGCTCATCTACGCGCTCAACAGTCAGAGCAGCGCGGTGTCGCGCGTCATCATGATGGTTCCGCCGCTCGCCCAGAGCGTGCTGTCGCTGGCCGGCATGTTCTGGATCACTTTCCACATGGATTGGAAGCTGGCCGTGCTTTCCCTCACCGTAGTGCCGTTTCTGTACTACTCGGTGGGCTATTACATCACCCACGTGCAAACGCCTCTGCAGAAGGTGCGTGGATTGGAGGCCGCATCGCTTTCGATCATTCACGAGGCGGTCTCGATGATGCGCGTGATTGTGGCCTTTGGCAGGGAGACCCACGAGCACCGGCGTTTCCGGAAGCAGGGAGAGCAGGCAGTGGATGCTCGCGTGAAGCTGACAGTGCAGCAGACTTTGTTTACGCTCGCCGTCAATACGACCACAGCCGCAGGGACGGCGCTGGTCCTTGGGTTTGGCGCGTATTCAGTTCTCCAGGGAAAGCTCACGGTCGGTCAGCTTCTGGTCGTGATGGCCTACATCGCTTCGGTCTATCAGCCGCTGGAAGCCATCAGCACGACCGTGGGCTCGCTTCAGGAAGTGTTCTCTTCGTTGAAAGTTTCCTTCGACCTGCTGGAAACCGAACCCGATATCAACGACGCGCCGGGGGCGATCTCCATTGAGCGCACGAAGGGAAGGGTCACATTCGAAAACGTGGCGTTCAGTTACAAGGAACGTGTGGACACGCTGAAGGATATCTCGTTCGACGTCCCACCTGGAAGCGTCGTCGCTCTGGTGGGGCCCACCGGGGCAGGCAAGACAACGCTGATCAGTCTTCTCCCGCGGTTCTACGACGGAAATGGCGGCCGCATCATGCTTGACGGAATCGACATCCGGCAGATCAAGTTAGCTGATCTGCGGCACCAGATATCGATCGTGTTACAGGAGCCTCTCCTCTTCTCGACAACCATCGCCGACAACATCCGTTATGGACGCCTGGATGCGAGCACGGAGGAGATTATCGAAGCAGCAAAGGCCGCAAACGCCCACGACTTCATTATGGCGCTGCCGAAGAACTATGAAACCGAACTCGGCGAGCGCGGCGCGACGCTATCCGGCGGCGAACGCCAGCGTATTGTGGTGGCGCGGGCGTTTCTGAAGAACGCTCCGATTCTGATTCTTGATGAGCCCACGTCCTCGATCGATTCGAAAACGGAGGCCGTGATCCTGGATGCGCTGGATTCCCTGATGGTGGGCCGTACAACCTTCATGATCGCGCATCGCCTGTCAACCATCCGCAGGGCTGACGTTATTCTGGTCCTCGATCATGGCCGGCTCGTCGGGCAAGGGACACACGATCATCTGCTGAAAGCGAATGATCTATACCGTCAGCTTTATCACATGCAAACCAGGCACGAGCGGGAACCCGTCAAGCAACGTTGATGAATATTGCATCAAAAAAGAAGATAGTGCTGCTGGGCATGATGAGCAGGATTCCTGTGGCGGGAGTGGTCTGGCAGAACCTGCATTACCTGATCGGATTTGAGCGTCTGGGTTATGAGGTTTACTACGTCGAGGCTCACGGCCGCACTCCGACGGCGTTTTTCGACAGCCCTCAGGATGATGGCTGGCCGAAGGCGGTGGCGTTCGTTGCCCGCGTCATGGAGCGCTTTGGCCTGAGCCATCGATGGGCGTTTCATGCGATAAATGGAGACGGCCATTGTTATGGCCTCAGTGAGACTCAGTTGCTGGATCTGTACCGCTCGGCGGAGTTGATCATCAACTTACACGGTGGAACCGTCCCGCTGCCCGAACACAGCGCAACGGGCAACCTCATCTACCTGGAGACGGATCCGGTCGAAGTGCAGATTCAATTGCATCAAAACCAGCAGGAGGTCATCGACTACCTCGCGCCGCATCGAGCTTTTTTTACGTTTGGGGAAGCGTACGGCAGTCCGGACTGCAAACTCCCGGTTTCGGAACGCTTCCAATTTCTGCCGACCCGGCAGCCCGTGGTTCTCGACTTCTGGCTCCCTCACGCCAATGGCACCCCGAAAACGTTTACCACGATCGGTAATTGGCGCCAGCCATACCCCTACTTGAAATTCGGAGGAGAGATTTACCATTGGAGCAAACATTACGAGTTTCTGAAGTTTCTTGATCTGCCGGGGCGCAGCGCGCAGGAATTTGAACTGGCGCTGGGCAGCTATGAAGAGGCCGACAAAGAGATGCTCGAAAGCAACGGCTGGAGGGTGCGGTCCGCGCTCAGTTTCTCCACGGACCTGGATCTTTACCGAAGCTATATCGCGGGTTCCCGCGCGGAGTTCACCGTGGCCAAAGATCAGAACATCCGGTTGAGAACCGGCTGGTTCAGCGATCGGAGCGCCACATACCTGGCCGCCGGTCGTCCCGTGATCACGCAGGAAACGGGGTTCAGCCGGATTTTCCCCACTGGCCGGGGATTGTTCGAGTTTTCGACGATGGAGGAGATCACTGACGCCGTTGAAAAGATCAACTCCGATTACGAAGGCCACTGCCGCGCGGCGTTTGACATTGCACGCGAATATTTCAGCTATGACGTCGTGCTCACGCGGCTGCTGGAAGACGCAGGAGTTTCCAAAACGGTCGCACATCGCGCAGCGAATCAACCATCATTGCCAGCAGGTCTTGTGCTCTCACCGGCGTCCCGCTGGCCGACGCGGCTGCTCGAAGATACGGTTCAAACGGCCCTGGCTTTGCCTGCCCCGATTGCGAACAGCAGCACGCCAGCGCCGGGTAAACGCGTGAGCATCGTCATCGTCACCTACAACGGTCTGCCCTACACGAAGATGTGCTTGGCCAGCTTGTTTTGGAATGACTGGCATCCGAATGACGAATTGATCATTGTCGATAACGGTTCCACCGACAGCACCTCGGAGTATCTGCGAGAACTGATGCGTCTGAACCCCTCCGTCCGCGTCGAGTTCAACGAACGCAACCGCGGGTTTGCGGCGGCCAACAATCAGGGATTGGCGCGGGCGAATGGCGACGTGCTGGTTCTGCTGAACAACGACACGATTGTGCCCCGTGGTTGGCGCGACGGCTTGGTGCGATGGCTGGATGACGCCGGCATCGGCATGATCGGCCCGGTCACCAATCGCACGTGCAACGAAGCCCAGATTGATGCGCCTTACCGCACCTATGCGGAACTCCAACAGTTCGTGCGCGATTACACGCAGAAGCATAGCGGCGAAGCGGCTGAGATTGGGATGCTGGCAATGTTCTGTATCGCCATGCGGCGCGACGTGTTTGGCCGGGTCGGTCCGCTCGACGAGCAGTTCGAAGTCGGGATGTTCGAGGATGACGATTACGCGCGCCGAGTGCGTCAGGCTGGTTACAGAATCATGTGCGCGGAGGATGTGTTCGTGCACCATTTCGGCCAGGCATCATTGGGTGAGTTGTGCACAACCGGTGATTACGACCGCGTTCTGGAATCTAACCGCCGCCGCTTTGAGGAGAAGTGGGGCGTCGAATGGCAGCCGCACGGACGCCGCGTCACTCCGGAGTATCAGCGACTCCGTCAACGAATTCAGGAAGTGGTTGCCGCAAACCTGCCCGCAGGCGTAACGGTCATGGTGATAAATAAAGGTGATGACGAACTTTTAAAACTCAACGGCCGCCGGGGCTGGCATTTCCCCCAGGCCATCGACGGCCAATACGCGAATACTTATCCTGCGAATAGCGCCGATGCGATTGCGCTACTGGAGTCGGGGCGAGCGAAAGGCGCGGGTTTCCTGCTGATCCCAAAGCCCGCTTTCTGGTGGCTGGAATATTACGGCGGGTTCAAGGAACACTTGGAGCGCGACTGCAGGCTGGCCGTGCGCGAGGAAGAGACATGTCTCTTGTTCGATCTGCGATGTCCCCATGCCTAGCTGCGCACCGATGGCCACGCGAAAGCCGCCGGAGACGGCGTTGTGCAAGAAGAACAATCGTGCAACGGAGTCCCCATCGGATTCAGAGACGCTATGAAAACACCAAGCGCCGAAAAACTGAAGGTAGGTTCGTCCGCTTATTTACGCGAACAAGCGCGGGAACTCAGGCGCGAGTTGCGTCGGCAAACCGGACGCATTAAGAAGTTGACGCTGGAGGCGGCCAAAGAACAGGAATATCGAGAAGCAGTACAGGCTGAACTCAGTAAGTTCCGCGCGGCCCCTTCTGCGGCATACCAGTTGCAGCTTCGCCGGATTCGGAACATCGTGCGCACGAAATTACCGCAGGGCGCTACGGTCCTTGTCGTCAGCAAAGGCGATCCCGGTCTGATCAGATTCCATCAGAGAACCGGATGGCATTTCCCTCAACTACCGGACGGAACCTACGCCGCCTTCTATCCTGGTTGCAGCCTTTCCGCGATTGCGCAATTCGAGGTCCTGCGCAGCAATGGCGCCGACTACATGCTCTTTCCCGCCAGCACATTTTGGTGGCGGGACAAATACTCCGGCTTTTACCGACATATCGAACGTCGATACCGTGAAGTTGTACATGAGGACGACACCTGCGTCATATTTGGATTGCGGGAGTCAGGACCATGGATTGCAATGGAGGAAGCGATCGGGGAATGCCGGAACGGGATCCTCGCCGAACCGGCCGTCCTGGACAACTCGACAGGTCGCGGCCTCGCTGAAATCTTTGCGGAGTGCAACGTATTCGCACCGCCGGCGCTGGGAAACGGTTTGCTGCCGTATTTCAGCAACACAATCGATATCGTGGCGGTGAATGCGCGGGATAAAACTCGATTGGAGGAGGCAAGGCGGGTGGCTTCCAGAGCGGTCGTCGAATTCCACGACCGCCCTGGTGGGCGATTCGATATCAATGTCGTTTGGCAAGCGAAGCATTTACAGACGGCACCACTCACGGTCTCGATTATCCTGGTTCCCGGCAGTAGGGTCATTCCCGTTGACCGTCTGGACGATTTGATGAAAACACTTCCAAGCAGCTTCGCTGTGGAAATCATCGCCGTCGAGGATGCCGGTACGCGCAAAACAAGGCGGGTCGCATCCTTGGCACGGCGGTATCCACAAGTCAAGATTGTTACTAACCGTGCAAACGTCGACTTTCGCACACGCGCAATGACCGGCGCAAAGGCGGCGGCAGGCGAGATTCTTGTCTTTGTGAGCAATGAGGGGCTTCCCCTGCCGGGCTGGCTCCCGCCGTTGCTACAACTATTTTCCAGCCGTTCCGATGCGGGCGCGATCGGCGGCAGATTGTTACGGCCAGACTTCAGCCTCCACGAAGCTGGCAGCATCACCAATTCCGACGGATCCGTAACCAGGTTTGGTGAGGGAGACTTCCATCCTGACGCGGCGCGCTATGGCTATGTCCGTTCCGTTGATTTCTGTTCCGAAACGTTTTTCGCGACACGCCGCGCGCTCTTCCATGAATGTGGCGGTTTCGCTGGTACCGACGTGGAAGCGTCCTGTCACAGCATGGATTACTGCGCCAGGATTCGATCCAGAGGTTATCGTGTCTACTACCAGCCGGAGAGTTGCTGCGTCTATTTGGGCTCCACACAAATCGAAGGCGGACCGCAGTGAATCGGAAGAAGGCCCTCGTCTGTTCGTACCATATCGTTCAACCCGATCGGGACAGCGGCGCCCGGCGCGTATTTCACTTTCTGACATTTCTTGAGGAGGCAGGCTGGGAGGTTACGTTTCTGGCTTCGGACGGCGTGGGTGACTTCCGGGATGCGAAACGGCTTCAGCAGATGGGGATCGCTGTTTACGATAGCTTGAAGGATCGGATCGAGGATCTGTTTTTCGAGAAGGCTTTTGATCTCGCCGTCATTGCCTTTTGGAGCAATGCAGAACGGTACGTTCCATTGCTTCGAAAATTGTCTCCAAACACACGGATCATCGTCGATTCGATCGATCTTCATTTTGTTCGTGAATCCCGGCAGGCCTTTTACCTACCGGACGGCGGTGGCATTCTGGAGAACAAAGCCGGTCTCCGTTGGGTGGGCGAGCTGAATGCCTATGCAGCAGCGGACGCAGTTCTTACCGTGTCGCAAAAGGACGCGGATCTTGTCAGTGACCTCCTCTGCGATCCGGCGCTCGCGCGTCCGGTTCCCGACTGCGAAGACTTCGCCCCATCTCGCATTCCATTTGAAAAACGGCGGGGGATCGTCTGTATCGGCAGCTTTCAGCATCCGCCTAACGTTCAGTCCGTCCAGTATCTTTGTAAACAAATCCTTCCGAGAATCGATCCCGAACTTTTGGCAGACCATCCGGTATACATCATCGGCAACGCGCTCAATCCAACGATCTGTTCATTTGCCGAGGGCTTGCCTTACGTTCGGATGATCGGGTGGGTCCCCTCTGTACTGCCCTACCTTGAGCGCGCCAGGGTCTCTGTCGTTCCACTCTTGGTTGGCGCCGGAACGAAGAGAAAACTGATTCAGGCCTTAGCCGTCGGCACGCCTACAGTATCTACGCGCATTGGCGTCGAGGGCTTTCACCTGCGGCCGGGCGGCCATGTCCTGGTATCCGACGATCCGGCCGACTTCGCGAAGTCCATCACGCGGCTGCTCGAGAACCCAAAGCTGTGGAACCGGCTATCGGTCAACGGGCGCGCATATGTCACGAAAGCCCATAGCGCAGACGTTGCCCGTTCATCCTTCCTTGCGGCAATCGATGCGGTGTCCTCGAAGGAATCCAAGCGGCCGATGGCTTCTCCCGAAGAACTTATTCCGCAGATTCGAGGAATCGCGAGCAAGAATGTTCCGCCTGACGCAACCGTTCTGGTTGTCAGCAAAGGCGACAACGAGCTGATTCAACTGAATGGAAACCGAGCGTGGCATTTCCCGCAGACCGAAGACGGCATTTATGCTGGATTCCATCCGAAGGATAGTGCCACCGCCATCGATCATCTGGAAAAACTGCTTACGAAGGGCGCTGAATATGTTCTGTTTCCCAAGACCGCTTTTTGGTGGCTCGAGCATTATGCTGAATTCAAGAATCACTTGGATAGCCGGCATGCGTTGATATGCCGCGACGAGGTGTGCGTCATATATCGCTTGCGCTCCGAGGCGACCCGAGTGTCTGCACCTGTAGGCAAGAGTTTGTCGAGGGCAGTGGATCCGGGCGACGTTCGGCTGATTGCGTTCTACCTTCCGCAGTTCCATCCGATTCCTGAAAACGATTTATGGTGGGGCGAAGGCTTTACCGAGTGGCGAAATGTGGCCAAGGCCACTCCCCAGTTTCCCGGCCATTATCAGCCGCATGTACCGGCAGACCTCGGTTTCTATGATCTCCGTCTCTCAGAGGTACGCGAAGATCAGGCAGCTCTGGCTAGGAACTATGGCATTCACGGTTTCTGCTATTACCACTATTGGTTTAACGGCAAACGCTTGCTCGATCGCCCCTTCAGCGAAGTCCTCGCTTCCGGCAAGCCGGATTTTCCATTTTGCCTTTGCTGGGCGAACGATCCTTGGTCGCGGCGTTGGGACGGCAGAGAAGACGAGCTGTTGCAAGCCCAGACCTACAGCGAAGAGGACGATATTCGCCACATCGAATCACTGATCCCGGCGCTCTCAGATCCCCGTGCAATCACAATCGAAGGGAAACCGGTGTTCCTGGTTTATCGCGGCAAACATTTACCGGATCCGGCCCGGACGGTGGACACTTGGCGTAGAAATGTCGAAGCGGCTGGTCTGGCGGGGATATATCTCGTAGCGGTCGAGACGGCCTGGGACCTTGGATGGGACGCGACGGCCGTTGGGTTCGATGCAAAGGTACTGTTTCAGCCTCAGTTTGGCCGACTGATAACGCATGCCTCCAAGAACGGGCGAATTCCCATATCCGGGCACCAGAATCTGCAGGTTTACGATTATCAAAAAGCGGTAGAAGAAATGGCCAAAATCGAATCCGTGTCGTATAGACGGTACGAAACTGTGTTCGCAAACTGGGACAATACGTCGCGTGTCGGAGACAAGGCTGTTGTGATGCATAATAGCTCACCTATCGTCTACGAGGAGTGGCTGCGCAGGGCCGTCGCAAGAACCCGAATGTATCCGCCGGAGCAGCGCGTGGTATTCGTTAACGCGTGGAATGAGTGGGCCGAAGGCTGCCATCTAGAACCGGACTTGCGACATGGCCACGCTTACCTGGAAGCAACGGCCAGGGCTCTCGCGTCTATCCCCGAACCCCTCATGTCTAATTCACGAAAGCGACTCGTCAAGACTCGCAATGTCGAGTAGGGATTCTTATCTTAGTCAGTGGGAAGATTCGAAAGCCGATTTCTTGGCCGGAGTCGCCTCGACTAAAGCCACATTGAAAATATTGCTGAAGACAAAGGATGACCACTATTTCCTTGAGTCATGGATCCAACATCACGCGAAGATCGTTGGGCTGAACAACTTGATCATTTTTGACAACAGGTCGTCGAATGAGCAGGTCTTGAAGACTTACGAGAAGTATCAATCGCAAGTACCGATCGTTCAGTTTGACGGCGATCATAATTCGTTGCATAACGGCACTCAGTACCCCGAGCTTTACGAATGCCTGAAGACGTGCAGTCAGTTCTTCGTATTTCTAGACACTGACGAGTTTCTTGTTCTGGCGACCCACGATGCTTACATTTGCGACAAAAGGATTCTTGAGTTCCTAAATGCGCATGGAACCGCAGATGTATTTCCTGCAAGTTGGCTAGAAAACGTCCTCGCATGTGACAAGAGATTTAGAGTCGGGAAATCCCTTGAGAACTTTGCCGACGGGTTAACTTGGGGCAAACCGATCATTCGAGCCGCAGCCGATGAGCGCGATCGATGCATTATCCACAACATCCAACTGGAGAAGTCACTATTTTACGATGAAATCTTGACTAACTTTTTCGTGCTACACATGAAGCACCTTTTTCCGCAGCAGAGAATTGATTCCAACATGAATAAACTGATAGCAAAAGGGTTCGCTTCTCCGGGCGCAAGCGTTGAGTCCGTCTTAGCCAAAGACCTTAAAGGCCTGAGCGATAAGGCTGCGAGAATGTGGATCACCGAGCTGAAGGAGCTTGTGAAGCGCTCTGATCCGATTCAACCTGCCAGAGTTTCCTTGGACTTACAGGAAGGATGTCTAGAATTAACCGGTGATGGAAGAATTCTCTACTACAGCGAGGCCGAAGCCGCGGCTTTGAAGCGGTTTCTCAGCGATTCGCAGGAATTTGTCCGTGGAGTATTACAGGCCGACTTTCGCGCAGTCGCCGCGTCATTCCGGCAGGCGCAACAACGTAAATGGAAAGAAGCTGCGAAACGGTCGGAGTACGATCGCATGGCTTCTGCGGTCAGGCGCATTGCAGACTTGCACCTTCCGCAGGGAGCCAACGTGGTTGTGGTCAGCAAGGGAGATCCGCGTCTGCTTCAAATCCCGGGCCGACAGACCTCGCATTTCCCCCAAGGCGAAAGAGGGGAGTATTCCGGTTTTTATCCTAATGACGATGTCGAAGCGATCGAGCTTGCAAGAGCGTTGCGTGCCAAGGGCACCGAATTCCTGATTTTTCCGCAAACTGCATTCTGGTGGTTGAGCTATTACAAACAGTTTGGCGAATACCTGGAAACCCAGCACGAGCGCATTTATGGCGATGATAACTGCGTTATTTATTCGTTATTGCCCAGTACTCAGTCATGACGAATGAAACGAGGCGGCTCACGGAAACACCTGCCCAGCTGATTGCCTTCTACTTTCCCCAGTTCTACCTCATCACAGAGAACGACAAATGGTGGGGCAGAGGTGCTTCACGGAATGGACCAACGTGGTTTAAGCAGGCCCGCTCTTCTCCGGGCACTATCAACTTACGTGTGGATGGAATGATGAAGCCTGAGAGCTGCGCTGTGACGCTTTGAGAAAAAAACATGAAAACCCACGCCCGCTTAATTGCTTTCTATCTGCCTCAGTTCTACCCGATCCCCGAAAACGATCAGTGGTGGGGGAAGGGTTTTACCGAATGGACCAATGTGGTGCAGGGGCGAGCACTATTTACCGGACATTACCAGCCTCGTCTTCCCGCCCAACTTGGATTCTATGACCTGCGCGTTCCCGAGGTTCGGCAGGCCCAGGCAAATCTCGCCAAGGCCCATGGCATCGAGGGCTTCTGTTATTGGCACTACTGGTTTCATGGGAAGCGTCTGCTCGAAAGGCCGTTCAACGAGGTGTTGTCATCCGAAGAGCCTGATTTTCCGTTCTGCCTGTCCTGGGCCAATGAAACCTGGTCCAGGCGTTGGCATGGCACCGGCAAAGGCGCCGAGGTCTTGCAAGAACAAACGTACTCGCCCCAGGACGATGTCGAGCACGCCCGGTGGCTTGTGCGGGTGTTTGCGGATCCGCGCTATATCCGCTTCGATGGACGGCCTCTGTTCCTTGTGTATCGTCCCTTCGACTTGCCTGATCCGAAAAGAACGACCGACGCATTTCGCAAGGAATGCGTCAAGCAAGGCCTGCCTGAGCCGTACCTGCTGGGCATCAACGCGCACCAGCCGGCCCGCGATACCAAGGCCGCAGGTTTTGACGCAACGCTGAACTTCGAGCCGCAATTGTCCGCGGTTCCTGGTCCAGGCGAGCCTGGATTAAAGATCTACGATTACGTCACCGCCCGGCGGAGTATGCGAAATCAGAAAAGGGATTACTTCACGCATCCGTGCATATTCGTCAGTTGGGATAACACAGCCCGGCGCGGTGGCGATGGAATAGTGTTCATCAATGCCACTCCCGCGAATTTCGAGCGTGGCCTTTCGGAAATCATCGAGTCCGTCGAGGACCGGCGGCCTGAGGAGCGTCTGGTGTTTGTCAACGCGTGGAACGAATGGGCGGAAGGCAACCACCTCGAACCGGACCTGCAATATGGTCTCGGGTGGCTGGAAGCGGTGAAGCGGGCGAACGTGCGTGGGACCGAGTGAGCAACGGCAAGAATACCCCCCTTGTTATCGTCAGCGGCGCGCTTGCAAACAAGCCCTTTAATGGCGGCAACGCATGGAGCCGTCTGAGCTGGATTTCGGGATTCAAGCGGCTGGGATTCGATGTTTGCTTCGTCGAACAAATCGGCAAAGGCAATTGTGTAAATGCGAACGGTGCGGCCGCTTCGTTCGAAGAGTCCACAAACCTCGCATATTTCCGAGCCGTCATGGAGCAATTCGGCTTGTCTTCATGTTCAACCTTGGTCTACGAGAATGGCGAAAAGGTACATGGCATCCCGCTGACCGAACTGACCGCCCGTGCGGAGCGCGCTGCACTATTCAACATCAGCGGCCATCTCACGCATCCGGACATCAAGGACCGTGCCGGTTGCCGGATCTATTACGACGACGATCCCGGATTCACCCAATTCTGGCATGCGGCCGGCAATGCCGGAACTGGCTTTGGGGGGCACGACTTTTACTTCACAATCGGCGAGAACATCGGCGCTCAGGGATGCGCAATTCCCACAAGCGGCATTAATTGGAGGCACACGCGTCCACCGGTCGTTCTCGATGAATGGCCGGTGTTGCCCCGCGTATTCGATCGTTTCACGACAGTCGCCAGTTGGCGCGGGGCCTATGGGCCGATTGAATACGGCGGGAGGACCTACGGCGTCAAGGCCCACGAGTTTCGGAAATTCATCGAACTGCCGCGCCAAAGCAGAAGCAGGTTTGAAATTGCTCTGCAAATCCATTCCAGCGACAAAAAGGACTTGGATGCTTTAATAATAAACGGCTGGTGCATTGCCGAGCCGAACCATGCGGCTGACACTCCGGATGCCTTTCGCCGGTACGTTCAAACTTCCGGCGCGGAGTTTTCAGTTGCTCAAGGGGTATACGTGGACACGAACAGCGGTTGGTTCAGCGACCGCACGGTTCGATATCTAGCCTCTGGAAGACCTGCGCTAGTGCAGGATACTGGCTTCAGCCGTCATTATGCGGTTGGTGAGGGATTGCTCGCATTTCGCACGGTCGATGAGGCGATTGACGGTGCCGAACGGATCGTAAACGACTATGAAAGACATTGCGGCGCTGCACGGCGGCTTGCCGAAGAATTGTTTGATTCCGACAGGGTCATTCGGCGATTGGCGTCGGAGATTGGATTGGATTTATGGGGTCTTACTCAACAATCCGCTCTGCAATGACCTTAACCCGCCAGGCGCGCGCGCGCCTGTTGATGCAAGATGAAGAAGGCTCCGACCTTCTGTCAGTTCGTCTGGGTCACGTATGCCCGCCTGCCGCGACCAGGGCGACATACTGGCGTTCTTCATTCGACTTCAGTAAACGGCTGAATCTATTCGAGTAACGTTGGGACACCTAGGACCTTTTCAAGCAATTCAGAAATCCTTTTTCCGGCCAGGTTTATGTCATGTGCGGCTGCTTTTTGTTTTGCCTTATCTCCCATTTTTTTCCTTATTTCGGGGTTCAATGCTAAATATTTAAGATGATCTGCCGCCTTATCCACAGCTAAATAAGGAACCACATACCCCGCATCATCCCCCACAAATTCAGGCATTCCGCCGGCATCTTTAAAACAAATAACAGGTGTCCCGAAACTTGCAGCCTCCAGGCAAACCAAAGGATACGAATCCTCCCTGGAGGTTAAAAGAAATACATCCGATATTGAATAAAAATCTTGAATATCATTCCTAAATCCCAAAAACTTTACTTTATCTGTTAGATTTAACCGGGTTAAATCATACTCCAATTGCTTCTTTTCGAGGGTGTCGCCATCACCTAGCCATAAAAAAAGAAATTTTCCATCATAAATTTTATTCAATTTTCCGGCAATTTGAACAAAAAGGTCAGGTGATTTTGTCCAGATAGTATGACCAGCGCCTATTACCACAAAGTAGTCATTTTTATCGATAATCCCTAATTCTTTTAACACGACTGATTGATTGAGATCATGATTAACCATCTCAATGGTTCCATGAATGATTTCGATCTTTTCGGGAGAAATGTCATATTTTGCAATAAGAAAGGTTTTAACAGCCTCTGAAACAGCAATAAATTTGTCAACATGTTTTATATTTTGGATAAAACTGTCTTCACCTACATATTTTATGATTCCCATCTCGAGCTCATGTATATGACAAATTACTTTGGAATTACTTGAATACCCTTTTGCCTGGACAGCTAATGAAAGCGATACAACAGTGTTTGCGTAAATGAGGTCATATCTATGCCATAGGTTTCCGATTTCATCTTTGGCGATATTACTTTCACCTGATTGTTGTATATTTTCTAAATTAATTAGATTACCGCAATCTAGTTTTCTAAATTCCTCTTCTATTTCACCTCCTTTAATCAATAAAACATCAAACTTTTTCCCATTTTTGCTTAACCACCTTAAGATATTTAACAGCGATTTCGGTCCTCCGGTCCGGGTAGCGTCATGGCTGATAAACAATATTTTTTCCATGGATCAAAGAATAATGACGGAGAAAGTCGGACTGGTCCACATCAAACGAAATCTCCCGTTCCGGCCGTTCGCGACCGCCGACAACCACGCTCCGCTCTCGATCCTGGTTGCGGCAAAAGTATGGCGCCTATCTGCAACCTACCGACAGACAATGTTGCACACCCTGCTTGGGAGTCGGGCTTGATTTCTACAACTGGATGATCTGCTCGGTATTGAAGAAGGCAAAGGCGATGACAGCCGTCTCTATCGTTGCCTGGTCGCATTCTTCCGCACAAAACAAAACTCGAGCAGCATCTTCGAGCGCGTTATGGCGAATTGTTTTCTGCCGAATTCGACGTCCTGCTCTATGACTTGACCATCACGTACGTTGAAGGACAAGCCGCGGCCAATCCGATGATGAAACGTGGCTACTCGCGAGATCACCGGGGGACTGTAAGCGAAGCGAACCGGTCGATCCGACCGATCTTTCATCAGGTCGAGCGCCGCGTGAAAGCTCACATTCATGGTGGCCTTTCTCGCGTAGGCCTTGTGGATCACGCTTAAACATCTGCTCAAACGCCATCACTCGGATCTCTCACCGGCCCGCGCTGTGGCTTTACTGTCCACGCTCCACAGTGCCGACATCGTCCTGCCCACTACGGACAATCGGGAAATCCGTCTTCGCCGTATCACCACGCCTGATCCGAACCAGCAACTCCTCCTTCATCAGCTCGGCATTACCCTGCCCGAACGCCTTGGTTTTGATGCCGAATGTAGTGGAGACTTTTTAATTCACGGTCGCTTCTAAAGGACTTAGCCCTTCTTTCACCGCTTAACTGACGAACTTGGTTAGTAGAGCGACGCGAAAATCGACCGGATCCACTCGACGAAGTGCCGACTTTACGTTAGTTTGTGTAGCCTGTCCGCTGCTGTAGCCTGAAACAAGATTGTCCCAGCAAATATTCAGATAAGTCGGCATAAGGATAGATTTCCTGGAGCAGGGAAGGGAACATAATGGATTGCATCCTCTACAGTGTCGGCTCTTCGTATGTCGGCGAGGTGCACGAGACGATCCAAAGACTTGGCTGGAGCGTCCGAGCCTACATCGCGAACCAGGCGGATGGAGGACGAATCCCAGACTATCTCTCTCCCATTATGCGAAAGGATCAGATCGCGCCGGAATGGCTGCAATTACCAGTCATTTTCCCACTGATTACTCCGGGGTATCGTCAGCAGCTTCATGAGGAAGTAACAGAGCTGGGCTTCACGTGCTTTGCGTCCGTGATCGATCCTACCGCCATCGTCGCATCGCGGTCCTCAATTCAACCCGGGGCTCTGGTTAATAGCGGCGTGATGATCGGAGCAAACTGCAACATCGGACGCTTCGTCGTTCTGAACCGGGGCGTATCGCTCGGGCACGATGTCGTGTTCGAAGACTTTGTCACTCTTGGCCCTGGCGCGATTGTTTGTGGCGGCAGTCATATCATGAAAGGCAGCTTCGTTGGGGCAGGAGCCATCATCAATCCGGGAGTCACGGTCGGCGCCAACTGCATCGTCGGATCTGGTACTGTCGTCCGGTCAGACGTTCCCGATAATGTTCTCCTGCTCGGGAACCCGGGAAAGATTGCCAAAGAGTCTATCAAGGGGTACAACGGGGTCGGCGTGCGATGACCAGCCACAGAAGGGCAGTTTGCAGATCTTCTCACGCAGGACGTTCTTCCGCTTCGATTGAAACGTGACTAACGCGTCGTCGCCGGTCGTGATCACAGGCATGCACCGGTCTGGAACCTCGTTGGTCGCGAGACTCCTGAAGCTCGCGAATCCTGCCAACTCCTGGGATGATCGCCGCTCCGTGGCGCTTAGTGACGAGCTGTCGAACGAGAACCGCGGCGACGGGGACTTTCCGGTCGTCTTTCCTTCGCGGCTGAACATTGCCGGGCGGCTCAAGGTCGTGCTCTGTGTCAGGCATCCGCTCGAGGTCGCCCTCTCGCTGAAGGCGCGACACTCGGCGTCCAGCGCCTTCAGCGTGAGTCTCTGGAAAGCGTACAACGAACGCGTGCTCGCCGCCACCACACCCGAGGACCGTCTGGTCACCCATTTCGACGCCTATTTCGACGACGCGCGAGCGGAGCTCGAACGTCTGCTGACGTTCGCCCGATTGGAGATCACCGGCCCGGCGCTCGACGCGGCCGCGTCAATCATTTCTGGCGGACTTCGGCATCATCGCCTGACGTCTGGGGATCTGGCGGCGGAGATCGATCCGGACGTGATCGATCTGTACAAGCGGCTTTTGGTCGAGGCCGGACGGCCGCAGACAGTTGCGGCCGTCGCCGCACTCGATCGGACAGCGCGCGCCACGATCGACACCCGCATCGCCGTGAAGGACGCGACAATTCGCGTCCGGGACGTGACGATCCGGGAGGTCCTGAAAGAAGTCAACACCCTGTCACGAGAGCTCGACGAGACGCGTCGACGCCTGACAGAATTCGTAGAAGCGCCGGCGCGGGAATACGCGCAGCTGAAGCAACGACTGCACCATCTGGTGGACAGCGCCATTCCAAGTCACGCGACGGTTCTGGTCGTGAGTGGTGGGGACGATGCGTTCCTGCACGCGACGGCGCGGCAGGCGTGGCACTTCCCTCGGACGACGGACGGGACGTGGAACGGGTACCCCGGAACGAGCCAGGAGGCGATCGGACAACTCGAGGCGATCCGTGCGGCCGGTGGAATCTACCTCGTGTTTCCGGCGCCGGAACGGTGGTGGCTCGACTATTACGCCGATCTCCGACGGTACCTCCACGAAAGCTGCCGGCTGGTAGTCGATCGCAAGCACACGGCGATCGTCTTCGAGATACCGGCGCAGACGTCGGCGATGCGCGAGTCAACCACGAAGGAGGAGCACTCCGTTCAGCCGACCCAGGCCGCGCGACCCGCTGACGTGCCGCTTCATTTCACGGGTCCGGCGGACTCGTACGGCGAAGCCGTGAGCCGGTCGGAGCTGATCGACCCGGGACCAAAAGCGCGAGTCGTCTGGACAGCGGGTGTCGGCGAGACGCGGGACTTCCTCACTACGATCGACATGCAGGCGAGCGCCGGTCTCGAACGCGAGCCGATTGCCACGCGGTTACGCGATCACACGTACACGGCTCCCCCGCTGCGATTTGGCGGTCTGCGCAACTGCTACGCGATGCCGGCCTGGGGTGTCGTGTTCGACGCCGACGGCGCGGTGAACCGAGATGCCGGCTTCTTTGCCGAATGGCTGTCGCCCGATCTCAGCGCGCTGCCAGGTGTCGATCGCACCGACGGAGTTACGCGGGTGAAAGCCGAAGCGCTCCTGGTCGCCGCCGAAATCCCAGAGCCGCACCTGTTGCTCCACCACGCCGGCCAGATCACCTACGGCCACTGGATGATGGACTGCATTCTCGGCGCGTGGGTCCTGTCCGACGAAATCCGCGACGGGCGCCTCCGCCTGCTGGCGGCGCCACTCCAACGGTGGCATCGTCAAACGATCGAGGCGCTCGGCCTCCCGCTCTCGTGCGTAACCGAAACCTCACGCGACATCGTCCGGTGCAGACACCTGATCGTGCCCTCGTCGCTCAATATCGGCAACCTTCAACGGCCGCCCGCCCTGCTGCGCGACTGCTTCCGTGCGCTGCGCCGAAGCTGTCCGCCGCCGGAGAACCCGCTGCCGAAGCTCCCTCGGATCTACATCGGCCGTGGTGGCACCGGCGAGAGACGGACGATGCGCAACGAGGCGGCGCTGGTCGCCGCCCTGGAAGCGCGCGGCTTCGTGAGCGTGTATCCCAGAGGCTTGTCGATCGCTCAGCAGGTCCATTTGTTTGCCGGCGCCGAATGCGTGGTCGGCGCCCTGGGGTCGGCCCTGGTCAACGCCGTGTACATGAACGCAGGCTCCCATGTCGTCGAAATCTCGACCACCCTCTCGAAGTCGAACTTCTGGATCGCCCGCTTATGCGGCCTCCTCGGGCTGCGCTACGCCACGACCATCGTCGATGTTGCCGACGAAGACCGCGACGAAAAAACCGTGTACGGTGTGCCGCGACCGGACCTCGATTACCAATTCGACGCAGATGTTTCCGCCGTCCTGCACGCGCTGGACGTCTTCGGCTTCCATTGACCGCTGAGCATCCGTCGAGAGGGTCTGATCCGAGTTAACGAAATCCTGATGCTCATCGACGCGTCGTGATGTCTTCAGAAACTGAAAAGCGACTTGGCGGTATAGTTGCCGGCAGTAGGTGACCGTATCGGCATCCTGGTCTCTGCGAGCAACGCGTCCTATGAGTTGATCGTAACGGCAGCGAGCGGTGATACGCTCAACGGCGTTGCGGGAGGTACCGGATGGAGCAAATTGTTCATTACCGGTGAGGTGGTGGTCATGCGCTGCGTGGCCGCCAACTCTCCATGGATTGTCGAGCAAGATGGACGCATACCCTGCAAAATGATCCTGACGCTGACGCTACAAAACAGAGGATCTTATCGACAGTACAGATATGTTTCACAAGAGGGAAACATGGGATTGTCTGTAGGGTCTACTTTCTGTGTAACCGAGGTCCTGTCATGAGCTGGCTGGAAGGTTGGTCCTACCGCAAAAAAATAGACATTGCCAGTTCCGCCGACGGCGCACTTGCCAACTATCAGCAGGGGGTAACGCTCGTCAGGGGCTCCGCGGCACCATGGACCAACGGGCGCATAATCCAGCCGGGGCAATATGTCAGATCAACGATGGATAACGGTTATGTATACCGGGCCAGCGTCGGAGGCACATCGGGGGGAAGTGAGCCTACATGGGGGACGACGGTTGGAGGTACCACTACCGACAACACCGTCACCTGGGTATGCGTGAGCAATGTCGTTTTTATCGGCACCCGCTGCAAAGGCGATTTTTCAGATATTCGGTTCATGGATGCATCCGACAATCTTTTGTCTCATCAGGTCGTTAAGCAGGTCCCGTTTCTGCGCTTCGAGCTGAACAAATCTGCCTCCTTCGTGGAGCAACTCGAGAATGGTACGCTAGTTATCGGCGCGGGGGACTCGATTTATCTCTCAGTCGATAGCGGGTCAACCATTAGTGCCGCCAAGCTTACCGTGAGCGGGGCAGTCGGCTGGCGCAGAATATGGCAGGCCGCTAACGGCTACATTTACGCCTCTCCTATTGGCACATTCGATGGCACCACAGCAGGGCTTTATCGCTCCGTTGACGAGGGGCAGACTTTTTCCAGGGTTTTAGCCCTCACCACCGATAGTGTATGGGGCATTGACGAAACGTCCACCGGTATCATCTACGCCGGAGTTTACGGGACAGAAGGTTGCAGGATTTTCAAATCTACGGACAACACAGGGGCAAATTTTTCCAGTGTTTATTATGATGCTTCCCTAACCCACGTACATAATGTGGCGGTCGATAGATCGAATAACTACATCTACGCTCTTTTTGGCGACATTGGGGCGGTTGCTCAAACCTATCGCAGCACCGACGGGACAACTTTCACCGCCATCCTTGGCATGGATTTGCCCCAATGCGTAGGCATCCTATGCGCCAACGGATACAGGCTGTTCGGCACCGATCGGCAGTACAAGGGGAAAATCTACAAAACAACCAACGACAAAGCCGTAACCGAGGTGCTGTCTCAGGAGTATGGGAATTGCTTCTTTATTCGCCAGAACCCGATTACCCGTAATATATATGCCGGGTTTATCCCTGACACCTCTCGCCAGCATGCCTATCGGCTGTACAAATCTACTGACAACGGTGCCACATGGAGGGTCGTATCTGCCGGAAGAACAACCAGCGACCTGTACGGATTTTACGGGGCCTCCCGCTTTGTCAACAACCGGCTCTACATATACGTCAGGACAGGTACGGGCACCGGCTATATGGCCCACCTCGACGATGTCGACAACAGGGCCGACTACTACGTCAAACTCCGATCTGTCCCTGCGTCGGGCGGAACATCGATGTACGTCTATTTTGGCAATGCCACTGCTTCCGCAGCCGATAACGGAGACGATACATTTCTCTTTTGGGATGGTTTTGACGGTGCAGCTTTCGACGGGTCGAAATGGGACAACCTCACCAGTTCCAGCGACATGTCTGTAGCGACGGGCAATAGCAATCTCAACATCTCCGTTACCGCCAACAGCAGCACTAGCGAATACTACAAGGGCAAGTCCCTACTTCCGGCTCCAATGATCCTCGGTTTTAGTAGGTCAAACTCTCGGGCAGCCGGCGCAGGAGTCGGCGTGCAAGGCCCTTCGAACATTGTAGGTCTTCGCAGTAGCGACGGCACCCAACATGCCAGATTGGTCATAGATTCTGCGAATGCCTACGACGAAGAAACCTATACCTCGGCCAGTGATGGCACATCCAATACTGCAATAATTAGCGGCCTAACCAATAACTCGTTCGAACTAAGCGTTTCGCCGGGGCACGCAAAATACTATGTCGATGGCGTGGTAATTGAGGACAAGACCTCGCATATTCCTACTGCCGACATGGCCGTAAATATCGGAGGCAGCACTGGGACAAGCGGAACCTTGGAGGTCAGCCTGGAATATGTCTACGTGCGGCAGTTTACCGCAAACCCTCCTGAGTTCGGAGCCAGTTATGCAGCTGAGTCCTATCAAGATATCGCAATGTTCGAGCATAGGACGTTCAAGCGAGGTGTCGTCACATTGAAGGATACTTAAAGGGGACTGAGAAAGTTGGACAAAGCAGGGGATTCTTAGCTCAGCGGCGCGGCGCAGAATGTGGGAGAACGGCTGATGCGAGTTGCCGCGGCGGTGAGCAAAAATGGATTGGACGAAACCGCGGGGGAAAGTCCGGAGGATGAGTGGATTGAATCCCTTCGTTAGGGCGGCGTTGTGTTTATCGCGCGGCTACAGTCCCGTGGCGTTGGACTATAATTCCGACGTCCTGAAGCTGAACGAGGTTTTTCAAAAGTCCAGCTTGGGTGGCGCGCCACCGGTGGAACCGGATTTTACGCAGTGGAACATCCGCGGCCGTTTCGAGGTGGTTTTGTCGCTCGGATTCATCGAGCATTTTGCGAATTGGAAACCGGTGCTTCGAAAGCATTGGGCCATACTGGCGGTGAACGGCACGCTGATGCCGGGCGTGCCCACACCTGGTTTGGCCAACTGTGGCTGAGGAGACGGGTTTATACACGCGATCAACCTAGCTGGTCCTCGCAGCCAAAATCTGGAGGTCATGGACGTGAAAGTCTTGAGCGAGGCTTGCGGAGCTCTGCCCGGCGCTCGCATCGTCTTCGCAAATCATATTTGGAACATACGCGCCTGGCTGACGGTTGGTGATCCGGGCGTGCGCAATGACCGCCGTGTGATCCTGGCCCTCTGGCGGCAATTGGCTCGCCTTCCAGGGGTGCTGAATATCTCGGGACGCTGGATTTCACCTGTTGCGATCGTCGTCGCGCTTAAACAACCGTGGCCATGGTGAGGTTTCTGGAACCAGGCGACACGCTGACCACCGGGCAATTTGGAGTGTTCTGCCCGTACTGGAGTTTCCAGGAAGGGCGGGTTGTCTTGGGTGATACGGCGCAAGAAATAATATCGGCACTTCCTCCCGAGAAGCGGGTGATTGACCCGGTCGCATTCCTGGAGTTGCTGTCCTTCAATTACATGCTGGGAAATCGAACGCTCGTGCAGGGCGTCAACCGCATGCCCTGGCGGGCCACGCTGCGGGCTGACGGGCGGGTGGAGCGGCGCCCGCCGATTCCGCACGGGTACGCCGAGGTGCAGCCCGAGCAGGCTGCTCTCGAACTGGGAGTCCGGCTCGAAAGAGAACTATTGGAAGTTACGAAGGGCCGCGAGCGAATCCTTCTCCAACTGACCGGCGGCCTGGACAGTCGGGTCATTGCCGGAATACTGAAGAAACTGGAGCCGCAGATTACCGGCAAAATCGTCTGCACGACCTGGGGGCAGCGCTCATCGCGGGACGTGGCCTATGCGGAGCGGATCGCGCACTGGTACGATTGGGAGTTCAATCACATCCCATACGACAGCGAGCTCACGTGGGCGAATATTGAGCGCGGCGCGGTTTGGGGCGGCTCCGAGGTGGCCGGTTTTCACCTGCACGGAAGGGAGTGGTTCCGGCAATGTTCGCCGCAGGATCTGGTGATTGCGGCCAGTTTCGGCGACATGGTGGGCCGTGCTGAGTTCAGTTCAATCCACTTGTCCCAGCTGAAACTGGAGCCGATCGGCAATCCCTGGAACCTGGTTTCCCTCTCCCTGGCTGACGAATGGATCGCGGCCGCGACTCTGGACCGGGCGACGGCCTGGGAAGGTGAGGCCAATGATACATTGCACGTCAGATGTGAATTGGATCAGCAGGAGAATTACGTGAGGAGGATGCTGGCGCACGCGTCGGACTACATCCGGCAATTCTGTGCCATGCATCAGGCGTTTACCAGTGAAGCCGTGGTGTCGTATATGTGGGGCCTCGCTCCGCAGTACCGCACGGATGCTATCTACCATTGTCTGCTGCGGGCGCTCGATTCGAAACTGTTCAGCCTGCCCTGGGCCCGGACCGGAGTGGCGCCCGACGGCACGCTCGAACACGATCAGAACCTGGCGCAGGAATACCATGACTGCAAGAATTGGGCGCGCGGCGAGCTAAGACCAAAGCTGGAGGAACTATTCTTCTCCGAGGAGCTGCCGGGCCTGGACATCGTGAACGCTTCCGCAAGGGGGAAAGTGTGGGAAGACTTCGTTGCCACCGGAGATAACTATGAAATCGTGGTCAAGGTGGCTTCGGTTGAGTTATCGCGCCGGCAATTCCGGTTGAGCGCCGGTTGAAGCGAAAAGCCATATTGAGCTTCCCGCGTTTCGGGCGCATTGTGACATCACTACCGGACCGCGAGCCGTCTTCGGCTCGCAACAGCCACCAACGCGATCGGACGCTCAATCTGGTTTACGCGGTCGGGCGCGCTGCGAGCCGAGGACGGCTCGCGGTCCGTTCCTTTTGGCCGCGCTTGCATTTTGGTGGCAGTGTCGAGATTCGCTCTCGCGCCTCCGGGGCTCCACTTTTGCCTCGTCCGCCCGAGTGTTCCATGACATTGCAAGGAGGAGAATGAAGCCTCCACGCCATGCAAAACCACGCATCCTGCTGGTGGCCGATGTGCCGGACTGGATTTTTGCGAGGCACTGCAAGATGCTGGAGCGATTTTTGGGCGATGAATTTCAATTCACAACCACTTACCACGGGCTCGCATATCGCGAGGAGGATTATGATCTGATCTATCCACTGGAGTTCAATCTCATCCCGCCGGAGAACATAAAAACGCCCCCTAAATACATCACCGGCATCCGTTCCCACGTGACCTGGATGCACGAAGACTTTCCGTATCTGATAAACTTTTTGGCCACCGCCTTTCAGCGGGTCCACGTGGTATCCCGGCGGCTCTTTGACATTTTTTCGCCACACCTGCCTGGCGTGGCATGGATCACCCATGGAGTGGACACGGACTTCTTCACGCCGCGGACCCGCGCGGACCAATCCGGCCGGCGACTGCGGCTCGGTTGGGCTGGCAATCGCACCGTAGGGTGCAAACGGTTTGAAGAATTCGTGGCGCCGCTGGGGCAAATTCCCGGAGTGGAATTGGCCTTTTGCGGCTATCAAGATCGGAACCTGACGTTGGAGGAGATGCCGGCCTTTTATGATTCGCTGGATGCTCATATTTGTGCCTCCAGCACCGAAGGGAACAATAATGCGTTGATGGAGGCTGCCTCGATGGGGCGCGCGATCATCACCACCGACAATGGCACGGTTCCGGAATACCTGCACCCGGGCGAGAGCGCCTTGATTGTCGAGCGGCAGTCCCGGCAGTTTGACGAAGCAGTAATCCGGCTGCGGGACGATCCCGGGCTGCGCGTCGCGCTTGGCCAAAACGCGCGCGCCGCCGTCGTAGCGGCTTTCGATTGGAAGGCCCGGGCGATGGATTACAGGACTCTATTTCGATCGGCCCTCGCAAGGGGAGGGTCTGGAGTAACCGCGAAACCCTGTTCGACCCCAATACGGTGAAAGTGGGTGCGCGACGCAAATGGACTGGCGCTGTATTTCAGCCGTGCGCCGATCCCCTGGCAACGGGACGATTCGCCCGCGATCGGTTCGGCGCTCCCTTGTCGGGCTCATTGCGCAAATCGGCATCTATGCCTACCGGGCCGGGTTCTTGCGACGCTTAGGATATAGTACCGAAGGACCGCCGACTCACGAGAAACGCTCAAACGGCTCCCGTGAGGTATTTCCAATCACCAAATGATGTCGTCAAGTTGATCCTGCATCTCGGATGTAGTCTGCCATCGTCTTGGCCACTTTTTTATAATCAAAATTTTCTTCAGCTACTTCTCTACCTTTTTGCCCGATAGTAATTGCTCTTTCTTTATTACTTAAAGCTTCTTCCATTTTTTGTGCAAATGAATCTGCACTTCCGGGTACTGCAAGGAAACCACTTTCGCCATCTTTAATGAATTGTGGTATTTCACCAACACTTGTAACTACCACGGGTACCCCGGCGGCCAGGTACTCCCCGATTTTAATAGGAAAGTTGCCGGAATTTTGTTCATTGTCCGGTTTTGATACCACTAATATTTCTGCATTGCACAACATGGACGGCATCATCTTTCTTCCAATAGGTCCGGTGAAGATGATCTTATCGCTAAGTTTAAAGTGCGCCACTGCATCTACAGTGTCCTGGATGACTGCTTTGTAAGTTGTGTTACCCATAAGTACTAATTTGAGATCGGGGAAACGGGTAGTAATTTTTGAAAACGCTTCAATCAATATTGGTACACCATCCTTGACGCTATCAATCGTCGTACCGCAATATCCTATATAAGGAAATGGGTAGGGACGCGGTGGATTGCTGTTGAAAGCCGGAACATCAACCACCGTTACCAATTTGGGTGTATTTTTGTTAAACTGCTGAATAAATTTTCCGAGTTTATCAGTTATAACAAAAATGCCATCAAATCCAGGTAGCAATTTATAGTAAGTATTTAAAAGCAGTTCCTGTTTTTCTGTGGTCTTGGGCAGCGCATAAGGCAGTTCTGTTCTTTCATGAAAAACTTTGACGCCAAGTTTACGGGCAGTATTTATTAAGATTTTTATTGAAAGAGGTTCAAGCGTCAATACCACCACTGCATCCAGGTCTTTTTGTTCAGCCCTTTTGCCAATAATTCTTTTTGCTTTGTGGATTGATCTTGTAAAATGAGAACGCCTCAGTAATTCATTTGTTCCCCTGTATGAATTTAATTCTGTGTAACTGATGCCATCCTGCATCAGCGACTTTTTATTTATCCAATGTTGGGGGTTTATCAATAAAAAATCTACTGAATGCCCGTTTTCTACAAGCCCTCGTGCCAGTGTGGTGTGTCTTATAGCTGCGGCATGTTCATCTGGATAAAATCCGTCACAAACAAATATCAGTTTCATGTCTTAAAGTTTGAATGACAACAATACTGCATACACGACTGCGTATAGCCCCAAAATTTACAGAATAGCTTATTAAGAAGACTCAGATTTTGAAGATACTTCCAGTCGCCGCTCACAGCAAAGGCTAGGAAGAATCCAAAGGAGCAGTTCAATAATCTGCTTCACCACCTCACGTATGAGTTGGTTGCGGAGTGTCCCGGCAGAAGTATCCCTGAGGAGATTCGCGCCCGAAGACTTGGCGAAGGTTTGGTACGGGAACCGTCTGAAAGTGTATGCTGCAAACGCTGACCCTTCCCACTCCCGGTTCTCTCAAGGCGTTGCGGTTTGCAAGCGACCAGGACTTCGATCGCTGGCACCATGGACGAAACACTTCCGGGAATGACGATGATCGCGTTCGGTTTCTTTGTTGGCTGCGTGGCGCCCAATCTGAATTCTCAATTGTTTAGAGACGGGGAGCGCACCGGGAAAGCAACCGTGTGGCTTGCGTCCGGCGCACTCGCGTGAGGAATGATGGTCGCCCGACCGCAACGAGTGTTGCAATTTGGCGGGGCGAATGTGGAGCTGATGATGGGTTTGAAGATTGTCTGCTCAGGTAGCCTGATCCGGTACCCGGTCGGTGGCTTTACGTGGCACCATCTGCAGTATCTGCTCGGCTTCCATCAACTCGGGCACCACGTGACCTACTTTGAGGATTTCGGGTGGCGCCAGTCCTGCTACGATCTGGAGCGCGACGTGATGACCGCGGATCCGAGTTATGGAATCGCGTACTTGCTGAGACTGCTGCGCCCCTACGGCCTGGAGGATCGGTGGTGCTATCTGGCGGAGGATGGCAGCAGTCATGGACTGTCGCGCGAGCGTCTGACGCGGCTCTGCCGCGAGTGCGACTTATATGTGAACCTCAGCAACGTCAACTGGATTCCGGAACTCGAAGACTGCCACCGTCGCGTGCTGGTCGACACAGACCCGGTTTTTACGCAGGTCGGCGCTCTCGGGATGGACGTTCCTCTCACCACGTATCAGACGTTATTCACGTACGGCGCTAACGTTCACAACTCCGGCTGCGACATGCCGACGGCGGGGGCTCACTGGGTGCCGACGCGGCAGCCGATCGTATTGGACCTCTGGCCAGTCCAACCAGGTGAACCGTCTGGGCCGTTCACCACCGTGGCGAATTGGGCGGCCGTGCCCGACTTTCGTCATGGGGACAAGCTCTACGGGCAGAAAGATCGCGAGTTCGAGCCGTATTTCACTCTGCCGCGCGATACCGGGCAGCCGATGGAAATTGCCGTAAGCTGTGAACCGAAGGTGTGTGATCCGAATACCGTTTTGCCTCGGCTCGCCACGGGCGGATGGCGTCTGGCGGACACGTACAGTATTTCGCGGGATCCCTGGACATTTCAACGATATGTCGTCGCTTCCCGCGCGGAGTTCTCGGTCGCCAAGCACGGCTATGTCGTGACGCGATCGGGCTGGTTCAGTGACCGAAGCGCGACATATCTGGCGAGCGGCCGACCGGTTGTCCTCCAGGACACCGGTTTCTCCGACTGGTTACCGACAGGGGTTGGCGTGATTGCCTTTCGGACGCGGGACGAGGCCGTCGGCGGCATTGAGGCGGTCAACTCGCGATACGAGTTTCACTGCCGGGCGGCCCGCGAGATCGCCGAGGAGTATTTTGACGCGCGGAAAGTGCTCTCTCGCCTGATTGATCAGGCCATGAACGCTGCTCCGATCGCCGATGCCGGCTCGCCACGCCCATTGCCAGGATTGGAGGGCGAATGATCCGCGAACCGCTCGCGTCCATCGTCCTTACGAGCTACAACTCTCAAGAAGACGAGCACGAAGCCGGCTCTTACCTTGAGAAACCGGAGATGGAGGCGCTGTTGAATGCCCCGGCTCAATCCACCCCTCAGGGACGGAGGACCATTTCCTGCTGTTGTTCCTCTATGACTCCGGGACCCGAGCCGATGAGGCCGCAACGATGATGAAACTGGGGGCTAGTTGCTTCTCACAGGTGAGATGGACCTGGTAGGCGCGATTTCTTCCAGACCGAGCCTGTCGGTCGGCGCGTGGAAATGTCCGGCGAATCGCGCACTACTCGACGTACATTTTTTGCGTGTTGAGCGCGAGATTTCGGATCGCATGTCCTCGATCATGCGCAGGCGAAGCGGGGTCACTACCGTCGTTGGGGTCAACGGGAAAGCTCCTTTGCGAAAGTTGAATTTGCTGCATGCAGCCGCATCAGAACTTTTGATTGAAGTAAAACTGTGTAAAAGGTCGGGAAGTTATAGGACAGGGTGTTTACAAATGACAAACGAAGGTGTGCGCGGGTTGGAATCGGGAAGTTCACCTAGAAAACTAAGTCCCAGCGGCTTCAACTCTTTTTTCAGTTGCCATCTGGTTTGAAAAGTTTCGCGGCCCAGGATGAGGTTCATGGGTTGGTAACCACTTAGAAAATAAATGCTCCCATTAACAAGGACCCTTAACGCGTGGTCCACGGTTTTTAAGTCTCCTGATTTAATTCCGGATAACAATCGTTTTAGATAATAACGAGGGTGTTGAATTTTTAAGAAAAAAAGTCCTGTGGGCTTCAATACGCGGGAAATTTCGCCAAGGGTCTGGCGATTGTTTGTGAAAGGTAGCGCCAGACGGCTGATAACGACATCCACTGTTTCGTTTAAAAAAGGTAGTTCGTCCGATGCACCGCGAATAAAGTTTACCCGGCTTTGCGCGGCATGAGTTTGAAAGAGTTCTCGGCCGACCTTCCCAACCTCCGCTGAGATATCAAGGCCGACTCCAAAGGCATTATATTCTTTAACAAAAGGTAAGAGTTCTTGGCCTGCCCCGCATCCAAGATCCAAAACAAACTTGACGGGACGCCCTTTGACCGCTGCAAGTTTCGCTGTGGCTCGCTGGGGATTCTTTATGAATAAATCCCATTCCGCGCGGTAATAATTGTCGTACGGGGTTGGCATCTTGTATCTTAATCTTATTCCAGGAACGGATTTCGTAATTTACTACTGTTTCAATAATATGCAAGGCGGGGAGTTTCTAGCCCAAAGTTTTACCGACAGGGGCTGGCTTGCTTGCCTTTCGGACGCCGGATGAGGCCGTCGGCGGCATTGAGGCGGTCAACTCGCGATACGAGTTTCACTGCCGGGCGGCCCGCGAGATCGCCGAGGAGTATTTTGACGCGGGGAAAGTGCTCTCTCGCCTGATTGATCAGGCCATGAACGCTGCTTCGATCGCCGATGCCGACTCGCCAGGCACAGCGACAGGATTGGATGGCGAATGACCCACGAACCGCTCGCGTCCATCGTCATTACGAGCTACAACTAAGTGCTGCCTTTCCGCACTAGCAGCGATTCCATCCATGTCTTTCTCGGCGAAGTCGGCAGCCAGACCCAGAGGTTGGCTTGAGCCACGCGGGGAAGCCTCCCTCCGCTTTCCAGTCAGAATTGACCGTGGCATTCGTAGACTACCCCCACTTGATCGAGGATTTCCTGGACAACATCGGAGTGGGGTTCGAATCGTTCTGGCGCGAAAGGACCGGAAGCTGGATATTCGACTATGTTGCATCGCTGCAACATGCCGGCGTCCGCAGTGTTCTATTCTCATTCTCGGCGCGGGTCAAGGCCCCCTGGCATTTCACGCACGAGTTGAGCGGGATGAAAGTTTGCGTCCTGCCGGCGACTCGAACCTATGTAGCTCTTCGTCGCCGCCTGCTGAATCCATATGCGACAACCGTCGAGCGTGCTTTTTGCGATCACGATCTTCACGGCGCAAAACGGACAATGTACGAGGTCTTGCGAAATGTTGCCCCCTATCTGACGACGCCATTGCGTTCCCTGGCTCGAGAAATCCGCAGAGAGCGGTGTGACGCCATTCTCTGCCAGGACTACGAGCATGCACGGTTTGATGCCTGCGTATTATTGGGCCAATGCTTGCGGTTGCCGGTCGTCGCCAGCTTTCAGGGTGGCGACTGGCAATACAGCAAAATCGAACGGCCGCTGCGTCCTTTGGCGCTGCGGCGTAGTTCGGGCCTGATCGTTGGCCCACGAGTCGAGGTGAACCGCCTTCAGTCCCAATATGGGGCAGCTCTTCCCCGCCTTGGACGCATCTTCAATCCCATTGACATGGAAGCCTGGTACCCGGATCGGCGCGATGAAACACGGACGCAACTTGGAATTCCTCGAGGAGCGCAGACGATCGCGTGGCACGGCCGTGTCGAGATAGAAAAGAAAGGCCTCGATGTTTTGCTGGAAGTATGGGAGAAACTCAGCAAGACCGAGCCAAAGAATAGGGAATTGAGGTTGCTCCTGATCGGATCGGGGGGCGATGCCGCGCGAATGCAGCGCCATATTGACGACCGAGGGTTGCAGGGCATCATCTGGATCAACGAATTCGTGCGTGACAGGCACAGGCTCCGCCAACTTCTTTCTGCTGCCGACGTCTATGCATTCTCATCGCGCTATGAAGGATTTCCCCTCGCGCCCGTAGAAGCCATGGCTTGCGGCCTGCCGGTTGTTGCGACCGATGTACAAGGTGTCGCTGACATCTTTGAGAACGGAGAACTATCGGGCGGTTTGGTCGTACCGTCAGAGGATGCCCGCGCCTTCGCACTTGCTCTCAATCGCATATTGGAAGACGATACTTGGCGTCGTGAACTTGGGAGCCGGGCACGATATCGGGCGGAAACCGCTTTCGGACGTCCCGCTATCGGCCGTCAATTGCGGGACTTCATTTTCGGACAATAGACGAAACCCTGGCGAAATGTTTCACAGGTTCAAGAAAGCCACCATGCGCGCGATCGTCGAACATCTGAATGAGACAGGCAGGGTGGTTAGTGCTGTGATGACGTTGCTCCGGACAAGAGGCCGCCTCATTATCTCCTGCCCGCACGACGACGAAACTCCAGACCCGGAATAGTTCCGGCAATGCGGTGACGAACGGTGTGCAGGAACCGATGAAGAAGTGACAACATGGACCACACAATCAAACGTCTGAACTGGGGCTGCGGCGACGGGGAAAAGGGATGGATCAATGCGGATATCAAGGAGGGCCGGGGCATCGACATCAGCTGC
>Ga0134121_10000416_pt1 | contig 50275 bp, 56 predicted proteins | sample KB301_FD_96463 | JGI IMG/M metagenome (GOLD analysis project Ga0134121, IMG submission 96463) | Terrestrial soil microbial communities without Nitrogen fertilizer from Kellogg Biological Station, Michigan, USA - KB3-0-1 | ecosystem: Environmental > Terrestrial > Soil > Unclassified ...
CCTGCTTGTCACCGCGCCTGGTCGATGTCAGGAAGGCCTTGAGCTCCTTGCCGACGACGTTGGCGACGATGCGGGTCGCTGCCGACGTGCCGAGCACCTCCTTCGTCTGGCCCTCGAACTGCGGCTCGGCGAGCTTCACGGAGATGACGGCCGTGAGGCCCTCGCGCACGTCCTCGCCCTGGAGGTTGTCGTCCTTCTCCTTCAGCAGCCCCTTCTCGCGGGCGTACTTGTTGAGCGTGCGCGTGAGCGCGGAGCGGAAGCCGCTGAGATGCGAGCCGCCCTCGTGCGTGTTGATGTTGTTGGCGAACGAGAAGACCGACTCCTGGTAGGAGCCGTTCCACTGCATCGCGACCTCGACCGCGCCTTCCTCGCTCTCGCCGGAGAAGTAGATGATCTTCTTCTGCGCCGGTTCCTTGTTCTCGTTCAGGTAGGCGACGAAGTCCTCGATCCCGCCTTCGTACTGGAACTCGACCTTGCGGCCCTCGCCGCGCTCGTCGGTGAGCGAGATCCTCAGGCCGCGGGTCAGGAACGCCGTCTCACGCAGCCGCTCCTCGAGCGTCGTGAAGTCGTAGTCGAGGCTCTCCATGATCTCGTCGTCGGCCAGGAACGTGATGCTGGTGCCTGTCTCCTTCGTCGCGGCGCCCTTCGCCAGCTCGGCCTGGGGCTTGCCGCGCACGTAGTCCTGCGCGAACGTGAAGCCGTCGCGCCGCACCTCGACGTGCAGCGTCTCGGAGAGCGCGTTGACGACCGAGACGCCGACGCCGTGCAGCCCGCCGGAGACCTTGTAGCCGCCCCCGTCGCCGAACTTGCCGCCGGCGTGCAGGACCGTGAGCACGACCTCGACGGCCGGCTTCTGCTCCTTCTCCATGATCGCGACGGGGATGCCGCGGCCGTCGTCGACGACCGTGATCGAGTTGTCCGGATGGATCGTGACCGCGACGCTCGAGCAATGGCCCGCGAGCGCCTCGTCGACGGAGTTGTCGACGACCTCGTAGACGAGATGGTGGAGGCCGCGAACACCGGTCGAGCCGATGTACATGCCCGGTCGCTTGCGCACCGCCTCGAGTCCCTCGAGCACGGTGATGTCCTGGGCGTCGTACGTACGGGCGGGCTGGTCAGCCCCTGGGTTCTCGGTGGCCAACGGTCCTCCGATGACGTTGCAACGCCCCGGATCCGCGCCGGGGGAGGCGCGCCGGGGCGTGGAAGGTTGGTGGATATGAGGATAGCACAGCGGTCCCCTGGACCGGGGTCCGGCGTGAACAGGAAATACCTGCAAAACCGCATAAAAGACCACATCGATCGCGTTGGGATCGCATGCTCATCGAGGCGCCGTGCGCGTGCCGGTCACGCAGCGCAGTCGCTGGACCCCGTCGGAGCCGATCGCGGCGTTGAGTCGCTCGACGATCTGCGGTCCCATCAGGTCGAGCTCCTGCGCCCAGACGGAGGACGCGCAGGCGATCGTCAGCACCCCGCCGCGGGCTGCGACGGGGGTCGCCTCGCGCGCGATCGCAGGTCCCGCGACCGCGCTCCAGACGCGCTGGACGTCCGCCAGCAGCGACGCCGGCGCGAGCGCGCGCTCGAGTGGCGCGAGCGCGAGCGCGAGGGGCCGGGGAGCGTGGCGCTTCACGCTGCCGCCGCCACGGCGAGTATCGATCCCTCGGCGACCGCGAGCCGCGTCACTCCGGGCTCCGTCGCCCCCGGCACGTGGTCGAGGTCGGTCGTCGTGACGACGCTCTGCCCCCCGCCGTCGCGCAGCAGCGCCACGAGCCGCGCGCGGCGCTCGCCGTCGAGCTCGCTCATCACGTCGTCGAGCAGCATCACGGGCGTCGCGTTGCGCGTCGCGGCGATCGCCTCCCGCTCCGCGAGCAGCAGGGCGAGCAGGGCGAGACGCTGCTGGCCCTGCGAGCCGTAGGCGCGCAGCTCGCGGCCCTCGCGCGTGAGCGCGAGGTCGTCGCGATGCGGCCCATGCCCGCTGAAGCCGCGCTCGAGGTCGGACGCGTGGCGATCGGCCAGCTCCTGCGCAAGCTGCTCGGCGCTGTCCGCGCGCGAGCGCGGCCGATAGGCGACGGCCGGCTCGCCGTCGAGGCCGAGCGCATCGGCCCGCTCGGCGAAGCGCTCGGCGACTGCCGCGACTGCCGCGGAGCGATCCGCCATCAGCGCGATCCCGTGCTGCGCGAGCTCCCGATCCCAGGCTGACAGCGATGCGGCGGCGGCGTGGCCCGCCCGGATGCGTGCGAGCAGCGCGTTGCGCTGCGCGAGCGTCTGGGCATACGCGCGGCGCGTGGCGACGCGCGCGGGCCACAGCGCCGCCACGACCTGATCCACATGGGCGCGCCGCAGCGACGGCGTGCCCTTCACGAGCTCGAGCCGGTCGGGCAGGAAGACGCTGACCAGCGGCCGGCCGGGGGCGTCGAGCAGCCGCTCCACGCGCACGCCGTCGAGCATCATGCGCTTCGGCTGCCCGGACTCGAAGCCGACGCTCAGCTCGTGACGGCCATCCTCGGCCTCGGTCGTCACCTCGACGCGCGTGACGCGCTCGCCGAAGCGGATCAGCTCGCGCTCGTTCGTCGTGCGCGCGGAGCGGCCGGTGCAGCCGAAGTAGACCGCATCGAGCAGGTTCGTCTTGCCTGCCCCGTTGCGGCCCGTGACGACCGTGACGCCGGCGCCCAGCTCCACCTCGGCCGCGGCGTAGCTGCGGAAGTCGCGCAGCGAGATGCGCACGATCCGCACGGCGGCCTCTACACGTTCAGGCGAATCGGCATGATGAGGTAGAGGAAGCCGCCGTCGCCGGCCGCCTGGATCAGGCCGGGACGCAGCGGACTGATCAGCTTCAGCACGATGTCGCCGCCCTCCACCCCCTCGAGCCCGTCGCGCAGGAACTCCGGGTTGAAGCCGATCTCGAACGGCTCACCCTGGAAGGCCACCGGCAGCGCCTCCTGTGCCTCGCCGATGTCGGGCGTCTGCGCCGAGATCGTCAACTCGCCCGGCTGGAAGGACAGTCGCAGCGGCGCGTTCTTCTGCGCCAGCAGCGAGATGCGGCGCACGACGTCGGTCAGCTCCGCGCCGGCGATCGTCAGCTCGTGTTCATAGGCATCCGGCAGCAGCTGGCGGTAGTTCGGGAACTGGCCTTCGATCAACCGGGAGGAGAGCACCACGCCGGCGATCTGGAACACGATCTGGTTCTGGCGCACGCCAACCACGAGCTCCGCGTCGTCGAGCTGCTGCACGAGTCGCGCCAGCTCCTGCAGGGCGCGCGCCGGTACGTTCGCCTCGAAGCCGCTCGCCAGCGGCTGCTCGAGCTGCGTCTCCTTCACGCTCAGGCGATAGGAGTCCGTGGCCACCATCCGCAGCTCGCGATCCGACGCTGAGACGAGGATCCCGGTCAGGACCGGCCGCGTCTCGTCGCGCGAAGCCGAGTTGGCGACCCGCAGCACGGTCGCGACGAACGCCTGGGCGGGGACGCGGACGGTTCCGTCGCTGTCGGGCTCGGGGAACGGCGGGAAGTCCTCCGAGCGCAGCGTGCGGATGTGGAAGGTCGCATTGCCGGCGACGAGCTCGACGTCCTGCTCGGCTGCGCGCAACTCGAGCGACACCGATGGGCCGGAGAGCGAGCGCACCACATCCACGAGCAGGCGAGCGGGGAGGACAACCGAGCCCTCGCGCTCGATCTGAGCGGGGAGCGGGACCCGCAGGCCGACTTCGGTGTCCGTCGCTCGCAACTCGACGTGACCGTCGACGGCATGGATCTGCACGCCGGAGAGCGCCTGGATCGCGCCGCGGGTCGAGGCGACGCGGCTGACGGTCTGCAGTTGCGCGAGGAGCTCCTCGCGTGCGGCCGAAAGCTTCACGACGAATACCTCGAGTGGGGAGAGATCATTGTCATAGGGGCAGTCAAGATGTGCACGGAAGCGTCAAATCGCCGCGTGATGCGGGGAAATGGCGCACATCAAAGGGTCGCAGCTGTGAAGAGAGTCTTTCAGGCACGGCGGTCGTCTCCGCCGTGCTGAAGCGTCGCGGTCACGTCCCGGACGACCTCGTAGGCCTCGGCGTCTGCGGCGATGCGCTGCGTCGCGCGGCGGCAGGCGTGGAGGACGGTCGTGTGGTTGCGTCCTCCGAAGGCGCGGCCGATGGCGGGCAGCGTCTCGTCCGTCAGCTCGCGTGCGAGGTACATCGCGACCTGGCGGGCCCATGCGACGCGCGCGGTGCGGTCGGGAGAGCAGAGCGCTTCGGGAGAGACGCCGAGGCGCGCGGAGGTCGCACGCTGGATGGCTTCGACGGTGCTGGTGGTGGGCGCACTGTGCGGGTAGAGGCCGTCGAGCACGTGAGTCACAAGCGATCGGTCGATCGGCCGACCCGTCAGCGATTGGAATGCGACGACGCGGATGAGGGCGCCCTGTAGAGCGCGCACGTTCGTGGTGACCCGCTCGGCCAGCGGGAGGATCGCCTCCGGCTCGGCGAGTTCGACGCCGTCGTGCTGGACGCGCTTGCGCAGGATCGCCAGGCGCGTGGCGATGTCGGGCGGGCGGATGTCGCAGACGAGGCCGGACTCGAAGCGCTCGCGCAGCCGCTCGGCGAGCGCGCCCATGTCGCTCGGCATACGGTCGCACGTGACGACGAGCTGGCTGCCGGTCTCGTAGAGCGCGTTGAAGGTGTGGAAGAACTCCTCCTCGATCTTCGCCTTGCGCTCGAGGAACTGGACATCGTCGATCAGCAGGATGTCCGTGTCGCGGTAGCGACGCTTGAAGTCCTCGATCGAGGACGACTTGAGCGCGCCGACGAAGTGGTTCGTGAACGCCTCGAGCGTCGTGTAGCGCACGGTGAGGCCATCGCCGTACTCGCCCACGTAGTTGGCGATCGCATGCAGGAGGTGCGTCTTGCCGAGACCCGGCGGGCCGTAGAGGAACAGCGGGTTGTAGGCCTGACCCGGCAGTTCGGCGACGGCAAGCGACGCGGCGTGGGCGAGGCGGTTGCCGTCGCCGATCACGAACTGGTCGAAGGTGTACTTCGGGTTGAACGCGTCGTTCGGGGTGTGCCCGCGGCGCCGGGGAACGGCGGCTCGGGACGGCTCCGGCGTCGTGCCCGGCGCGACGATCGCCACGGTGCTCGTGGGCCCGAGCACGGTGGCGGCGCACGTCTGCAGCACGCGCGAGAAGCGATCGGCGACCCAGGTTCGAATCTCATCCGGAGCGGCGATGAGCAACCGGTCGCCGTCGAGCGCCTGCGCCGCGAGGGGCGCGAGCCAGAGGTGGTACGTGGAGTCCGTGACGACGCGCCGAAGCTCGGCTTGGATCTGGGACCAGGTGTGCTCGAGCTGGGGGGGCACAGGCGTCGTGGTACGACTCCTCGACGGAGGGAATTGCGGGATATAGAGGGGCAGCCGGCCCCGGCGGGGCGGCGAATATAGCAGCGAGCCGCTGGGTCGTTCCCGCCTACTTCCCGACCCCGACCTGCGACTGTGCAAATCGCGGGAAAAAGTCCGTAGACAACCCTGAGACGAGCGAGCGCAACTGTCGATCGGGTGTGCAGAGCGTGTCGACAACCGCGCCGCGCCGCGCCGTCCCGCGCGCGTATACTGGCCCTCCCCGACGGGAATCGTGAGCCATGAAACGCACCTATCAGCCAAAGAAGCGCAAGCGCGCCCGCGCGCACGGGTTCCGCACCCGCATGCAGACGAAGGCCGGACGGATGACGCTGAAGCGTCGCCGCTCCAAGGGCCGCAAGCGCCTCACCGTCTGATGCCGGCCCGCCCGCCCGCGCGGCCGGGCGTTGCTGCCCGGCGAGGCAAGCGCGGGCGTCTGTCTCGCAGCGCGGAGTTCGACCGGGTCTTCCGACAGGGCCGTTCCCAGGGCAATCGCGCCCTGGTCCTCTACAGCTTCCCGCGCGGCGAGGAGGGGGAGCCGCGGCTCGGGCTGTCCGTCTCGCGCAAGGTCGGCGGGGCCGTCGACCGCAATCGCGTGAAACGACTGCTGCGCGAGGCGTTCGAGCTGGAGTCGCCCCGCCTGCCGGAAGGGTATGACGTCGTGCTCGTCGCGCGACCCGAAGCGCGCACGATCGCCGAGCGCGAAGGCCTCGACGGCATCCGCGCCGGCCTCGCCGAGCTGGTGGACCAACTGCGCGAGCGCCAGCAGGGCGAGGCGCGATGACGCTGCTGCGCCGCCTTGCGATCGCCCCGATCCGCTTCTATCAGCGTTTCGTCTCGCCGGGCCTTCCGCGGCGCTGCAAGTACGAGCCGACGTGCTCCGCCTACGCCGCGCAGTCCGTGCGAGAGTTCGGCATACTGCGCGGGCTGGTGCTCGCGGGCTGGCGGCTGATGCGCTGCAATCCATGGAGTCACGGCGGGTACGACCCCGTCCACGACCAGCGTCTCTTCGCCGCCCCCCGACCGACCGCGCCGCGCGCCTGAGCTCATCCCCATGCCCGTCGTCTTCGCCAACGTCCTGCAGCCGCTGATCGACGTCTGCGAGCAGGTCCTCCTCTTCTTCCACGACACCGTGGGAACGGGCTGGGGCTTCGCGATCATCCTGCTGACGATCACGGTGCGCATCTTCCTGCTGCCGCTCACGCTGCGCCAGGCGAAGTCCATGCAGCGCCTCCAGGTGCTCGCGCCGGAGATCAAGAAGATCCAGGCGAAGTACAAGGACGACAAGCAGCGCCAGCAGCAGGAGATGATGCGGTTCTACCAGGAGAACAAGGTCAACCCCCTGGCCTCCTGCCTGCCGCTCGTCGTCCAGTTCCCGTTCTTCATCGCGCTGTACTTCATGTTGCGCACCGATCTGCGCGCGGACATCTGCGGGCAGACGGCGAAGGCCTGCCACGACGCGACCGCTGCGCAGTTCGCGAGCGTGCCTGCGCTGCCCGGCAGCGAGAGCTTTCTCTTCATCCACGACCTGACGGCACCGGCGACGGGTGCGGCGCTCGTCGTGCTGATCATCCTCTACGTCGGCACGCAGCTCGCCTCGAGCGTCCTCAGCACGGCGGCGATGGACAAGAACCAGCGGATGCTCATGCTGGCGCTGCCGATCGTCTTCGTGACCTTCGTGATCCGCTTCCCGGCAGGCCTGATGGTGTACTGGATCACGACGAACTCGTGGACGATCGTGCAGCAGCTGATCGTCAGGCGAACGGTCGGGCCGATCAGGCCGCCGGCGGGTGCTCCGGTGCCAGCCGGCGCGACCGCGATGGCCGGCGGCGGCGGAGACAAGCGTGCCGGGAAGCGTGCTGCGCCGGCGGCCAAAGGCTCCTCGAACGGCACGGCAACCACCGCACCGCCGTCGGCGCGCAAGAAGAAGAAGCGCACGGGGCGCCGGCGATGAGCCCCGTCGAGCCCAGCGAAGCCGCCGACCGCGTCCGCGAGCTGCTGGAGCGCATCCTCGACGCGGTCGGCGTCGATGCGGAGATCGAGCTGTCCGAGACCGACGACGCGCTGACGGCGAATCTCGACGGCGAGGATCTGGGGCTGCTGATCGGCCGGCACGGGCAGACGATTGACGCGATCCAGCACATCGCCTACCGAATCGCCTACCAGGGCTCCGATGGACGCAAGCGCGTGACGGTCGACGCCGCCGGATATCGCGCGCGGCGGGCCGAGGTGCTGCAGCAGGACGCCGACGACGCCGCGGACGAGGCGCTGGAGACGGGGCGCCCCGTCGCTCTGGATGCGATGAACGCGGTCGAGCGCCGCGTCGTCCACGAATACCTGCGCGATCGCGACGGGATCGAGACGTACAGCGAGGGCGAGGAGCCCGATCGCCATCTGGTCGTTGCGCCGTCTCAAGCGTAGTTCGGCGCGCAATTCGTCGCAGAGCGCGTGGTGTTTCACGTGAAACATTCGTGCGATACGGCCGACGAGCGGAGTGCCCTCGTTGAGCGCTACGGCCTCGCATCGAACGCCGCATCGCAGTTGCGCGCGCTGCTCGACACGCTGGAGGCGGATCCGCACGCCCCGACGACGGTTCGGGATCCGCACGAGGCGGTCGACGTCCACCTCGCCGACTCGCTCGTGGCGCTGGAGCTGCCGGACGTACGGGATGCCTGTGCGCTTGCGGACCTCGGCGCCGGCGCCGGCTTCCCGGGTCTCGCGCTTGCCGTCGCGTTGCCATCCGCGGCGGTGACGCTCGTGGAGAGCAACGCGCGCAAGTGTGACTTCATCCGCAAGGCCGCCGCCGCGGCCGGACTTCGGAACGTCCAGGTGGTGGCCGAGCGCGCCGAGTCGTGGGCCGAGGGCGTCGGGCGCTGCGACGTCGTGACCGCGCGGGCGTTGGCGCCGCTCGCTGTGATCGCCGAGTACGCGGCACCGCTGCTGCGCGACCGCGGGGTCGTCGTCGCGTGGAAGGGGCGCCGTGAGCGCGACGAGGAGCAGGCTGCGTCCCGGGCCGCGGCCGAGCTCGGGCTCGAGCTCGAGCTGGTGGTTCCCGTTGCCCCGTACACGGGCGCTGCGCACCGTCATCTGCACGTGCTGCGCAAGGTCGCACCGACGCCCGAGCGCTTCCCGCGCCGGCCCGGCAGCGCGAGGAAACGCCCGCTCGGAGCGGGGAAGAGGGCGACCTCCGACCGTGCGCGCGACTAACGTGGGCGCCGTGGGAACCGTCTACGCGATCGCGAACCAGAAGGGCGGCGTCGGCAAGACGACGACGGCCGTGAACCTCGCCGCCTGCATCGCGGAGGCGGGCTACGAGACGCTGCTCGTCGACATGGACCCGCAGGCCAACGCGACGCTCGGGCTCGGCGTCCCGAAAGACGCCGTGCCGAGCATCTACGACGTGCTCGCGGGCGAGGCGACGCTCGGCGAGGCGGTGCGTGAGACGACGATCGATCACCTCTCCCTCGTGCCCTCCAGCCCAGATCTGGCGGGCGCCAACGTCGAGCTGCCGCGCCTGGAGGGCTCCGAGAATCGCCTGCGGGACGCGATGGCGCCGAAGCGCGACCAGTTCGCGTTCACGATCCTCGACTGCCCGCCGTCGCTCGGACCGCTCACCGTCAACGCGCTCGTCGCCGCCGATCGCGTGATCGTGCCCGTCCAGGCGGAGTACTTCGCGCTCGAGGGACTCGCCGGCCTGCTCGACACGCTGAGCCTGATCCAGCGCGAGCTCAACCCGCACCTGACCGTCGCCGGGATGCTGCTGACGATGCACGACGGCCGCACGCGGCTCGCGCAGGACGTCGAGCGCGAGGTGCGCGACCACTTCCCGGCGCTGGTCTTCGACACGGTCATTCCGCGTAACGTCCGCGTCGGGGAGGCACCGAGCTTCGGCCGGCCCGTGATCCATCACGATCCGCACTGCGCCGGGTCCGACGCCTACTTCGAGCTCGCGAAGGAGGTGGCTGCGCGTGGCTGAGGCACGTGGCATGGGCCGCGGCCTCGCCGCCATTCTCTCGGCTGCGCCCAAGGACGGGGCGGAGGAGTTGCGCACCATTCCGATCGAGCTGATCGGGCCCAGCCCGCATCAGCCGCGCAAGCGCTTCGACGAGGAGGCGCTGGCCGCGCTGGCCTCCTCGCTGGAGGCGCGCGGCGTGCTGCAGCCGGTGCTGGTGCGGCCGCTGGCTGGGGGCCGCTACGAGCTGATCGCCGGCGAGCGCCGCTGGCGCGCCGCGGGACTCGCGGGGCTCGAGCAGATCCCCGCGATCGTCCGCCACGACGACGATGCCGCGTCGCTCGAGCTCGCGGTGATCGAGAACATGGCCCGCGAGGACCTCAACCCGGTCGAGGAGGCGCGCGCCTGCGCCGCGCTCGCCGATGAGCTCGGCCTCACGCGCGAGGAGATCGGCAAGCGCATCGGCCGCAGCCGCGTGGCGGTCTCGAACCTCGTGCGCCTGCTCGACCTGCCCGACGATGCGCTCGATTTGCTGGAGCGAGGCGAGCTGAGCGAGGGCCACGGCCGCGCGCTGCTGCTGGCCCACGATCACGACGCCCGCCGCTGCCTCGCCCGCGCTGCCGCGACCGCCGGTTGGACGGTGCGCGAGCTGGAGCGCCGCGCGCGCAGCGCCGGCGAGCCCACGCCTCGGCGCGCACGCGCGCCGGTCCATCCCGACCAGGAGGCGGCCGCGGCGCAGATCGCCGACGCCTTCAGCGGGGCGCTCGGCACCGACGTCCGCGTCGCGCCGCACGGCGACGGCTACCGTCTCCAGCTGGCGTTCGAGACGGTCGACGAGGCGCTTGAGCTCGCCCGCCGCCTCGGCATCCGCGCGGTCGTCTGAGGCCTTCGGCGGCTCACGCCGACACCCCGTGCCCGTGCCGCTAGAATCGCCACTCCCGGGCGATTAGCTCAGTCGGTTAGAGCGCTTCTCTGATAAGGAAGAGGTCCCTGGTTCGAATCCAGGATCGCCCACTGAAGTGCTGCGGACCGCAGGAGTGCCCGGTCGGCGTGCGGATCTCCCCCCGACCCCACGATCGTCCGTGAACGGGGCCCGACGCCGCAGAACGCTGGCGAAACGCGCGCCTATACTTGCCCCTCGTCCCGATCCAGGAGCAGTCCGTGCAGGAGATGGTCATCTACGGCGTGAGCTTCGACATGGTCGGCAAGCAGCCGATCGTGCTGCTCAAGACCGTCGACAGCAACAAGTTCCTGCCGATCTGGATCGGCCATCCGGAGGCCGCGGCGATCCTGATGAAGCTGCAGGGCGCGAGCACGCCGCGGCCGATGACGCACGACCTGCTCTCCGCGGTCCTCACTGAGCTGGAGATCAACTGCACGCGCGTGGCGGTCACCGAGCTGCGCGAGAACACCTTCTACGCGTCGATCACGCTCACCGTGAACGGCAAGGAGCTGGAGATCGACTCGCGCCCGAGCGACGCGCTCGCGCTCGCCGTGCGCGCCGGCGCGCCCATCTTCGCGGCCGAGGAGGTGATCGCCGAGTCGGCGATCGAGTTCGAACACGAGGTCGAGGACACCGAGGAGGTCGTCGAGAAGTTCAAGGACTTCCTCGACCAGGTCACCCCCGAGGACTTCGCCGGCGACAGCTGAGCCGCCGCGCCCGGCCGGTCCCGCTTCGGTTTCCCTCAGCGCGCCAGCGCGTCCGCGATCAAGCGCTCCACGAGCCCGTCGAACGTGATCCCCGCCGCCTCGGCCGCCTGGGGCAGCAGGCTCGTCTCCGTGAGCCCCGGCACCGTGTTCGCCTCCAAGACGAACAGCTGCTCGCCGTCCTCGTGCAGCATCAGGTCCACCCGCGCGAAGCCGCTGCAGCCGAGCGTCCGATAGGCCTCCACCGCGAGCGAGGACGCCTGCTCCGCAAGCGCGTCCGGCAGCTCCGCCGGGCAGACGAAGCGCGTGCGGCCGATCTCGTAACGCGCCTCGAAGTCGTAGAAGTCCTTCTCGTTGGGAACCGCCTCGACGATCGGCAGCGGTCGCGGTGCACCGTCCTCCTCGACGATCGAGACCGCCAGGTCCCGGCCCGGTACGTAGCGCTCCAGCAGCACCTTGCGGTCGTACGAGAACGCCGAGACCAGGGCGGCCGGCACGTCCCCTGCTCCACGCGCGAACTTGATCCCGAGCGCCGAGCCCTGCGCCGCCGGCTTGACGACGAGCGGGAACGCGAGCTGACGCTCGATCGCCGGCAGCGCCTGCGCCGCGCCGAGCTCGCGGAACGCCGTCTCGCTGAAGGCGTGGAAGTCGGGCGTCGGAATCTCGGCGCCGCGGAGCAGATGCTTGGCGAGCACCTTGTCCCAGCAGCGGATGCAGGCCGCCACGCGCGAGCCCGTGTAGGGAATCCCGAGCACTTCCAGCAGCTCCTGCACGGTGCCGTCCTCGCCATCGCGTCCGTGCAGCGCGACGAACGCGGCGTCGGGGCGCAGCTCCATCAGCCGCTCGACCAGATCGGGGCCCGCGTCGACCGCGACCACCCGGTGTCCGAGCCGCTCGAGCGCGTCCTGCACCTGCGCGCCGGACTTCAACGACACCTGCCGCTCGAGCGAGCGGCCGCCCTTGAGGACTGCGACGGTGCTCATTCGGCTTCGGCGCGACCGCGCCGCGAGCCACGACGCGGCGGCAGCTGCAGCACGTCTGCGAGCCCCTCGGCCGCCGTCGGTCGCGCCGGCGCGGGCGCCGTCGGCTCGGCGCCGGTCAACGTGCCGTAGAGCCCGACCTGCTCGGCGACGACCTTGCCGATCCGGCGCACGCCCTCGCGGATCTGATGCTCGTCGACGCCGGAGAAGTTCAGCCGCATCGAGGAGCCGCCACGGCCGTCGAGGTAGGCCGCGCGACCGGGGACGAACGCGACGTTCTCGCGCAGCGCGCGCGCGAGCAGGTCGGTCGTGTCGATGTAGTCGGGCAGCGTCGCCCAGATGAACAGGCCGCCCTGCGGCCGCGTCCACGCCGCCTCGCGCGGAAAGTGCTCTGCGAGCGCGTCGAGCATCGCGTCGCGGCGGCTGCGGTAGAGGTCGAGCAGCGACTCGACGTACGCGCGCCAGCCGCCCTGCTCGAAGTAGGTCGTCACGAACAGCTGCGTCATCGAGGAGCTGCAGAGGTCCGCAGCCTGCTTGCCGAGGTTCATCTTCTGCAGCACCGGCCGCGGCGCAGCGGCCCAGCCGAGCCGGATCCCCGGCGAGAGGATCTTCGAGAACGTGCCGAGGTAGATCACGAACGCGCCGCCGTCGAGTGCGTAGAGCGGTGGCAGCGCGTCGCCTTCGTAGCGCAGCAGGCCGTACGGGTTGTCCTCGAGCACGAGCAGCTCGCGCTCGTGCGCGATGCGGACGAGCCGCTGGCGGCGCGGCAGCGACATCGTCACCCCGCCGGGGTTCTGGAACGTCGGCACGGTGTAGATGAACTTCGGTCGCCGGCCCTCGCGCTCGAGGCGATCGAGCGTCTCCTCCAGCTCGTCGACTCGCATGCCGTCCTCGTCGAGCGCGATCTGCACGACGTCGGCCTCGTAGGAGCAGAACGTCGGCACCGCGCCGGGGTAGGTGGGCGCCTCGGCGACGATCACGTCGCCCGGGTCGATCAGCGTCTTGCAGACGAGGTCGATCACCTGCTGGCCGCCGGTGGTGACGAGCAGCTCGTCCTCGTCGACCGACATTCCCTCCGCCGCCATCACCTCGGCGATGCAGCGCGCCGCGGCCGCGAAGCCCTCCGTCGGCCCGTACTGGAGCGCCTTCGCGCAGGACTCCTCCGCCACCGTCGCCATCAGCGACGCGTACGTCGCAGGCGGGAACGTCGAGGTGTCGGGCAGGCCGCCCGCGAGCGAGATCACTTCCGCGCGATCGGTGAGCGCCATCAGGTCGCGCATCGCGGAGGACTTCATGACCTTCGTGCGCGCGGCGAACAGGCCGGCGTAGCGCTCGAGATCGCGCGCGGTCGAGCGCGGCGGCTCGCGGCCGGTCATCGGCGGGTCGTCTCCGCGGACACGGAAGGGACTTCGCCGCGGCGGCCCGGAAGCCTGTCGCGGTTGGCTATCGTCATGCAGCCACGCTATCGAACCTCATGACGCTCTTCCTCGACATCTGCCTCGGCATCGGCCTCGCGCTCGCGGTCGGGCTGCGTCCGTTCCTGCCGGCGCTGCTCGTCGCGGCGCTCGCGCGCGGCGACGTCGGGATCGACTTCGAGCACACGAAGGCGGCGTTCGTCGAGCGGCCGGCCTTCCTTGCCGCGCTCGTGGTCGGGGTGGTCGTGCTCGTGCTCGCCGAGCGACGGCTGGGGCCCGATCGCGTCGAGCGGGGACCGTTCGGCGCCGCCGTGGCGGGGATCGGCCTCGGCCTCGGCGCGCTGCTGTTCGGCGGCGCGCTCGCCGACGACGGCTACGCCTTCTGGCCCGGGCTGATCGGCGGGATCGCGTGCGCAGCGCTCGCGCAGGCGGCGGTCCGCAGCCTCTTCGCCCGCACGCGCGGCCGGCTCGACGCCGAGGCGGCGAAGGCGCTGCCCGTCTACGCCGAGGGCAGCAGCCTCAGCCTCGCCGGGCTGTCGGTGCTCGCGCCGCCGATCTCGCTGCCGGCGCTTGCCTTCCTCGCCTGGCTTCTGCTCGGCGGCCGTCGCAGCGAGGGCCGCAAGTATGCGGGCCTGCGCATCCTGAAGTGAGCGAGTGAGCGGCCCGCCAAAGCTCGTCGTCACCGTCATCGACGGGCTCAAGCCGGCAATGCTGGAGCGGGCGGTCGCGCTCGGTCGCGCGCCGATCCTGAAGCTGCTGATGGAGCGCGGCGCGTACGTGTCCGACTGCGTGGCGGCGTTCCCTTCCGTCACGCCCGTGTGCGCCGCGAGCATCGCGACCGGGACGGGCCCGGATGAGCATCGCATTCCCAGCATGAACTGGTACTCACGCGAGGAGCGGCGCTACGTCGAGTACGGGTCGAGCTTCTCGGCGAGCCGCAAGGCGGGCGTGCTGCGCTCGCTTACGGACACCGTCTACAACATGAACGCGCGCCATCTCGCGCCGGAGACGCTGACGTTCTTCGAGCGCCTGGACGACGCCGACGTGCGCACCGCGGGCACGACGTACCTGATGTACCGCGGTCGCCACCGCCACGCGGTGACGAACGAGACGGCGCTCGCGCGGATCGCGACCTCGACCGTCTTCCGCGAGCCGGTGCTCGGCCCGCGCGAGCTCTTCTACGCGGACCTGTTCGCGAGCCGCCGCACCGGCTGCCGCGGCCAGCTCGGGATGCCCGGTCAGCGCGACCGTCACAGCGGCTGCGTCGGAGCCCATCTCGTCGAGCACGACCTGTTCGACTTCCTGCTCTTCTCGCTGCCCGACAACGACGCCTGGTCGCACCGCAACGGCCCGCACGCGCAGGTCACCTCGATCGCCGCCGCCGACCGCCAGCTCGAGCGGCTGATGCGCGCCGGCGGCGGCCCGGAGCGCTTCCTGGAGCAGCACGCGATGATCGTCCTGGCCGACCACTCGCACACCGCCGTGGAGGCGAGCATCCGCCTCGATGCGCCGTTCGCCGACTGGGACGTCGCGAAGCCGAACGGGCCGAACGCCGGCGCGGGCAGGATCGCGATCAGCCCCGCGCAGCGCTCGGCGATGCTCTACGTGCTCGACGAGGAGGGGCGCAGCGAGCGGGCCGCCGAGCTGGCGCGCGTCGCCGCCGAGATCCCCGGCGTCGACCTCGTGATGCGCCGTGCGGCTCCACGCGAGGGCTCGATCGCGAGCGAGCGCGGCGAGCTTCGCTTCGCGCCCGGCGGCGACCTCGAGGACCTGCGCGGCCGTCGCTGGAGCGTCGACGGCGAGCTCGCGGCGATCGGTGCGCACGTGCAGGACGGGCGCATCCTGGGCCTGAACTACCCCGACGCGCTGGCACGCGCCTGGTCTGCGCTCACCTGCCCGACCGCCGGCGACGTGCTGCTGTCGGCCGGGCCGGGCTACGAGTTCGTCGACTGGGGCGGCGCCGCGCACGTCGGCGGCGGTAGCCACGGGTCGTTGCACCGCAGCGACTCGCTCGCGCCGCTGCTGTGGTGTGGCACGGGTGGGGCCGAATCTGCCGACGCGCGCGAGCAGTGGACGCTGCAGGACGTGCTGCCGATGGTGACCGGGCACTTCGGGCTGAGTGTCTGAGCGACCGAGCCGGTCCCCGCCGAGAGCTACGCTGTCCCACATGCCGCAGGAGGCGACTGCCGTCGCGCTGCCGTTGCACCGCCGGGTGCGTCACGGCTTGCGCCATCCCCACAACTGGCTCCAGTTGATGCGCTACGCCGTCGTCGGCGCGAGCGGCTATGTCGTGAATCTCGCGGTCTTCGCGCTCGCCGTGCACGCGGTTGCGGTCGACTACCGCGTCGCCGCGGTGCTCGCCTTCCTCGTCTCGGTCGCGAGCAACTTCTGGTGGAACCGCCGTTGGACGTTCGCAGCACATGACGGCCACGCCGGCTTTCAGGCGGCGCGCTTCCTCGTCGTGAGCGTCGGCGCGTTCCTCGTCAGCTACGCGATGCTCCTGGTGCTGGTCGAAAGCGCCGGGCTGCCGAAGGTCGCCGCGCAGGCGGCCGCGATCCTCACGGCGACGCCGTTCGCGTTCCTCGGGCAGAAGCTCTGGAGCTTCCGCACGTGAGGCGAGCCGCGGCGCTCATCGCCGCGGTCGTGCTGCTCGCGGTGCCGTCGGCCGCCGAGGCGGTCGCTTCCACGCCCTCCATCGGGCTGCCCGTTCCCCAGCTTCAGCCGACGAGCGCGACGGCGGCCACCCAGCCGACGGCGGTCGACCCGAACGCGCTCAGCACGCCGCCGAGCCCCTCGCTGCCGCCGCCCGCCCATCGCCTCACCGCTCGGCAGGTCGAGGCGATCGCGAACGCGGTGCCGAAGATCGCGCGCGTGCGCCGCGAGCACCGCGGCTCCTACCCGATCGCGTACACGAAGGGCGCGACGCAGTGGCAGGTGAGCATCTTCTCGACGCGGCGCGAGGAGCTCGGCCAGGTGACGATCGACGACGGCACCGGTGCCGTGCTGGAGGCCTGGACCGGGTATCAGGTCGCCTGGACGATGGCGCGCGGCTACAAGGGCGCGTTCGGACGGCGGGTGAACGCCTGGTACGTCTGGATCCCGATGTGCGTGCTGTTCCTGCTGCCGTTCGTTCCGTGGCGACGGCGGCCGTCGTGGCTGCACCTCGACCTGCTCGTGCTGGTCGCGTTCTCCGTCTCGCTCGCGTTCTTCAACAGCGCGCGCATCGGCCTCTCGGTCCCGCTCGTCTATCCGCTCCTGGTCTATCTGCTCGTGCGGATGCTGATCGTCGGACGCCGCGGCAACCGACCCGAGCCGTTGAAGCTGCTCGTGCCGGTGTCGTGGCTGGCGGTCGCGCTCGTGTTCCTCGTCGGCTTCCGCGTCGGCCTCAACGTGACGAACTCGAACGTCGTCGACGTCGGCTACTCGGGCGTGATCGGGGCGCACCGGCTGGTGCACAGCCAACCGCTGTACGGCACGTGGCCGAAGGACGACGCCTACGGCGACACGTACGGTCCGGTCAACTACTACGCCTACGTGCCGTTCGAGCGGACGTTCGGCTGGAGCGGCCGCTGGGACGACCTGCCCGCCGCCCATGCCGCCTCGATCGTCTTCGACCTGCTGACGCTGCTCGGGCTGTTCCTGCTCGGACGCCGCATCCGCGGCCCGACGCTCGGGGTCGTGCTCGCCTACGCGTGGGCGAGCTATCCGTTCACGCTCTTCGTCTCGAACACGAACAGCAACGACGCGCTGGTCGCGCTGCTGCTCGTCGTGACGCTGCACGTCGCCGCCTCCCCGCCGGCGCGCGGTGTCTTCGCCGCGCTCGCGGGGCTGACGAAGTTCGCTCCGCTCGCGCTCGGGCCGCTGTTCGCACGCACGCCCGTCGACGCCGGGCGCCCGGGGGCGCTTCGGCGGCAACGCTCCGGACGGCGCGCGTTCGTCCTCTACGCGCTCGCGTTCGCCGTCACGGCGGGCGTCGCGATGCTGCCGGTGCTGCTGCGCGGCGGCGGGGAGCTGCGCACGTTCTGGGATCACACGATCGCGTTCCAACGCGAACGCGGCGCGCCGTTCTCGGTCTGGGGCCTGTATGGCGGGCTCGACACCGTCCAGAACGCGGTGCAGCTCGCGGCGGTGCTGCTCGCGCTGGCCGTCGGCGTGTGGCCGCGCCGCCCGACGCTCGTCCAGGTCGCCGCCCTCGGCGCCTCCGTGCTGATCGCGCTGCAGCTCGGCGTGACGTACTGGTTCTACCTCTACATCGCCTGGTTCTTCCCGCTCGCGATGGTCGCGCTGCTCGGCCGCTACGGCGCGCCTGGGACGCCGCCGTCGCCGGCGGGATCAGCGGAAGCCGGGCGGAGCGGGCAGCAGCAGCTGCTCGATCCCGTCGGCGCGTAGCGGCGCCGAGGCGCGCACGAGCACGGCGTTGAGCCACGGGTCCACGTCGGAGGATTCGAAGCGCACCGGCATCTGCGTCACGAGCGCCTCGAGCGCCAGCTCGCGCTTGACGCCGAGCACGCCGCCGCGGGCGCCGGTCATGCCGACGTCGGTGATGTAGGCGGTGCCGCCGGGCAGCACGCGCGCGTCGGCGGTCGGGACGTGCGTGTGCGTCCCGACGACGGCCGTCACACGCCCGTCGAGGTGCCATCCCATCGCGACCTTCTCGCTCGTCGCCTCGGCGTGGATGTCGACGAGCACATGGTCGACGCGGTCGCGCAGGCCGGCCAGCACCGCGTCGACCTCCGCGAACGCCGCCCGCCCGGCCTGCATGTAGAGGTTGCCCGAGAGGTTGACGACGCCGAGGCGCACGCCGTCGTGCTCGACGACGCAGCTGCCGCGCCCGGGCTGGCCGCGCAGGTAGTTCGCCGGGCGCAGGATCTGCTCGTGCTCGTCGAGATAGGCGTAGATCTCGCGCTGGCGGTAGGCGTGGTTGCCGAGCGTGATCACGTCGACGCCGGCGCCGAACAGCTCGTCGGCGATCTTCGGCGTGATGCCGACGCCGCCCGCGACGTTCTCGCCGTTGACGACGACGAAGTCGAGCGCGTGCGTCTCGCGCAGGCCGGGCAGCAAAGCAAGCAGCAGCCGCCGTCCGGCGCTGCCGACGAGGTCGCCGACGAACAGGATCGAGGTCGTCGGGTCCGCTCCGGTCACGCGCCGTGTATAGCGGATCGCCGTGCGCATGCGGGTCGGACGGGATCCGGTCGTGCGCGGGCGAGCGCTGCACTAGCCTTGGCCGGTGTCCTCTCCCGTCGTGACGCACGCGCCGGCCGCGCTCGCCGCGACCGGCCTCACGAAGCGGTACGGCGAGCGCACCGCCCTGCGCGACGTCAGCTTCGAGGCGGCTGCCGGCGAGCTCGTCGCGATCATCGGCCCCAACGGCGCGGGCAAGACGACGCTGCTGTCGATCCTCGCGGGGATCCAGCGGCCCGACGCCGGCAGCGTCACGCGCCCGCCGCAGGAGATCGGCTGGGTCCCCCAGCAGCCGGCGCTGTACACGAAGCTCTCGGTTGCGGAGAACCTGCGCCTGTTCGCGCGCCTGGAGCGCGTGCACGATCCGGAGGCGGCCGTCGCCCGGATGCTCGAGCAGACGGGGCTCGCCGAACGCGCCGACGACGAGGTCGGGCGTCTCTCGGGCGGCAACCGCCAGCGCGTGAACGTCGCGATCGGGTTGCTCGCGGAGCCGCCGGTGCTGCTGCTGGACGAGCCGTCCTCATCGCTGGATCCGCGTCAGCGCGCGCGCCTGTGGGAGTTCATCGGCGAGCTCGCCGGACGTGGGACGGCGATCGTCTTCTCGACGCACGACGTCCAGGAGGCGGAGCGCTACGCCGCCCGCGTGCTCGTGCTGGCCGACGGGGAGCTGCTCTTCAGCGGCACGGCCCGCGACCTCGCAGCGACCGTCGGCGACTCCGACGGCGACTTCGAGACGGCGTTCGTGCGCTTCCTGCACGACCGAGGCCACTGACGGTGGTCCGCTGATGCGCTGGCTGCTGCTGAAGGACCTGCGGATCCTGCGTCGCTCGCCGCTGCTGGTGGCGCTGCTGGTGATCTACCCGATCGCGATCGCGCTGCTGATCGGCTTCGCGCTCTCCAAGGGGCCGGACAAGCCGCGCATAGCGTTCCTCAACCAGATCCCGAAGCAGGAGCGCCATTTCAACGTCGGCAGCGACTCGCTCAACGCGAGCGAATACCTGCCCGAGTTCCTCAAGTCGGTGGACATCGTCACCGTCCACTCGCGCGCGGAGGCGCTGCGACTCGTGCGCGACGGCAAGGTGCTCGGCGCGGTGATCCTGCCGCCCGACATCACCCAGAAGCTCTCGACCGGGCGCGAGCAGCCGACGATCGAAGTGCTCTACAACGGCGAGGACGCGGTCAAGCAGCGCTACGTCGAATCGGTCATCAAGGCGCGCATGTCCGACGCGAACGCGGCGCTGTCGAAGAAGTTCGAGCAGATCACGATCGGCTACCTGCATCTGCTGCTGAACGGCGGCACGCTGCACGTGCTCGGCAGCGACATCCACATCCTCGGGCTGCGCAACGCGCACGCGATCGTCAACGGGACGCGCGCATCGCTGCCGCGCGGCTCGCCGCTGCAGGGCCCGTTGAGCCAGGTCGCCCAGTTCGGCCAGCTCGCGATCGACAACCTCGGGGTCTCCAACGACGTGCTGCGCTCGGTCGGCGCGCCGGTGAAGGTCAAGCAGACGGTCGTCGGCGGTCATCGCACGCCGCTCGACACGTTCGCCGCCGCGATCTCGGTGACCGTCTCGCTGATGTTCCTGACGGTGCTGCTCGCGGCCGGCCTGCTGGCGCTCGAGCGCGAGGAGAACGCCTTCTCGCGACTCGTGCGCGGGCTCGTCTCGCGCCTCGGGCTGCTCGTGGAGAAGGTCGGGCTCGCGGCGCTGTGCTCGTTCGCGGTGACGCTGACGATGCTGCTCGGCCTCGGCCTCTTCTTCATCGACCTGAACTGGTCGCGCTTCCCGCTGTGGCTGCTCGCGCTCGCCGCCGGGGGGATCGCGTTCGCGGCGCTCGGCGTGGCGATCGGCGGGCTTGCGCGCGAGGTGCGCGCGGCATCGCTGCTCGCGTTCCTGCTGTCGCTGCCGATCGCGTTCCTGGCGCTCGTCCCGAGCGGCGCCGTCTCATCCGGCCTCTACGACGTCGTGCGCGTCGTCTCGGCGGCGTTCCCGTTCAAGGCGACGCTGCAGGCGCTCGACGCGGCGCTCAACGACACCCAGCCCGGCATCTTGGGACCGCTGCTGCACCTCGCCGCGATCACGGCCGCGTATCTCGCGCTTGCGAGAGTGGCGTTGCGGCGCTTCGCATAAGCACCGATATCCTGCGGGAGATGGCCTTTCCCGTCACCCGGCTGCAGCGGCTGCGCCGCAGCGGCGCCCTGCGCGGGCTCGTGCGCGAGACGCGCCTCGACGCGGGCGACCTGGTCCTGCCGTTGTTCGTCACGCACGGCCGCGACCGGCGCGAGCCGATCGCGGCGATGCCGGGCGTCGAGCGGCTGACGATCGAGCACGTCGTCGCCGAGGCGGCCGAGGCGGCTGCGCTCGGAATCCCGGCCGTGATGCTGTTCGGGATCCCCGCCGACAAGGACGAGGAGGGCTCGGGCGCGTGGGACGACGAGGGCGTCGTGCAGCTCGCAACGCAGGCGATCAAGGAAGCCTGCCCAGAGCTGCTCGTGATTCCCGACCTGTGCCTCTGCGAGTACACGAGCCACGGCCACTGCGGCGTCGTGCGCAGCGATGGCCAGGTCGACAACGACGCTACGCTCGCGCTGCTCGCCCGCACCGCCGTCTCGCACGCGCGCGCGGGCGCAGACCTGATCGCGCCGAGCGACATGATGGACGGCCGCGTCGGCGCGATCCGCGCCGAGCTCGACGACGCCGGCTTCGGCGAGCTGCCGATCCTCGCCTACTCGGCGAAGTTCGCCTCCGCCTTCTACGGCCCCTTCCGCGAGGCGGCCGACTCGACGCCAGCCAGCGGCGACCGTCGCGGCTACCAGATGGATCCCGCGAACGCCGACGAGGCCCTGCGCGAGGTGCTGCTCGACGTCGAGGAGGGCGCGGACCTCGTGATGGTGAAGCCCGCCTTGCCGTATCTCGACGTGATCCGGCGCGTCAAGGACGCGACCCGGATGCCGGTCGTCGCGTACAACGTGAGCGGCGAGTATGCGATGGTGAAGGCCGCCTCGGCAGCCGGCTACCTCGATGAGCGGTCTGTCGTGCTCGAGGCGCTCACGTCGATCCGCCGCGCCGGCGCCGACGTCGTCATCACCTACCACGCGAAGGACGCCGCCGGATGGCTCTCCGAGACGGACTGACGGATCAGACCACCGCCCCGCCGAAGCTGCGCAGCCGCAAGCACGGCGCCGCGATCCCGCTCGAAGACCTCGACAAGCGCCTGCTCAACCTCATGCAGGGCCGCTTCCCGATCGAGCCGCGTCCCTATGCGCGCGTCGCGGAGCTGGCCGAGATCACCGAGCAGCAGGCGATGGCGCGCGTCCAGCACCTGCTCGACGAGCGCATCATCCGCCAGGTCACGCCGATCTTCGACACGCGCGCGCTCGGCTACTCGTCGATGCTCGTCGCCGCAAAGGTCGACGCCGAGAACCCGCACCGAGCCGCGAACGTCATCAACGCGCATCCGGGGGTCTCGCACAACTACCTGCGCAACCACGAGTTCAACCTCTGGTTCACGATCGCGACCGAGCCGGACTCGAAGCTCGGCTTGGAGGGCACGCTCGACGTGCTGGCGCGCGAGGCCGGCGCCGAGTCGGTGCGCCAGCTCCCCACGTTGAAGCTGTTCAAGATCCGCATGGACCTCGAGATGGAGGGCTCCACCGAGGACCTCGCCAAGGCCGCCGTGGCCGCCGACCCGGTCGAGCTCGACCCGCAGCCCTACGACGAGCGCGACATCGCCGTCATCCGCGCGCTCCAGGGCGACATGCCGGTGATTGCCGAGCCCTACGCGCCCGCCGCCGCGGAGCTGGGGATGACGCAGCAGGCGTTCCTCGATCACCTCGCCGGCATGCAGGAGCGCGGGCTGCTGCGCCGCGTCGCCGCGATCCTCTTCCACCGCCGCGCCGGCTTCTCCGCGAACGGCATGGGCGTCTGGAAGGTGCCCGACGAGGACATCCTGCGGGTCGGCCGCGAGATGGCCGCCGTGCGCGGCATCTCACATTGCTATCAGCGCCCGACGTACGCCGACTGGCCCTACTCCGTCTTCACGATGGCGCACGGGCGCTCGAAGGAGGAGTGCGACGCGATCCTCGACGCGATCGCGGAGACGCACGGCATCGAGGAGCGCGCGACGCTCTACTCCTCGACCGAGTTCAAGAAGATCCGCCTGCTCTACTTCACGGATGAGTTCAAGGCGTGGGAGCGTGAGCACGCGGGCGTCTGAGCCGGCGCTCGACGACGCACGCTCCGCCGAGCTGTACGCCCGCGCCCAGAGCCTGCTCCCGGGCGGCGTCAACTCGCCGGTGCGCGCGATGCGCGCGATCGGCCGCGACCCCATCTTCATCGCGCGCGGCGAGGGCTGCGAGCTGGTCGACGTCGACGGCAACCGCTACGTCGACTGGGTCTGCTCGTGGGGGCCGCTGATCCTCGGCCACGCGTGCCCACCGGTCGTCGAGGCGGTGCGCGATGCCGCCGAGCACGGCACGAGCTTCGGCGCGCCGACACCCGGCGAGGTCGAGCTGGCAGGCGAGATCGCCGATCGCATGCCTTCCGTCGAGATGCTGCGGATGACGTCCTCCGGCACGGAGGCGTCGATGAGCGCGCTGCGGCTCGCGCGCGCCGTGACCGGGCGCGAGCAGATCCTCAAGTTCGCGGGCGCCTACCACGGCCACGTCGACGGGCTGCTCGCCGACGCCGGCTCGGGCCTCGCGACGCAGGGGATCCCCGCGAGCCCCGGCGTGACCGCGGCGGCGGCGGCCTCGACGATCGTCGTCCCGTGGAACGACCCTGAGGCGCTCGTCACCGCGACCGGCGTCCACGAGCTCGCGGCGATCATCGCCGAGCCCTATCCCGCGAACATGGGGCTCGTCCCGCCCGCCCCCGGTTTCCTCGAGCTGCTGCGCGAGCGCGCCGACGCCACCGGCGCGCTGCTGATCTTCGACGAGGTCATCAGCGGCTTCCGCGTCGCGCGGGGCGGCGCCCAGGAGCGGGCCGGCGTCACGCCCGACCTGACGGTGATGGGCAAGGTGCTCGGCGGTGGGCTGCCGGCCGCCGCGTACGGCGGCTCGCGCGCGCTGATGGAGCGGATCGCACCGGCCGGCGACGTCTACCAGGCCGGCACGCTGTCGGGCAACCCGCTCGCCGTCGCTGCCGGGCTCGCGACCTTGAAGCTGCTCGACGCCACCGCCTACGCGCAGCTGGCGAAGACGACCGAGCTGCTTGCCGACGGGCTGCGCGAGGCGGCGGCCGGCCGGCCGGTCCACGTCGTGAGCGTTCCGGGTCTGCTGACCGTCTTCTTCCGCTCCCGCCGCGTGCGCAACTACGCCGACGCAGCCGACTGCGACCGCGACGCCTACGCCGCCTGGTGCCGCGGCCTGCTCGCCCGCGGCGTCTACCCGCCCGCCTCCCAGTTCGAGGCGTGGTTCCCCTCGCTCGCGCACGACGATGCGGCGATCGAGCGCACGGTCGCCGCGGCCGCGGCCGCGTTCGCGGACCTCACATGAGCGGGATGGAGCAATTGGCCGTCGCGCTGCGCGAGGAGGGCGGCCTGCTCGCCGATGCGCTCGCTCCGGTGCCCGCCGGCGAGCCGCTGCTCGACGGGATCGGGGACGAGCGCGCGCTCGTGCTCGCGGCCGTGCGCGAGGGGTATCTGCTGCATTACGCCGAAGGTCGGGCCGTGCGTACCGAGGACGCCGATCTCGCGCTGCTGGGCGGCGATCGCCTGTACGCGCTCGGACTCGCGCGGCTCGCCCGGGCGGGCGATCTCGACGCCGTCGCGCGACTCGCCGACCTGATCTCCGATTGCGCGCGCGCGCACGCCGAGAACGACCTCGCCGCCGCCGACGCGGCATGGCATGTGACGGCGTCGGCTTTTCGACGTTGACGCTATGGTTCCGGGCGCCGTGCCAGCCGACAAGCACCAGCAGAAGTCGCCCTACACCGCCGGCCGCGGCATGCCCGGCGCGTTCGAGGGCGAGACGGTCACGCGCCGCCGTTTGATGACGGGCGGCGTCCACGGTCTCGGCATCGCCGCGACCGCGGCCTTCGCGCTGCCGGCGCTCGGCTTCGCGCTCGGCCCGGTCTTCGAGCGCACGAAGTTCGCGTGGCAGCCGATCGGCTCGCTCGCCGACTTCAACGAGGAGACGTACGTCCCGCGCGTGATCACGATCGTGGCCGGGATCGGCGAGGCCGGCAAGTCGACCGCGTACGTGCGCCTGCGCAACCCCGCGATCGACACCGAGCCCGAGGACGAGTTCAACAAGGTCATCGCGATCTCGACGCGCTGCAACCACCTCGGCTGCCCAGTGCGCTTCACGCAGGCGGCGGGAAAGTTCATCTGCCCCTGCCACGGCGGCGTCTACGACTTCCGCGGCCTGCGCGAGGGCGGCCCGCCGGTGCGTCCGCTCGACCGCTTCTACACCCGCATCGTCGGCCGGCAGGTGCAGATCGGTCCGCGCTACAGCGTCAACAGCCAGCTGCGGCGCTTCTCGCCGCGCGACCCCGGTGAGCCGCTCGACGGGATCGGGCAATATCTCTACCCGGCGCGTTTCTCCACGCCGAAGGCGCCCCCGAAGAACTAGCTCATGCCCAAGCTTCCCGCACCACCGCTTCCCGCCGCGCTTCAGCCGAAGCCGAAGCGCCCCGGCACCGGCAACGGCAAGGTCGGCCCGCTCGACCAGGCGGCCGAGGCCGGCATCACCGTCGTCGACTGGATCGACGAGCGCACGTCGCTCTCCGGCGGACTGCGCTGGATGATGTTCCGCAAGGTGCCGAAAGGAACCAACTGGTTCTACACGCTCGGCTCGGCGGCGATGTTCGCCTTCCTGTCCCAGGCGGTCACCGGCGTCTTCCTCGCGATGTTCTACGACCCGTCGCCGACGCGCGCGTACGAGTCGATCCGCTACATCACGAACGAGGCGTTCCTCGGCGAGTTCGTGCGCGGGATGCACAAGTGGGGCTCGACGGTGATGGTGATCCTCGTCTTCCTCCACATGGGCCGGACGTTCTTCTTCGGCGCGTACAAGTACCCGCGCGAGCTGAACTGGGTGATCGGCGTCGTGCTGCTGATCCTCACGATGACGATGTCGTTCACGGGCTACCTGCTCCCGTTCGACCAGCGCTCCTACTGGGCCACGATCGTCGGCGTGAACATCAACGGCACCGGTCCGCTGATCGGCCCGTACCTGTCGGACTTCCTGCGTGCCGGCCCCGAGTTCGGCGCCACCACGCTGTCGCGCTTCTACGCGATCCACATGCTGCTCGTGCCGGGGCTGATCGCCGCGATGCTCGGCGCGCACCTCTACCTCGTCGCCAAGCTCGGCACCACGGCGCCGCCGTGGATCAAGGCCGAGGCCGAGGCCGAGCCGACGCTCACCGAGACAGAGGTCTAGGCCGTGAACCATCGCGAGAAGGAGCAGTACCTCCGCGAGTACTCGATCCTGAAGGCGAAGGGCAAGCCGTTCTTCCCCTACGCCGTCGCGAAGGATTCGGCGATGGCGTGCATCGTCCTCGCGGTCATCATCACGATGTCGATCGTGCTCGGCGCCGAGATGGGGCCGAAGGCCGACCCGACGACGACGACCTACGTCCCACGTCCCGAGTGGTACTTCTTCTTCCTGTTCGAGCTGCTGCGCGTGATCAAGCCGCCGGAGTTCGTCCCGCTCGCGACGATCGGCGTGCCGACGATCTGCATGATCCTGCTGTTCCTGCTGCCGTTCTACGACCGTGGACCGGAGCGGCGGCCCGAGCGGCGGCCGATCGCCACGTTCGCGGGCATCTTCACGATCGCCGCGATGGCGTACCTGACGCATCTCGGCGCGAGCGCCGGGTCGCCGAACGAGATCGACATGAAGCCGCCCGCCGGCCTCGCCGGAGCAGCGCTGACGCAGTGGAACAAGGGCAAGCTGGTCGCGGCGCAGTCGGGCTGCCTCGCCTGCCACAAGATCGGCGAGAACGGCAATGACGGCCCCGGTCCGCAGCTCACGCACGTCGGCGGCAAGCTGCCGCCGTCGGCGATCGCGCAGACGCTGCGCAACCCGACCGCGCCGATGCCGTCGTTCCAGAGCCTCGCCGAGCAGCAGCCCGAGAAGTTCCAGTCGTTGGTCGCCTTCCTCAGCCAACTGAAATAGTTCCCGCCCTCCCACCCCCGAGCCTCCTGATCACATGACCGCGGACAGCGGTGCGAAGGAGTCGGGCGCGAGCGCTGGGACGCTCGAGGAACCGCAGGTACGGGCGATGTTCGACGGCATCGCGCGCATCTACGACCGTCTGAACTCGGTGATGACGGCCGGGCTGCACCATCGCTGGCGCGAGCGCGCGGCCGACCTCGCCCAGCTCGCGCCCGGCGCGCGCGCGCTCGACGTCGCCTGCGGCACCGGCGACTTCGCGCTCGAGCTGGCGCGGCGCGTCGGTCCGGGCGGGGAGGTCGTCGCCTGCGACTTCTCCGAGCGGATGCTCGAGCTCGCGCGCGCGAAGGCGGCGGACGTGCCGACGATCCGCGTCGAGTGGGCGAACGCGCTCGAGTTGCCCTACGCGGACGACACGTTTGCGGCAGCCACGGTCGGCTTCGGCGTGCGCAACTTCTCCGACCTCGAGCGCGGTCTCTCCGAGCTGGCGCGCGTCGTGCGTCCGGGCGGCCGCGTCGTCGTGCTGGAGATGACGACCCCGTCGCAGCCGCCGCTCTCGACCTTCTTCCGCATCTGGTTCGACCGCATCGTGCCGGCGCTCGGACGCGTCGCCGGCGGCGGCGACGCCTACACCTACCTGCCGAGCTCCGTGCGCCGCTTTCCCGGCCCCCACGAGCTGGCCGCGACGATGGAGCGCTGCGGCCTCGGCGACATCCGCTACGTGCTCACCGCCGGGGGGATCATCGCGATCCACGCCGGCGAGGTCGTCGCGTGACGGCTCCCGGAGCGGGCGCCCCTCACGCATCGAGCGCCGTCGCCGTCGAGGCGGTCGTGCGGACCGCGGGCCCCGCGGTCGCCGCGTTGATGGAGCGCGTCGAGCAGCGGCTCTCCCAGCTCGCCGTCGGCCACGGCCCCGCGCTGGCGCGACACGCCCGTGCCACGATCGCTGCGGGCGGAAAGCGCCTGCGGCCGCTGCTCGTGCTGCTCGCGGCCGGAGAGGCGGGCGTGGACGACGACGCGGATCGCCGGCTCGTGCGCGCGGCCGTCGCCGTCGAGCTCGTCCACAGCGCGAGTCTCGTGCACGACGACGTGCTCGACGGAGCTCCGCTGCGCCGCGGCGCGCCGACGGTCGTCGCGGAGGCCGGCCGGATCGCTGCCACGGCCACCGGCGACCTGCTGTTCTCACGCGCGTTCGCCGAGCTCGCCGCCGGCGGAGAACCCGACGACGTGCGCACGCTGTCGAGCGCCGCCTCCGCGCTTGCGGAGGGTGAGCTGCTGCAGCGCGCCGACGCCTGGAACGCGGGGGTAGATCTCGATCGCTACCTGCACCGCTGCGAGCTGAAGACGGGGAGCCTGTTCGAGGCGGCGTGCCGCCTCGGTGCGCTCGCATCCGGCCCATCCGCCCGCGCGGACGCGCTCGCCGCGTTCGGTCGTCGCATCGGGCTGGCGTTCCAGCTGCTCGACGACGTGCTCGACATCGCCGGTCCGCCGAGCCGCACAGGCAAGGCGCGTGGGACCGACCTGCTCGACGGCACGGTCACGCTGCCGCTGATCCTGGCGCGGGAGCGCGATCCGGCGCTCGCGACGCTCGACCTGCGGGCGCTCGACGGTGCGGCGGACGCGGAGGCGGTCTGTGAGCGAATCGCTGCGACGGGCGCGCTCGCGACCGCGAAGTCCCGGGCGCTCGCCGTCGTCGAGGAGGCGCGCGATCGCCTGCCGGACCTGCCGCAGCGGCAGCGTCACCTGCTCGAGCTCGTGGCCGCCGGCGTGGTCGAGCGGTACGCCTGAGGCGGCCTGCTAGAAGTCTTCGGGCAGCAGCGCGTCGGCGGTGAGGGCGGCGACGAAGCGCTCGATCTCGTCTTCCATGTTGGCGCGCATCAGCCGCCGCAGATCGTGCACGAGCGTCTCGGTGCCACGATCGAGGATCTCGTCGAAGCGCTCGACGGCGTCCTCGTCGTAGACGCCGCCGCCGAGCCATTCGCAGTTCGGGCAGCGCAGCGCGACGTCCCAGTGCGAGGCGCCGACCTCGTCCCAGGCGAAGGGCATGACCAGCTCGGAGGCGCAGCAGGGGCACACGTGCATCTCCGCCGGCTGATCCAGCTCGCGGATGGGAGCGGATCCCGGGCGTCCAGCCCCGCTCTGGACGAACAGCACGTCGACCGTCTTGCCGTTCGGCAGCGCGACGCGGCGGATCGAGTTGTGGTCGGCACGATCGCTCATGGGCTGAGCATTGGATCGGCCGTGGCCGCAGCGAACTTGAGCGCTGGTCTCGTATGCCGACGTCGGCGACTCGATACGCTGTCCGGACACCAGTTGGAGGCTTTGCAGCATGTTCTCTCAGTTCGGGCCGCTCGAGATCATTCTCGTCCTCGTGGTCGTGTTGCTCATCTTCGGTCCCAAGCGGCTGCCCGGCCTCGGTCGCCAGCTCGGCAGCGGGATGCGCGAGTTCAAGGATTCGATCACCGGCAACGACAAGGACGACGACGACCGCCCCGCGCTCGCCAAGCCGCCGGCGGACGAACCCGTCGAAGCCGCGCCTGAGCACGTACCCGCCGACAGCACGCGCGAGCCGCGCGGCTGACCGGCCTCACGCACGCCGATGGCGACCGCGCTCAAGCCGATCGCCCACGAAGATCGACTCACGATCGTCGATCATCTCGATGAGCTGCGCACGCGGCTGATCGTCTGCGCTGCCACGCTCGCGATCGCCTTCGCCTTCTGCTTCTGGCAGAACCATGCGCTGCTCCGCATCGTCAACAAGCCGCTCAAGGACAGCACCCCGACGATCCAGAACCACAGCGGCAACGGCCGTCTCGCGCAGGTCGCCGCCGCTCAGCAGGAGGTGCAGAAGGGCTTCACCGCAATGGCCGGCGCGCTGCGTGTGCTCGGCCAGGCGTCGAACCTGACGCCGGCGCGGGAGCGCCTGCTGACGCGGTACACCCGCCAGGTCTCGCAGGCTGCCGCAGCCCTGCCGAAGACGAACCCGCCGCGCGTCCCGATCACGATCGGCGTCAGCGAGCCGTTCACCGTCACGCTGACGGTCGCCGCCTACTTCGCGCTGCTGTTCTCGCTCCCGCTGCTGCTCTATCAGGCGTACGCGTTCGTGCTGCCGGCCTTCAGCCCGCGCGAGCGGCGCGTCGCGCTGCCGTTGATGCTGATCGCGCCGCTGCTGTTCATCATCGGCGTGGCGTTCGGCTACGAGCTCGTCGTGCCGCCTGCGATCCGGTTCCTGCAGAACTTCAACGACCAGAGCTTCGACGTCCTGATCCAGGCGAAGGGCTACTACAGCTTCGTGCTGCTGACGCTGCTGGCGACGGGGCTTGTGTTCCAGTTGCCGATCGGCTTGCTCGGGCTCAACGCCGTCGGCATCCTCAGCGCCGCGAAGCTGCGTCAGAGCTGGCGCTACTCGATTGTCGCGATCGCGATCCTCGCCGCGCTGCTGCCGGGCGTGGACCCCGTCACGACCACCATCGAGATGGTACCGCTGCTGATGCTGTACGGCCTGAGTATCCTGCTCCTTACGATCGCCGATCGGCGGCGGGGGGACCGCGACGCAAGCGCTGAGGTCGAGCCGCACGCTGGCGAGAACAGCGACAATGCCTGAGCCATGCTCTTCGACCTGACCAGCCGCGGGCGCAGAAGCGCCGTCAAGATCATCTACACCGGCCTCGCGATCCTGATGGGCGCTGGCTTCATCCTGTTCGGCGTCGGGACGGGCGTCGGCGGCGGCGGGATCTTCGACATCTTCGGCAACGGCGGCACGAGCACGAGCTCGCAGATCAGCGCCGCCGAGAAGCGCGCGCACCGCGAGACGGTGCAGGATCCGACGAACGTGAAGGCGTGGGCCGACCTCACCCGCGCTCGGTACCAGGGCGCCGAATTCGACGACGCCCAGCAGGCGTTCACCGAAGGCGGCAAGGTCAAGCTGGCGTCGGCGGCGGTCGCCTGGCAGCACTACATCGCGCTCAACCCGTCGAAGCCGGATCCGAACATCGCCAGCCTGATGGCGAACGCCTACTCCGAAACCGGACTCAACCAGCCGGCAGATGCCGCGTCGGCGATGGAGATCGTGGCGGCGGCGCGACCGTCGGCGGCGACCTACGGCCAGTTGGCGCAGTTCGCCTATCTCGCCAACGAGACGCGCAAGGCGGATCTCGCGACGGCGAAGGCGATCGCGCTCGCGCCGAAGGCGCAGCGGTCGCTCGTGAAGAAGCAGCTTGCGAACGTCCGCAGACAGATCCTGCAGAGACAGGTCCAGCAGGCGGTCCAGAACGGCGCCACCACGGCGCCGGCGCCGGCGCCCACGAAGAAGAAGTAGCGCCGAGCCTCTAGAATCCTCCGCCTGGTCCGCGCCCATGGACCATCCGGGCCGTTAGCTCAACTGGCAGAGCAGGGGACTCTTAATCCCAAGGTTGGAGGTTCGATTCCTCCACGGCCCATCCACTCAGCGCCTCCGCACATCGCCCTCCGCGCTTCGTGACCGCCGCCTGACTCAGCAGCCGATAGGCGCTTCTCGAATCAGGATTCGTGGTGTGCGTTTTCTGATTCCTGATTCGTGTAGGCTGTCTGCCTATTTTCCGTAAGAAGGGCGCTGAGGACGAGCATGGACGACGAGTCGACCCCGTTCAGCCTGATTCGTGCGGATCGACGGCAGCTCCGCAAGCGGTCGAAGGTGGTCTACGGCAACGCCGATCGTCTCGAAGTCGCCTATGCGGTGATGCAGTCGTCCTCGCGCGTCGTCCACGCTCAGGAACTCGCCCAAACGCTTGGGATCACAGCCTCGCGCGTGCGCGCGCAGCTGCTCGCGCTGGTCGACGCGGGACTCATGGTGATGCTCCCGCGCACCGGTCAGACACAGGACTATGAGCGCCTCGATGACCCGTTCTGGGACTCCGTGTCCGCCATCGTCGAGCGCTGGAGCTGAGCATGGAGCCGTCGGACACCCGCACGCCGGACCGTCACGGAGCGGCCCGGCGCGCGCCCGAGCGGCGCAGGCGCACGCCGCCCCTCCTTGACCAGCTCGCTTCACGGAACGGGGCTGCCGCCAACGATGGCCTCGACGAGATCGCCGTCCGGCAGGCTGAGCTCGAGTTCGAGTACGACAGGTGCAAGAAGCAGCTCGAGCTGGAGCAGGCTACGTCTGACCTTGAGCATCGGCGGCAGATGCAGAAGCAGACGCAATGGCTCGGAACACTCAAGATCCTGCGCGCGCTGCTGTTCACGGCGCTACTCGTGATTGCGATCGTGACGCTGGCGACGGGCGGATCAGTGGGCGTGGACGCCGCGCGTGAGGTGCTGCGGCACGCCCAGGCGATCGGCGACGCCTGGCGCTAGCTCGCCTCGACGTGCTCTCGCTCCGGCTCGCTCTCCGCCGCGCGCTGCTCGTAGGCGGCGCGGGCGGCGGAGTCGGCGGTGGCGAGGATGCGATCGGTCTTCGCCGCGCGTCCCAGTGCCTCGGCGACGCGACGCGGCAGCAGCGCGCCGATCCGCACGCCGACCGCGATCCCCTTCGGCACGTAGACGTCGTGGCGCGGATGCTCGAGCGCTTCGACGATCGCGTCGGCGACCTGCTCGGGCTCGACGGTCGCCGTGAGTCCGCGGCCCTGCGCCAGGCCGGCCGCCAGCTCGGTGTTGACGGGGACCGGCATCACGACGCTCGTCTCGACGCCGGTGCCGCGCACCTCGCCGCGGATCGCCTCCGTCAGCCCGACGACCGCGTGCTTCGTCGCGGAGTACGTCGCACCGCCCGGGACGCCGGCCTTGCCGGCCGTGGAGGCGATGTTCACCAGATGGCCGGCCCGGCGCGGCAGGAAGCGTGCGAGCGCGAGCTTCGAGCCGAAGATCACGCCGTGCAGGTTGATGTCGATCTGGCGGGCGGCCGCGGCGTCGCTCTCGTCCACGAGCCGGCTCAGGTGCATGATCCCGGCGTTGTTGACGAGCACGTCGAGCGGGCCGAGCTGCTCCTCGGTCGCGTCGAGGAAGCGCTCGAACGAGCCACGATCCGTCACGTCGAGCTCGAGCGCGATCGCGCTGTCGCCCAGCTCCGTCGCGGTGCGCTGCGCCAGGTCCACGTCGAGATCCCCGATCGCCACGTGCGCTCCCTTGCGCACGAGCGCCGCCGCCGTCGCGCGGCCGATGCCGCGGGCACCACCAGTGATCGCGACGACCTTGCCGGTGAGCGAACGGGGGTGCTTGGCCATGGAGCTCTCTCCTCGCGCGGGTGGACTGGCTGGATGGCCAGTCTCGCTGGAATCGCCGCTCCATGCAAGTGCATCCGCGTCTAGAGCAACTAGAGTGGCCGCCGATGGGAACCGCCCACCTCGCCTGCCTCGACGGCATCGTCGGACCCGCCGCGGAGGCGCGCATTCCCGTGACCGATGACGGCGTGCTGCGCGGCGACGGCGCCTTCGAGGTGCTGCGGCTGTATGACGGCCGCCCGTTCGCGCTCGAGGAGCATCTCGAGCGGATCGCCCGGTCCGCCGCCAACCTGCGGCTGCCGATCGAACTCGCCGCCCTGCGCTCCGACGTCGAGCGTCTGCTCGCCGCCGCGGGCTCCGGGCCCGAGCACGGCTGCCTGCGGATCGTCCTCACGCGCGCCGGCCGTCGGCTGCTGCTGACCGAGTCGTCTCCGGAGTGGGCACAGTCGATCCGTCTCGCCACGGTGACGTACGCCCCGACCCGTCTGCTCGACGGCGTCAAGTCGCTCTCCTACGCCGCCAACATGCTCGCGACGCGGCTTGCCCAGGAGCGCGGCGCCGACGAGGCGCTGCTCGTCACCCCGCATGGGCGGGTGCTGGAGGCGCCGACGTCGTCGATCTTCTGGGCGCGCGAGGGCGCGCTGGCGACGCCGCCGCTGGAGGACCACATCCTCGCCTCGATCACCCGCGCACGCGTGATCGAGCTGAGCGGTGCGCAGGAGCGTTCCTGCACGCTCGACGAGCTGCTCGCCGCCGACGAGCTGTTCCTCGTCTCCACGACGCGCGAGGCGCAGGCGATCTCGGCTGTCGACGACCACCGCTTCCAGAATGACGGCCCGATCTTCACGGAAGCGGCCCGGCGCCTGCACGAGCGGATCCTGGCCGAGCTCGGCTGATCGCGTCCGCCATGCGCGTCCTCACCGTCATCGGGAACCGCCCGCAGTTCATCAAGGCATCGGCGGTCTCTGCGCGGCTGCGCGCGCAGGGCGAGGAGATCACCGTCCACACCGGCCAGCATTACGACGCCGACCTCTCGCAGGTGTTCTTCGACGAGCTGCGGCTGCCGCCGCCCGAGCATCTGCTCGGCATCGGCGGTGGGACCAACACGGCGCAGACGGCGCGCATGCTCGCCGCGCTGGAGCCGCTGATCGCCGACGTCGCACCCGATGTGCTGCTCGTCTACGGCGACACGAACTCGACGCTCGCCGGCGCGCTGGCGGCGGTGCAGGCGGGCGTGCCGGTCGCCCACGTCGAGGCGGGCATGCGCTCGTTCGACCGTGCGATGCCCGAGGAGGTCAACCGCGTGCTCGCCGACCACCTCGCGACGCTGCTGCTGTGCTCGTCGCAGACGGCGGTCGGGAACCTCGAGCGGGAGTCGGTCGCGGGCAGGGTCCAGCTCGTCGGCGACGTGATGGTCGACGTCGCGCAGCTGCTGCAGCCGGCGGCGCGCGCGCGGGTGGAGCCGCTGGAGCGCCACGGCGTCGAGGCGGGCGGGTACCTGCTCGCGACCGCGCATCGCGCGGGCAACGTCGACGACCCCGCGCGCCTGCGACGCCTCGTCGAGCTGCTGCTGGCGCTGGAGGCGCCGATCGTGTTGCCGCTGCACCCCCGCACGCGAGCGCGCCTCGAGGCCGGCGACCTGTTCACAACGGTCGAGCAGGCCGCGCACGTGCACCTGGCGCCGCCGCTCGGCTACCTCGACTTCACCGCGCTGCTCTGCAATGCCCGTGCGGTCGTGACGGACTCCGGCGGCGTGCAGAAGGAGGCCTACCTCGCCGGCGTGCCGTGCGTGACGCTGCGTCCGAGCACGGAGTGGGTCGAGACGGTCGACGCCGGCTGGAACGTGCTCGTCGATCTCGACGCGGACGCCGCACGCGCCGCGCTCGACCGCACCCCGCCTGCCGAGCGTCCCCAGCTCTACGGCGACGGCCACGCCGGCGAGCGCGTCGCCGCGGCCGTGCTCGCACTCGGCTGAGTCCTACCCGGCGACGACGGCGCGGCCCGGCACCGTCTCGCGACCGGCGGCGGTCCAGATCGTCTGCTCGCGCCCGGCGCCGACGCCGACCAGCACGACCGGGACGCCGATGAAGTCCTCGACGAACCGGAGGTAGGCGCGGGCGTTCTCGGGCAGGTCGTCCTCGCTGGTGACGTCGGTGATGTCCTCGCTCCAGCCGGGCAGCTCGACGTACTCCCCGGTCGCATGGTGGAGCACCGACTGGTGGTAGGGGAAGTGGTCGAACTCGGCGCCGTCCTCGCCGCGGTAGCCCGTGCAGACCTTGATCGTCTCGAGGCCGGTGAGCACGTCCAGCTTCGTCACCACGAGCGCCGTCAGCGAGTTGATGCGCGTCGCGTAGCGCAGCGCGATCAGGTCGAGCCAGCCGACGCGTCGCGGGCGGCCGGTGGTCGTGCCGACCTCGCCGCCGCGCTCGCGCAGCTGGTCGCCGAGCTCGTTGTCGAGCTCGGTCGGGAACGGACCCGAGCCGACGCGGGTGCCGTACGCCTTCGTGATGCCCCAGACCTCGTCGATGTCCTTCGGCCCGACGCCGCTGCCGATGCAGGCCGACGCGGCGACCGGGTTGGAGGAGGTCACGAACGGATACGTGCCGTGGTCGATGTCGAGCAGCGCGCCCTGCGCGCCCTCGAAGATCACGACGGCGTCCGCGTCGAGCTTGTCCCACACGAGCCGGGCGGTGTCCTGGATGTGCTCGGAGAGGCGGCGCCCGTAGTGCAGGTACTCCTCGGTGATCGCCTGCAGGTCGAGGCGCGGATCGCGCGCGAACGGCCGCAGCGACAGCCGCTTGGGCTCGAGCGCGGCGACGATCTTCTGCTTGAGGATCTTCTCGTCGAGCAGGTCCTGCACGCGGATGCCGATGCGCGAGGCCTTGTCCGCGTAGCAGGGGCCGATGCCGCGCCGCGTCGTGCCGATCTTGAGCTTGCCGAGCTGCGCCTCGCCCGCGTCGTCGAGCATCATGTGGTACGGCATGATCATGTGCGCATTGGCGGAGATTCGCAGAGCGCTCGTGTCGACGTTGCGCCCGCGCAGCTCGTCGAGCTCCTCCACCAGCACCTTCGGGTCGATCACGACGCCGTTGCCGATCACGCACAGCTTGCCCGGGTAGAGGATCCCCGACGGCATCAGGTGCAGCTTCCACGTCTCGCCGTTGCGGACGATCGTGTGGCCGGCGTTGTTGCCACCCTGGAAGCGCACGACGGCATCCGATCGCTCGGCGAGCAGATCGGTGATCTTCCCCTTGCCCTCGTCGCCCCATTGGGCGCCCACGATCACGATGCCTGGCATGGCGCTCGTCAGTGTAGAGAGCGGCCGAGCGGCTCGGCCGGCTCAGTTGCCGAAGCGATCTCCCGCGAAGTTCATGAACTTCGGGTACTCCTTCTGGAACGTCAGCACGACGTCCCCGAGCGCGCCATTGCGGTGCTTGGAGATGATGATGTCCGCCTCGCCCTCGCGCTCGGACTCCTTGTCGTAGTACTCCTCGCGGTAGATGAACATCACGAGGTCGGCGTCCTGCTCGATCTGGCCCGACTCGCGCAGGTCGGAGAGGATCGGCTTCTTGTCGGTGCGCGACTCGACGGCGCGGCTCAGCTGCGAGAGCGCGATCACCGGCACCTCGAGCTCGCGCGCGAGGATCTTCAGCCCGCGGCTCATCTGCCCGACCTGCTCGACGCGGCTCTCGATGCGTCCGTCGGGTCGCATCAGCTGAAGGTAGTCGACGATGATCAGGCCGAGGCCGCCCTCGCTCTGCTGGTGCAGCCGGCGCGCCTTCGCGCGGAGCTCGAGCACGCCGAGGTCGGAGGTGTCGTCGACGTACAGCGGCGCCTTCGACAGCAGCTGCGAGGCTTGCAGGATCTTCGGCCAGCGACTCTCGGCGACGCGGCCCTTGCGCAGCTCCTCGCCCTTGATGCGCGCCTGCGAGGCGACGAAGCGCTGTGCGAGCTCCGCCTCGGACATCTCCAGCGAGAACAGCGCGACCGGCTTGCCGTGCTCGATCGCGGCGTTCTCCGCCATGTTCGTCACGAGCGCCGACTTGCCCATCGACGGGCGGGCGGCGAGGATGATGAGGTTGCCGGGCTGGAAGCCGCCGGTGATTTCGTCGAGGTCCTTGAAGCCGGACGGGGTGCCGGTGAGGCTCGTCTGCTGGATCGAGAGGCGGTGGAGCTTGTCGATCTCGTCGTGGAGCACGTCGCCGATCGCGCGGAAATCCTTCTGGCGGTCGTCGTTGGCGACCTCGAGGATGTCGCGCTCGGCCCAGTCGACGAGGTCGCGCGGCGGCGCCTCGTGGTTGTAGACGCTCGCCTGGATCTGCTGCGTCGTGGTGAGCAGCCGGCGCAGCAGCGCGTTGTTGTGCACGATGCGTGCGTACTCGCGCACGTTGCCGGCCGCGGGCGCCGCGCCGGCGAGCGCGTCGACCATCGCCGCCCCGCCGACCTGCTCGAGCTTGCCGGCCTGGCGCAGCTGCTCGGTGACGGTGAGCACGTCGATCTCGCGGCTCTCCTCGTAGAGCTCGAGGATCGCCTCGTAGATCGTCGCGTGCTGCTCGCGATAGAAGTGCTCGGGCTTGAGCCCCTCGTTGATGACGAGCCCGTAGAGCGTCGTGTCGGCGAGCAGAATCGCGCCGAGCACCGACTGCTCCGCCTCGAGGTTGTGCGGCGGAACGAGCGGCTGGTGCTGAGGTTCGGCGACGGCCATCGGAGGAGCGCTCCGACGCTAGCGGGCCGGCCGGCAGCGCGAGCGGATCGTGTCCGCTCTACGCGGCTATTTCTGCTCGACGACCATCGTCTTGATGGTCGCGGTCACGTCGTCCTCGACCTCGACGACCACCATGTGGGTGCCGATGTGGCGGATCGGCTCCTCGAGGTGGATTTTGCGCTTGTCGAGCTTGATGCCGCGCGCCTCCTGCACCGCGTCGGCGATGTCCTGCGCGGTCACCGAGCCGAACAGGCGGCCGTCGTCGCCGGCCTGCTGCTCGATCGTGAGCACGGTCTTGCTCAGCAGCGCGGCGCTCTCCTGCGCTCTCGAGACCGCCTCGCGCGCAGCGCGCTCTGCGGCCGCCTTGCGTTGGTCGGCGGCGGCGAGCGCACCCTTCGTCGCCGGCTGGGCCAGCTTGCGCGGGATCAGGTAGTTGCGCAGGTAGCCCGACGAGACGTCGATGACGGCACCGCGCTCGCCGAGCTCGGCGACGTCCTGGGTGAGGATCGCCTGCGGCATCGCCCTAGCGCTCCTCGCGATCGCGGTCACGATCGCGGCGACCACCGCCGGCGCGCTCGTTGGCGGGCTCGGCGACGTACGGGAGCAGGGCGAGCTCGCGGGCGCGCTTGACCGCGCGCGCGACCTGGCTCTGATGGCGACGGCATGCGCCGGTGATGCGCCGCGAGCGGATCTTGCCGCGTTCAGAGACGAACTTCCGCAGCGAGCCGACGTCCTTCCAGTCGACCTGCTCGACCTTCTCCTTGCAGTACGGGCACGACTTGCGCCGGCCGGAGCCCGTGCCGCCTTTCTTGTCGCGCCGCCGCGTCGGGCGCCTCCGTTGCTTTGCCACTCGGCTCTACCTTCTCGAAGTCGTCTTGCAGGCCTAGAAGGGGATGTCGTCGTCGGCGGTCGCGGGCGTCGCGGGTGCGGGCTGCTGGAAGTCGCCGGTGTCGATCGGGACGTCGCTGCCCCCCGCCACATCGGGGCGGGATCCACTGAAGCCGTTCCCCCCGCCGGCGTCATCGCGCCCGCCAAGGAACTGCACGGAATCAGCGATGATATCGACTGCTTGGCGCTTCTGCCCTTCATGCTCCCACTCGCGCCACTCGAGCCGACCGTCGATCGCCACGGGACGGCCCTTCGCGAGGTACCGCGCGCAGTTCTCGCCCTGCGCTCCCCAGACCGTCACGTCGAAGTAGTTGGGCTTGTCCTCCCACTCGCCGGAGGATCCCTTGCGGCGGGTGTTGCATGCGATCCGCAGGCTGCAGACCGACATGCCGCTCGGCGTCGAGCGCAGCTCCGGGTCCCGGGTGAGGTTTCCGGTCATGACGACGCGGTTGATGTTGGTGGCGGCCATGCGGCTCCTTTCAGCGGCAGTTTCCAGCGACTTCCGAGTCTAGACCGCGCTCCGCCGCGGACTGCGGCCGCTCCCCGGAAACTCCGCGGAAACGTCACGATGTCGTCGCAAAGGCGTGTGCGTCTCGCGCTACGACGCGGCAGGAGCCTCGTCGGGCTCCGCGTCGGCCGCCTCGGCGGCTGGCTCCGGTGCCTCGGCCTCCGGCTCGGCGGGGACCTCGGCTGCCGGCTCTGTCGTCTCGGTCGGCGCCTCGACGGCGGGTGCCTCGACGGCCGGCTCTGCAGCCGGGGCCTCGGGCGCCGCGACCGGCTCGGACGCGGCGACGACGGGCTCTGCGGTGGCGGGCTCCGGCGCCGGCGGCGTGCCCGGCGTGACCTTGATGATCCGGTGGCGGATGACGCCGTCGGTGATCTTCAGGTTGTAGGCGAGCGTCTCGACGAGCGCGGGCGGTCCCGTGAACTGCAGCAGGTCGTACTCGGCGTCCGTCTTGTGGTCGATCTCGAACGCCATGCGCCGTGCGCCCCACGCCTGCTTCAGCTCGATCGTGCCGCCGCCGTCGGTGATCGTCTGCTCGACGTCGGCGAGGATCTTGGCGCGCCGCTCGTCCTCGACGGACGTGTCGCGCATCAGCATGAGGTCGTATATCGGAGCGGTCGCAGCCATGGAAAAGGTCGCCCGCAGGGCGGCGGAGCACTATAGCAATGCGGGACCCGCCGCCGCCCGCCACGTAGCCGGCGGCGGCACCCGTTTGGCAACGGGGGCGAAGTCACCCGACCGCGGCCTCATAGCCGTCATGCCCGCCCATCGCATCCGCTGGGGAAACGTCGCCACCGCCGTGGCCGTCGTCCTCGGCCTGGTCCTCGCAATCGCCTGGCTCAACTCGGACGACGTCCCGCCGCCGTTGCCGGCGCCGGTCAGGATCGAGCAGCGGACAGCGGAGCCTCCGACGGTTGCGCCCGAGCCGGCCGCGCCGGCGCCCAAGCGCCGTGAATGGCGGCATCGAGGGAGGGGCGCGGATCGCACAGGGCACGCCGATCGGGGTAGTGGGTCAGTTTGGTATCGGACGGGCCAACCAGACTGATCGCATGGGTGGGCATGGCTGCCCGCGTGTGCGTCGAAGCACCAACCAGTCGCGAGGACGGGTGCGGACTTCCTGCTGGGGGGCATGCACCCCGACAGGAGCAAGTTGCTCCCCGAGGCGCGAAGGGGCGCATCCGCGCGGTGGAGGTTCAATCCCTCTACCGCCCATCGCGACCCTGAAGGGCCTCAGTCGAGCAAGCCGGCGATGTCGGTCAGCGTCCAGCGCTTGTTGGTCACGCCGGCTGCTTGGGCTGGGGTGGCTTTGACGGTTTGGTGAACGCGCGCGAAGTTGTAGTGCATGTAGTGGAGGCTGACGGCGTGCGTCAGGTTCTCGATCTTCTTGGAGAACCCGTTCGTGAGGCGGGTGAAGCGCCGCATTCCCATGCGCATTGTGAGGTTCTGCCGCTCGACGTAGGAGGTCGAGATCTCGCCGGGGTCGGGATCTCCGGAGACGACGGTGACCTGTGTGCTGGTGACCATTGGCGGGCTGTATCTGCGTTCTGAGCCGCGGAGCTTCGGGTCGACGCCGTAGACCTTGTGGAGCTGCGCGAAGTCCACGCCCTCGTCCTGGAACGCGGAGTCGACCGCCTCGCGGTACGCGCGCAGGCCGTCCGTGGTGATCTGCACGCGGGGCTCGGCGAGCCGTGAGCGCAGGTCGTGCATGAACGAGGTTCCGTCCTCAACCGTGCGCTCGCCGACGAGCCAGGAGGGCACGAGCTTCGTGTCTGCACAGAGCGCGGTCCAGGTCCACACGTCTCCGTAGCCGGGCGTCCCGCGGAACTGTTCAGGCACGTTCTTCTGCTTCGCGTAGCAGAACGCCCAAATCTCGTCGCACTCAATCGTCGTGCACGGGAGACTGCGCAACGTCCGGTCCTGGTACTCCGCGCAAGCCGCGCCGAGATCGACCAGCAGCTTCGTGATCGTGTTCTTCGACGCGCCCGTGATGCGGACGGTCGAGCGAATGCTGTTGCCCTCGACCAGGCAGCCGATGATCGCGGCGCGCTTCTCCGTGCTCAGCCTGTTCATACTGACCATTATGCGTGAGCAGTCGGACGGAACCGCCGACCGCTCACTGGCAGGCACTACCTACTCCGGACGATCGTCGAGTATCAGCGGCATGCGCATCTGTGGCGGCGGGAACGCCCGCTCGAAGATGTCCTCGAACTCCGCCTTGCTCGACGAGATCCGCATCAGCGTGGTGACCGTTGAGATCTGCTTTTCCAGGTGCCGGTTCCCGATGTTGTCGGTGAGGTACTGGTGGTGCTTGTGGCGGCGCCAGCCTTTGGGGGTCTTCGGGTTCAGCTCGCGCAGCTCGTCCAGCACGCCGGGTGGGAGCTGCTCGTACACGTACTTGATGACGAGCTTGCCGACGTAGGGCGTGCGCTTCGACGTGCCCGGCTTGTACTCCCAGCCCTGCAGCCGATAGATCTGCTCGAAGAACTCATCGGGGAACATCTTGAGCCAGGGCCGCAGTTCGGCCTGGACGTAGTACTCCAGAATCTTTTGAAGCTCATCTCGGGCACGAATGTCCTGATATCCGGTCGCCTCATCGACGAGCGCGATGATCCCGACCTTCGCAAGGCTGCGGACGAGAATTCCGCAGATCTCGGCGATCGGCCTCTGGCTTTTGAGCAGCTTCCCCGCCGAGTCCGCCTCCAAGTACACGTCGCACACGAGCGGCAGGATCTCGGCCTGGTAGCCCCACGCACGACCACCCGTCACAGGCCGGTAGGGGATTGGCGCCATCACCGCGCGTAACTCGTCGCTGATGAACGGCTCCAAGTTCAACGCGGCAAGAAACGGCGGAAGGCCGCCCGCCTCACTTCCCTGCCGCCCCTTGGCGCTGCGCGCCCGCCCGAGCGTCTGGAGCACCGTCTGCTGTGAGAGAACGCGACGCCCATCGGCGAGCACAGCGCACCGGATCTCGCGATTGCCGATAGCAAGGGAGCCGTCATTGATCGCCGTGGTCGCACTGTCGCCCCAGCGAGCCAACGCAGCCTCACGGGCGATCTCACTGCGGCGCGCGCTCGAAAGGCCCTCTGCGCGAGCGCGCCCCCCCTTCGATGCCGCGTCTCCTGCGTCGTCATTGATCTTGAGCTTGGGGTTGTCAGTCACGCGCGACGAATCTCCTGTTCGCTGATGCTTGCTTAGCAAGCACAACGTACAGCACGCCGACGACAGCACGCTTTTCAGCTATCTATGGATGCAACATTCCCTATCAGATAAGGGATTACAGCACGTCGACAAATCTCGCCTAAGCGCAAGCATGTGCTTGCAAGCATTTGCGCGATGAGTGCGTCGGGCTACGAGCGGTCGCCCCAGCGCGCCTGTGCGGCACGACGCGCCGCCTCCGACCGCTGCTCCGCCGTCATCCGCTCGGCGCGCGCCTTCCCGCCCTTTTGCCCGCCCTTGCGGCCCCGCTCGACGGCGGAGGGATCCTTGCCATCGTCACGCGCGGAAGGGTCTGTGGACTCGTTCACGATCCGGGCTGCCAAGCGGTTCAGGTCCATGGCTTGATCCTACCTCTCGCCTTACGCGCCATCACGGTCCGCTGGCTGCTGGCCCACGCGGCGTTCAGTCCGCGCACGTAGGCCAGCGCTTCGGCAGTCGGGCAGACCGGCGTGTCGCGGCCGGCGTGTGGGTCGATGTCGTGGAGTCGGCGTTCGTAGGTCTCCATTAGCTCCGTCATCGAGAAGCCGAGCGTTCGCACGATCGTGAGCAGCGTCACGAACGAAGGGTTCTGGCGCCCCAGCTCGATGGCGCTCATGTAGCCCTTGCCGAGCCCTGCGTCGTACCCGACGGCCTCCTGCTGGACGCATCCACGACGCTCGCGCAGACGACGCAATGCAAGGCCCAGCGCGACAAGCTCCGCCGACCCGGCGAACGGGCTAGCGCTCGGCATCAGCCAACTGCCGTTCGTAGACCTCCACCAGCACTGAGAGCGGCAACGCCAAACCACGCATCAGACGCAGCAAGGTCCGCAGCGTCGGACTGACCTCGGCACGCTCCAACGCACCGATGTAGTTGCGATGAAGGTCGCAGGCGAATCCCATCTCCTCCTGACTCAACCCTTGCCGTGCTCGCAGCTCCCGCACCGCGCGCCCAAGCGCACGATGCTCCGGCCCCATTCCCGGCCGACGGGTACCCTGGCCCTGCATACGGACTTACCTCCGTGTGTAGGCCCCGGGTTGGCGTCATCAGCGCCGCCCGGGGCCGCTATCTGCTCTGGACGGCGGGGACCGTAGAGCAGATCAACGGGCAGTACCAAACTGACCCACTACCCCGATCGGGCGGGTGGTGCGAGGCGGATCGTGCGCCGGCGAAAGCCGGATGCACGAACGCACTCGCGACAGGACCCGCCCGCAGCAGCCTCGCGTCCCGCATACGTCCCGCCACCGCCCAAGCCCGAGTTCGGGCTCGGCTACTGAGCGCCGTCGCGCTCCTTCTTGCGGATGTCCGCCAGCTGGTCGTCGATCCAGTCGCCCGGGTCGCGCTGGGTCACGATCTGCTTAAGCCCGTCGCAGCGCCGCTGGCGCTCCGCCGGCGCCATCGTCAGCGCGGCGTGGATCGAGTCCGCCAGCTCCTGGATGTCGAACGGATTCACCGACAGCGCGAACTCGCCCAGCTCCTCGTGCGCCCCGGTGTTCTCCGACAGGATCGAGACGCCCCCGCGCTCGTTGACGAGCGGCCCCTCCTTCGCGACGAGGTTCATACCGTCGAACATCGCGTTCACGAGCAGCACGTCGTAGTGCTTGTAGGCCGCGACGGCCTCCTCGAGGTCGTCGCGCAGCTTGAGGTGGATCGGCATCCAGTCGGGCGTCCCATGGCGATGGTTGACGACCGCGACGACGGCCTCAATCCGCTCGAGGTACTCGGCGTACTCCGGCACGTCCGTTCGCGACGGCATCAGCTGCGAGATGAACGTCACGCGCTCGCGGAACTCGGGATGCTGGTCGAGGAAGACGTCGAACGCGGTGAAGCCGCGCAGCACGTTCTTCGACAGGTCCGCACGGTCGACGCGCAGGATCAGGTGGTCGCGGCGGCGGCGCAGCAGCTCGCGCTCGAAGTCGGCGGTGCGCGCGCGCCGGGCGACCGCGCGGGTGGCGTCGGCGTCGATCGGCAGCGGGTAGGCGCGCACCCACACCTCGCGCCCGTCGTGGTGGACGACGCCGCGGTCGAAGTCGACCTCGAGGTCCATCAGGTCGCGGCAGCACTGCAGGAAGTTGCGCCGGTAGGAGCGTGTGTGGAAGCCGATGATGTCGTTCGCCAGCAGCCCGCGGTAGAGCTCGTCCCGGATCGTCGCGGGCAGCACCCGCCACGCGTCGGACTGCGTCCACGGGATGTGGATGAAGTGGTGCAGGAAGACGTCGGGACGCTCGCGCCGCACGAGCGCCGGCAGCGTGTAGAGGTGATAGTCGTGGACCATCACGACCGGCTCGTCCTGGCCGTCGATCTCCTCGAGCACGGCGCGCGCGAGATCCTCGTTGACGACGTTGTAGCCGAACTCGAACGCCTCGACCTCCTCGCGGCGGATGTCCGGCGCGTTCGAGAGATCCCACAGGTAGTGCTGGATGAACCACAGCATCGGGTTCGCGAACACGTTGTAGAAGCGGTCGTAGGCGTCCGGCTCGGAGGCGACGAGGCGCACCTGGTACTCGCCGCCGTCGGGCAGCGTGACCGTGAAGGGCCGTCCGCCGTGGCCCTGGGAGGCGACGATGTCCTCGTCCGTCATCGCGGAGGCGATCCAGACGGCCTCGCGATGCGAGGCGAGCCCGGTCAGCGCGGTGACGAGCCCGCCTCCGCCACGCCGCACCTCGCCGTCGGGCCCGAATGTCACGGGGCCGCGGTTCGAGACGAGCACGAGCGGGGCGGCGTCAGGCAGCGGGCTACTCCTCGAGCTCGGTGAAGATCGTCAGCCAGTCGCGCAGCAGCCGCGGCATCAGGAAGTGGCGGCGCACGTGCTCCTTGCCGGCGCGGCCGAGCTGGCGACCGAGGCCCGGGTCGGCAAGGATCTGCTTTGCCCGCTCCGCGCACTCCTCGACGCTGTCGACGAGATAGCCGGAGACGCCGTCCTCGACCTGCAGCGGGATCCCGCCGACGTTGCCGCCGATGAACGGGCGCGCCTTCCAGATCGCCTCCGAGACGGTCAGGCCGAAGCCCTCGCGCGTCGACTTCTGGATCAGCACGTCGGCGTGCGACTGGAAGGCGTTGACCTCGATCGCGCCGACGTTGTTGAAGTTGTTGAGGATGTGGATGTCCGGGTCGCGGTCGGCGTGGGCGATCGTCGCGTTGAAGAAGTCCCAGCCCTCGGGGTCGTCGGTCGCCATCGAGCCGACGAGCGCGAGCTGCACGTCTGGGACGGACTCCTTCACCACACGGTAGGCGTCGATCACGCCGAGCGGGTCCTTCCACGGGTCGAAGCGCGAGACCTGGCACAACAGCGGCCGGTCGACGTCGATCCCGAACTGCTGGCAGATGTAGACGGAGTCATCGGGCGAGAACGCCATGTTCTTCGGCGCGAGCGGGTCGATCGCCGGCGGCACGATGTGGACGCGGCCGTCCATGCCCTCCGGTACGTACTGCTGCATGTGGAAGACGGATGCCGGATAGGGCTTGATCGACGGCAGCAGCCGCTCGATCGTGTGCGGGTTCGGCGTCGAGAGGTCGATGTGGCAGCGCCAGACCCAATGGCGCGACTTCTCCGGCGCGAGCGTGTGCATCGCGGCGGGCTGCGGGTCGTGGACGATGCAGACGTCCCACCCGCGCGAGAGCTCGCGCGCGTTCATCTCGTTGTAGCGGCGCCAGGCCTCCCACTGCTCCTCGGTCAGGTCCTGCGGGTTGCCCTGCAGCGCGTTGTGCATGACCTTCGTCGCGTTGAAGAACTCCTCACGCCCGTAGATCACCTGCCACTCGACGTCGATCCCGACGTCCTTCATCAGCGGGATCAGGGTGTAGAGGATCTCCGAGACGCCGCCGCCGAACGCGGTCGCACTGAGATGGAGGACGCGCTTGCCCTTGTGCGGCTCGGCGAGCTCGCGGATCTCCTCGACGAGCGCGCGCCCGACGATGCTGGAGTAGTCCGCAAGCGTCTTGTGACCGACTGCGATTGGCTGGAGCATGGTTCCGGGCTCGGTGGGGTCGGGCGCGCGGACGATACCGAATAGTCGGCGCGTCGCCGCGTCGGCGCCTCAGCCGGGCAGCTCGAGCGTGAAGACCGTGCGCCCCGGGCGCGACTCGACGCCGAGCCGGCCGTTCATCCGCTCGGCGAGCTCGCTCGCGATCGCAAGCCCGAGCCCGGAGCCCTGCGCGTCGTCGGAGGTGTAGAAGGGCTCGAAGATCTGCGACAGGGCCGCACGCTCGATGCCGGTCCCGTGATCGCGCACCGCGAGCGACGCGAAGCCGTTGTCGCGCCGCGCCGAGACGACGATGCCGGTACCGGCCGAGGTGTGCGTGAGCGCGTTGTCGATCAGGATGCGGACGATCTGCGCGACGCGCACGGGATCGCACTGCGCCTCGACGGGACGGCTCGGAAGCCGCATCTCCAGGCGCGAGTCGTGCTGTGCGAGCACCGGCTCGAACTCCGAGCTGACCGAGCGCGCCAGCTCGGCGAGGTCGACCGGCTCCGGGCGCAGGTCGAGCGAGCCGGCCTCCAAGCGGGACAGGTCCAACAGGTCCACGGACAGCTTCGCGAGCCGCTCCACCTGCTGGCGCACCTGCGCGAGGAAGCGGTGGCGCGTCTCCTCGTCGAGCTCCTCGTCCTCGAGCAGCTCGACGAAGCCGCCGAGCGAGAACAACGGCGTGCGCAGCTCGTGCGAGGCGGTCGCGATGAACTGCTTGCGCGCACGGTCGAGCTGCGCGAGCTGGCGCTGCATGTCGTTGAAGGCGACCGCGAGCTGGCCGAGCTCGTCGTCGGAGTCGACCGGGATCGGGCGCGAGAAGTCGCCCGCGGCGACCTGCTCGGCGGCGCGCTCGAGCCGCTTGACGCGCTGCGCGAGCGCGCGTGCGATCAGCCAGCCGGCGAGCACCGCGAGCGCGAGCGAGATCGCCCCCGCGATCAGGATCTGCTGGCGGATGATCGCGACGTTGCGCTCGACGTCGGTCATCGGCGTCGAGTAGACCGCGACCGCGTCGAGCTGCCCGCGGTGGCGCAGCGGCAGCGCGACCTCTGCGACCGGTCCGTCGGACGTGACCTCCGAGCCGCGCGCGATCCGTCCGCTGCGCACCGCGTCCTCGGCGGCCGGCAGGCTCAGCGCCTGGATCGTCGCGTCGCTGGAGTCGGCGATCGTCGAGGTCTGCGGCTCGCCGCCGGCGTAGCCGACGCGCAGCAGCGTGATGCGCGCGTTCGCCCCGTCGCCGACGGCGCCGACCGCTTGGCGCACGGCGTGCAGCGGCATGCGCGTGCCGACCGTCGGCTCGAGCTGCGCGATCGTCTGCTTCGCGGCCGTCGTGAGCTGCGAGAGCTTCTCGTCGCGCAGGCGCGATTGCAGCTGCGGCACGACGTAGAGGTAGAGCACCGCGATCGCGGCGAGCGTCGTCGCGAAGAAGAGGAACGCGAGCCGGTTTCGCAACGAGCGCATCGGCTGGGCGGCGGTTCGGTCCGGCTACTCGGCCGTGTCGCGGAAGCGGTAGCCGACGCCGCGCACGGTGAAGAGGTACTCCGGCTCCTTCGGGTCCCGCTCGAGCTTCTCGCGCAGGTGCCGGATGTGGACGTCGATCGTGCGCGGGTCGCGGTAGGCCGAGTCGCCCCACACGCGCGCCAGCAGCATGTCGCGCGTGAAGACGCGGCCGGGGCTGCGCGCGAGCGTGAGCAGGATCTCGAACTCCACGAACGTCGTCACGATCGGCGCGCCGTGCAGCCACACGGAGCGCTTGTCGGGGTCGATCCGCAGCGCGTGGTGCTCGAGCGTGCCGCCCTCGCGCTCGGCCGCGTGCGAGAGCTCCGAGCGGCGCAGCGCGGCCTTCACGCGGCTGCGGAACTCGCGCATCGAGAAGGGCTTGGTGATGTAGTCGTCGGCGCCGATCTCGAGCCCGACGACCTTGTCGATCTCCTCCGACTTCGCCGTCAGCATGATGATCGGGACGGCGCTGCGGCTGCGCAGCCGCCGGCAGACCTCCAGCCCGTCGAGCTTCGGCAGCATCACGTCGAGCACGACGAGGTCGAACGGCCGCTCGGCGAAGCGGTCGAGCGCCTCGGCGCCGTCGGTCGCCTGCACCACCTCGTAGCCGTCCTTCCGCAGCGGGTAGGACAGCAGGGTTTGGATCGACTGCTCGTCGTCCACCAGCAGGATTCGCGTGGATCGCTCGCCCATCCGTGTGGCGAAGGTTAGTCCGGTGAACGCACACGTACCAAGCAATCCTTTCCGCACGGCCGCCCCGGCCACCGGCCTGGATAACCTCAGCGGGTGCTCAACCCGCGGATCTACCGCGCCGCGCTGCTCCCGATCCTGTTCGCGCTCGTGCTCGCGGGCTTCTCGCTGCAGGACCAGCCGCGCCCCCTGACCGCGGCACTGGCGCCCGACGCGTTCGACGGCGCCGCCGCCTTCCGCGCGCTCGACCAGCTGGCGCTCGCCGCCCCGCAGCGTCGCCCCGGCTCCGCGGGCGATCGGCGCGTCGCCCGCCGCGTTGCCGACGTGCTGCACGCCAGCGGCTTCCGCGTCGGTGTGCGCACGCTCACCGCCGCGACGGCCGACGGCTCGCGCACGCTGCAGACGGTCGTCGGCGAGCGCGCCGGGTCCTCGGATCGGCGGATCGTGGTCCTCGCCCATCGCGATGCGCTCGGGACGGGCGCGCGCGCCGAGCTGTCGGGGACGGCGGCGCTGCTCGAGCTCGCGCGCGTCCTGGGCGGCCGCACGCTCGGCCGCACGCTGGTGCTCGCCTCCACGAGCGGGGGAAGCGCCGGCGACGCGGCCGCGGCGCAGCTGGCCGCGAGGCCGGGCGGGCCCGTCGACGCGGTGATCGTGCTCGGCGACCTCGCCGGCACCGCGACGCGGCGTCCGCTCGTCGTCGGCTCCTCGGCGACCGCAGCCCTCGCACCGCTCGAGCTGCGTCGGACCGTCGAGTCGGCGCTCGTCACCGAGGTCGGGACGCGTCCCGGCGGCGTGCGGCCGGCGGTGCAGCTCGCGCGCCTGGCGGCGCCGCTCACGCTCGGCGAGCAGGGGCCGTTCAACGCGCGCGGCATCCCCGCGGTACTACTGTCGGCGAGCGGCGAGCGCCCGCCGGCCGCCGCCGAGCCCGTCTCGCAGGAGCGCCTGACGGCGTTCGGCCGCGCCGCGCTGCGCAGCGTCAGCGCGCTCGACGACGGGCACGACGTCGCCCGGGCGGCGCCATATGTCGTGCTCGCGCGCAAGGTGCTGCCGGCGTGGCCGATCCGGCTGCTCGTGCTGACGCTCGTGCTGCCCGTCCTGCTCGCCGCCGTCGATGCGCTGGCGCGCGTGCGACGACGACGCGAGCGCGTCGGAATGTGGCTGCGCTGGGTCGCCGCGAGCGCGCTGCCGTTCGCGCTCGCCGCGCTCGTGGCGGTCGGGCTGTTCCGCAGCGGCCTGCTCGCCGCTGCGCCGCACGCCCCCGCCGCCGGCGGGGCGGTTCCGCTCAGCGGCGCCGCGCTCGTGGGCGTGCTCGTCGTGCTCGCGCTCGGCTGGATCGGGCTGCGGCCGCTCGTGCTGCGTGCTGTCGGAGTGCACGGCAGCACCGCCGGCCCGGGTGCGGCGATCGCGACCCTGCTCGTGCTGTGCGGCGTCACGCTCGGGATCTGGGCGGCGAATCCGTATGCGGCGCTGCTGCTCGTCCCGGCGCTGCACCTGTGGCTGTTCGCCGTCGAGTCGGAGCCGCGCGCGCGGCGTCCGGTCGCGCTGGCGCTGTTCGCCGCCGGGCTTGTTGCACCGTTGCTCGTCGCCTACGCCTATGCGCGGCAGTTCGGACTCGACCCGTTCGAGCTCGCATGGATGGGGCTGCTGCTCGTCGCCGGCGGCGGGATCGGCTTCGTCGCGGTGCTCGCCTGGTCGATCGTGCTCGGCTGCAGCGCGGCGGTGCTCGCGATCATCATGCGCGCCGAGCGTCTCGACGCGGCGGCCGCCCCGCCGGTCACGGTGCGCGGGCCCGCGACGTACGCCGGCCCCGGCTCGCTCGGGGGCACGGAGTCGGCGCTGCGCCGCTGAGGGCGGCGGCGCGCGCGATACTGGTCCGATGCGACGGGTCCTGCGGGCAAGCTCGACCGTGCTGATCGTGGCCGGCGCGCTGATGCTCGCCGACGCCGCCATCACGCTCGCGTGGCAGGAGCCGATCTCGGC
>Ga0134121_10000417_pt1 | contig 50176 bp, 43 predicted proteins | sample KB301_FD_96463 | JGI IMG/M metagenome (GOLD analysis project Ga0134121, IMG submission 96463) | Terrestrial soil microbial communities without Nitrogen fertilizer from Kellogg Biological Station, Michigan, USA - KB3-0-1 | ecosystem: Environmental > Terrestrial > Soil > Unclassified ...
AAGTGTACTGAATTGAAACTATTATTTGCATTGGCATCACTCACGTATGCATCCTCCGAATCCACTCCCCCCGACCAGGTAGTCCATAAATCAGAGTTAGCAGACAGCAATTGATCCGGTGTGTTTCTTTCAAAGTCCTCTACAATTATTCCGGTGGTAGTGTTCTTAGTCAGAAGCACATTATCAATAAACATATTTGCATCAGAGCTATCAGCGGAGTAGGAGTAAATGTCAACTCCGCCTACCTGATTTATTGAACTGGTACCTAAAGCACCGGTTGACCATTGCCATGAATGAATCGAATGTGAGTTAATAAAGAATTCACCCAAATCATTATCGAGATTCACGTTCACGTTAAGACTCATCCACGTATCGGGAGCATAAGTAAACGTAGCTGCCATTGAACCGCCGGCATTGATGTACCCACCGCCGGTAGAATCAAAATAAACTTCAAACATCCAGTCAACCCCCGGCGTTGAGCTTGCCTGAATATTAAAATAACCTCCGTTCCCGCTCGTGATATACATTTTGAGGCTAAACTCATACACGCCGGAAGTGTAATCCTGAGGGAAAGGAAGAATAAGATCCGTAGGTCCGAAGTAGCCGACAACATTTAATGAATTAGAACCACTGATAGCATACGCATTACTTATGTATGCGTCTTCAGAAATAATTCCGCCTGACCATGTAGTCCAGAGAGGAGAAGTGTCAGCAAGCAAATCTCCTGCACTATAACTTTCAAAATCCTCAGCAATGATAGCTTGTTGTGCGGAGGCAATGACGGGCAACTGTGCCAATAAAAAAAGTAAAATTGTTCTCATGGTTGGTTGTGTTTTGGTTCATAGTCAAAATTAGAAATTAATCGAAGACAGAAACCAAAGTTTAAAATGAACTGAACAGTAACAAATGATGAAGGACCTGAAGATTTTGCTTGAACCTACTTCACCTCTCAGACATTATTCATAAACATCTGCACCGCCATCGCCAGCAGAATAATTCCGAAAAACTTTTTCATCACTGTCAAAGTTTGCTTGCCAAGTTTTCTTTCAAGCCAGTTCATGGAAAGAAGCACCATATAAATGATGATGAGGTTCAGAAGAATTCCGATCACGAGATCAGGAATATCATACTTCACTCTCAGTGAAAGAATTGTTGTGAGCGTTCCAACACCCGCGAGAACCGGAAATGCAATCGGAACAATGTTGCCTGATTTTCCTGCTGATCCGTCGGGATCATCAGTCTTAAAAATCGTAGCTCCCAAAATCATTTCAAGCGACAAAAGCAACAGCACAACGGCTCCCGCTATTGCAAATGACTTCACCTGGATTCCGAGAATGTGAAGCAACGTTTCACCAATAAGTGTAAATGCTATCATCAAAACTCCGGAGAAGCCAACAATAGTGACGGGCTTCAATTCGCCGGTGTTTCGCTTGATGCTTATGATGATCGGCACCGAGCCAAGAATGTCAATGACAACAAACAGCGTGAGTGAAATTGAAAGTATATTGCTAATGGAAAACATGATGTTTAGAATTTGAAGTCATCCCGATTGCCAAGGATAACCAGGTAAAGAATATAGTCAGGAAAAAGAAAAATGGATCGCGGTCAACTAGTCTCCCGATAAGACCGGGACAAGCACGACATGCCCCAAACAGAACGTTGGAGGTCAGAAGTAATATGCGGTATGGGAACCTTCAAAAACATAATGCAAAGATACTCCCGCTTAATGCGGTCAGGAAATATTTGAACGGAAATATTTTTCAGTTAGTTCAATAACCGGTGATTATGCTCTCTATCAGTTTTAAAGCGGCTTTATCATTTTCACCAGCAGGTGTCACACACTTTTCAAGAGTCAGACACCTGCTGTTATCTTTGCAAAAATTTTTTCATTATGCTCACCCTTCAGTACTTGCGAAACAATAAGGACGATGTGATTGCGCGGCTTGCGGTAAAGCATTTCGACGCGAAAGAAATCGCAGAAAAGATTTTAACTCTCGATGCTGACCGGCGGCAAACGCAAACAACACTTGATCAAAAATTATCGCAGGCAAATCAACTGTCGAAAGAAATCGGTCAACTTTTTTCGCAGGGAAAAAAAACTGAAGGAGACGGGAAGAAAAATGAATCTCTGCAATTGAAAGAAGATGCAAAAGGAATGGAAGAGAAGCTGAAGCAGGTTGAAGATGAGATTCATCAACTGCTTGTTCGCCTACCTAACCTGCCTCATGCTTCTGTTCCACCCGGAAGAACCCCGGAGGAAAATGTAGTGGTGCGAAGCGGAGGAGTAATACCGCAACTTCCTGCTGATGCCCTGCCGCATTGGGAGCTCACTTCGAAATACGACATCATCAATTTTGAATTGGGAAATAAGGTGACCGGCGCGGGCTTTCCATTCTACAAAGGCAAGGGAGCAAAGTTGCAGCGTGCACTTATTTCTTTCTTCCTGCAAAATGCAATTGATGCAGGTTACACCGAGTATCAGCCGCCATTGCTTGTGAATGCAGATACCGGTTTCGGTACCGGGCAATTACCTGATAAGGATGGACAAATGTATTTCGTGAATGAGGATGGCTTCTACCTCATTCCCACAGCCGAAGTTCCCGTCACAAACATTTATCGTGATGTGTTGCTAAAAGAAGAACAACTTCCGGTTAAGATGTGCGCCTACTCACAATGTTTTCGTCGTGAAGCCGGCTCTTATGGAAAAGATGTGCGCGGATTGAATCGCCTTCATCAATTTGATAAAGTAGAGATCGTTCGCATTGAGCATCCTGATAACTCTTACGCTGTGCTTGAAGAAATGGTAAGTCATGTTGAATCCCTGGTGCAGAAACTCGAATTGCCCTATCGCATCCTCAAACTCTGCGGAGGCGATATGAGCTTTGCTTCTGCACTCACCTATGACTTCGAAGTTTTTTGTGCGGCGCAAAAGCGATGGCTTGAAGTGAGCAGCGTTTCTAACTTCGAAACGTTTCAGAGCAACAGGATGAAGCTTCGGTTCAAAGACAAAGACGGCAAAACACAACTGGCACATACACTCAATGGAAGCGCGCTCGCCCTGCCCCGCATTGTTGCTTCAGTGCTGGAGAATAATCAGACGCCGGAAGGAATAAGAATTCCGCAAGCGTTGCAACAGTATACAAGTTATGAGATGATTGATTAATTGTGTGCAAATGTTTTTTTTTGACTCCAATTCTTCTTACTAACTTTCCTAAAATAATTCGCTGAACCACTAAATCAATTCTCATGAAAAAATTATTACTCATTGTTTCCATCACGCTGTTTGTAATCAATGGATTTGCGCAAAGCCGCTATCTCGATGAGGTGTTTACCGATGTGAATATCTATCCCAATATTGTCTATGGTCAGAACTTTACTTTCTTTCCCACCGGCCACCCGATCTCAGAATCGCTGGTTATGGATATTTATGAACCGAAGGATGATTGGATTGCATCTCGCCCTCTGATTATTTACCTGCACACGGGAAGTTTTCTTCCCATTCTTGTTAATCAAACTGCTACCGGTGACATGCGTGACAGCGCAACGGTTGAGATGTGTAAACAATTTGCGCGCAGGGGCTATGTTGCAGTTTCTATGGATTACAGAGTAGGATGGAATCCGGCCGCGGTTGGTGCCGGCGGACAAGATATCAGAACAGGCACTTTACTGCAAGCGGTATACCGATCACTTCAGGATACTAAAACATGCGTGAGATATTTCAAGATGACCGTGAAAGACTCCACCAATCCCTGGCGCATTGACACCAACAGAATAATTCTTGGCGGCCAAGGTTCCGGCGGATATGTTGTCTTAGCTTATGCTACTCTCAAAAGTCTCGACCAGATCATACTTCCAAAGTTCATCGCCACTACGGATCAACCTTCCTATGGAATTTATTCGGGGTTGCCTTATGTGCTTGAAGGCATTTGGGGTGACCTGGATGGTTTCGGCGGACAGGACACTTTGAATCATGATAATTGGCCGGGATACACTAACAATGTTCACTTCGTATTTAACATGGGGGGCGCCCTCGGTGATGCGTCGTGGCTTGAAGCGGGTGATGTGCCCATGGTATGTTTTCATGTGCCCAATGATCCATTTGCTCCTTACGATAATGGTCCGGTCATCGTTCCAACCACCGGTCAGTTTGTGGTGGATGTAAGCGGAAGTCACCGTGTAATTCGAATTGCGGATTCGCTGGGAAATAACGATTCATTCAATCTTCCTTTCAATGATCCTTATACCACACGGGCAAACATGGTGAATGACGGATACTACGGTTTGTTTCCATTTGTGTTGCCGGGCAATCCGAATGCACAAGGTATAGGTCAGGCGGGACCATGGGAATGGTGGAACTTAACAGCACTGGAAAATTTAGGATTTGGAGTGGCTCTGGCTGATACCGGAAATGCACACAGTTTAGTCACCAATCCTGACATGTCTAAAACTAAGGCACTGCATTACATTGATTCCGTTCAGGGTTATCTCGCTCCCCGGATGGTGGCTTCTCTCAACCTCGACACGATGCACATCAACATCGGTATTCCTCAGGTGAACCCCGGCAATGCAGTAAAAATGTTTCCGAATCCTGCTGTAACCTACTTCACACTTCAACTTGACAATGCTGCAGAGCAAATGCGGTATATCAAACTGTTTGATTTGACAGGACGTTTGGTGATGGAAATTTCAAACATCAATTCATCGCAGGTAAAAATTGCGAGGGAGGATTTAACTCCGGGGTTGTTCATGGTGAAGATAGGATTGAAGGATCGTGAGCTGAATGGAAAGCTGATGTTCCAATAATTTTGAGAGAAAGAAAATTGCAAAGCCGGTTTCATAAATGGAGCCGGCTTTTTTTATTTGTTACAATTGATTGAATCGTTTCCAAAGTTTAAAAATTTGGAAAGGTGTTCATCGAATAAGGCGGCAATACGAGATTTCAGAGCAGTTCGGATGTCTCTTTCCAAAAAATTTATTTCCTACACTTTCAAAACCACTTGAATCAATTGCTGCGTAATTGAAGTCAAATAATTTTTTCAAAAACAAAAACTTCAAAACAAAATTTTTATGAAAAACAAAATTGCAGCAGTTGCATTTGCACTAATGAGCTTTCTCTTTCTCTCGAACAACACATTTGCACAGGCGATGCCCATGGTAGGCGGCATGACGATGTCACCGCAAAAGGATATCGTTGACAACGCGGTGAATTCAAAAGATCACACAACACTCGTTGCAGCCGTGAAAGCTGCAGGGTTGGTAGAAACTTTGAAAGGCAGCGGTCCACTCACAGTGTTTGCTCCAACCAATGATGCTTTTGAAAATCTTCCGGCGGGAACGGTTGACAATCTTTTAAAACCGGAAAACAAAGCCATGCTCACGGGGATTCTCACTTATCATGTGGTGGCAGGCAGAGTTTCTTACAATGACCTTAAAGAAATGATCATGAAAGGACATGGCAAAGCCACTCTGAAAACCGTGAGCGGCGGAACTTTAACGGCCATGATGAATGGGGATGTATCCATTACAATCACTGATGAAAAAGGCAACACAGCAAACGTCAGCACCTACGATGTGTTTCAATCAAATGGTGTGATTCATGTGATTGATCGCGTGCTGATGCCGAAATAAGTTAGTCGTCATGAAAACAAAATGTCTCCCGCACACTTGGGAGACATTTTGTTTTCATGGCTAAGAAAAAAATTATTTTGGCGTTCCGCCGTTGCCAATCCAAAGAGAAGTTTTAAGAAGTTTGGATTGGTTGCAGTTCTTCTGAGTAGTCGCAGTATTAGTGGCTGGTTGCTTTACCGGGTTACTTTTCTGAGAGTCTTTTTTCTTCTGTTCAGTGGAACTGGGAACAGTGCGTACCCGGGATGCCGATGCCTGCGTGGAGCTGAAAGCAAGAATGCTTCCCGAAAAAATGAGTGTCGCCATCAAAAATTTATGAAGTTTCATAGGCTGATTTTTTTAGAAGACGATAATTAAGATTGGAAAGTTACAATGTATTTGCAAGATTGATTTTCGATTAACGAATTTTTAACCAATTATCAGGTGGGTGATTGAAAGAGCGGGCTCCTTCCTGAGTGCCCGCTCTTTTTTAAATCAGCCCGACAGAACCAAACCAACCATGGGGCTGAAGTTCATGAACACGGAACGTGCTTCACACTGAGTTTAGCTGCGTGCTTTTCTTTTCCCGTGCTTGTGTTTCTTTGAATCTCCCGCAGTTGTATTTATTATTTGCTGATGAACTGCAACGGTCATCTTCTGCAACAAGTCATTCACTTGTGCGTCGTGCGGCATGTCGCTTACAATAGTCATTGTGGAATCCTCAATGAGATTTCCCGATGTAACACATGGATTGCACGTGCCGGCGAAGCTATTAAGTGATAGAACGATAAGGGCAGATGCGAGGGCAATTTTTAAAGTTTTCATTTTAAAAAGGGTTTTATGGTTTTTGTTTTTAGTTTATGATTTCTGTTTGAGTTCTGAACATTAGTCGCGCTTGTCCGCACTTTTGTTACAGGTAATCTTTAATTTTCTTTCATGAAGTTTTTCGGTTACACGCTCTATTGCAGAAACAATAAAGAACACCGGCTTCAATATTGAAACATCTTTTGTATGGGCACGCAGTTGATCAATGTCTATCACAACTACATTATTTGGCCGGGATTTATTTTCATCACCTTTTTTAGAAAAAATACTTTTTATTCCTGCTCCCGGAGAAGTTGCCTGGACCAATGCTGATGTCGTAATCAGCATGATGGCGAGAAGAAATATTGTTTTCATGATTAGAGGTTTTTAAGGCTGAAGAATTTTTTTAGAATACCCTGGATATTATTTTACTATTGAATTTTCCTCATACTACGGTTTAGTTTTTTTTACTCCGCCGGAGTTTGCGAAAGACGTTTTCAATGAGTTGAATCCACCTTCACATCGCCATTGCTAATTTCAATGTGCTTTCCGTCTTTGTCAATTGTTACTTTGCCATGATCAATGGTGATGTCATGATTCCTGCTGTGCCATTCTTTGTACTCATCATCCTCTTCCGGCGGACAATTCAGGCATTCTAATCCATCTTTAGACATCTTCCATTCGTGACCGAGCATGTACCAATCCCTGGTGTCAGTGATATTATCAACGTCGTAGAGCATTCCACCAAGTGACTTATCAAACTTCACGGTTTTCCCTACCGGCAACTTCAAGACGAGGTCAACACATTGTCCTCTGTATACATTCGCCGTACTCATCTCAAAATAATTTGGCAGTGTAATAACCGAATCGGACACAGTGTAGTGGTAGTTTATTTCAGATGCTTTGCGATGAGCATTGTCGTAAGTATTCCCGCGTGAATAATATCTCTCTTCGAGGTATGCTGAATCATTTTCGCTTTGTTCCACATCAACTGTTACAAACGGACACATTACTGAATCACCATCTTCATTAAGCAGGACCATTTCATCCCAATCATGAAAACGATAATGGCGATTATCGTCAGTGCTCCAGTGATTGTTTGCCTTTAATAAGATCACATTTGAATTCGGGAGTGAGATCATTTGTGTTTGTCTTACTGTTCCTTCTTTAGAAAACTCGCTTGCAATTTGAATTCCGGTGATGATGCAGATTCCCAAGCCGATAAGCCACAGGCCTGCCATTACAGCACCGATCATTTTCAGATTCAATTTCACTTTAAAAAGAATCTTGAGTCCGTTTAGAAGAAGCAGTGTAAAGGGAATTCCAATAGCAAGCAAGCCTCCGAAAATCAGCCACCAAATTTGTGACGACGTAATCACCATGTTAAGGATGGCGTGAGGAATGGCGAAGTTCACAACTCCGATTCCTGCGAATATTCCGAGAGACAATGCAACAAGCACGGCAATGCTCATTAATGTGATGATGACTCCCAAAAATGCAACGATGGTTTTTGCGAGCGCTCTGAAAACATCTCCGATAAAGTCACCTGCCTTTCCTGAAGCACTCCTCACTTTTCCTTTCATCTCATCCGAAGTCACTTCCCGCGCAAAAGTTTCTCCGCGCTTCTTCAGTTGCTCCATCTCTTCCTGCACACTTTTTTGGATGTTGCTGATGGTCACCCGTTCACCGCGCATCTGCAATTTTTCTCCGGCCGTTTTTGCTTCCGGAATAATGATCCAAAGAATAATGTAGATCAGCAGTCCTGTTCCGGCGAAGAAGACTGAGAGTGCAAAAGCAAGACGCATCCAGATCGGGTCAATATCAAAGTACGCACTGATACCCGAGCAGACGCCACCGAGAATTTTGTCATCGGGGTTGCGGAAGAAACGCTTCTTAGTGGTTTCATAATAAATGGAGCTCTCGCTTGCAGAAGAAGAAGAAGAAGAAGAAGAAGACCTTTCTTCCTCACCGGCTACCTGCTCAGGCCGTCCCATGATATCTATCACCTGCTTCACATCATCCATCATGATCACATTCTTAGATGCATCCACTTTCTCAGTGAACATTTCAGCCATGCGGCTTTCAATGTCAGAGATGATTTCTTCTTTGCCCTGAGTACCGGCAAAGTGCATTTTAAGGTTGTCAAGATATTTTCTCAACACCTCATAGGCATTCTCATCAATGTGAAAGACAATGCCGCTTAAGTTGATGGTTACGGTCTTATTCATGGCTTAAATCGTTTTGAGTGGTTTGATTGGAAATGGTTTCTTGTGGTTCAGGTTTTTTAGTGGCGCTCTCTACGGCTTCTACTAATTCAGCCCAGGTCTTGCGAAGCTCCTCGAGGAATTTTTCACCAAGCCCCGTGAGCTTATAATATTTTCGGGGAGGTCCTGATTTTGATTCTACCCATTGATAGCTCAGGTAACCATCATTCTTTAGTCGTGTGAGGAGAGGATATAAGGTTCCCTCCACCACGATAAGTTTCGCCTTTTTCATGCGTTCAAGAATCTCGGAAGCGTAGCATTCATTTTCATCACTGCCAATGATGCTCAGAATGCAGAACTCCAAGATTCCCTTGCGCATTTGAGCTTGAGTGTTCTCGATGTTCATGGCTTTTATTTCGGTTGTTTGTTTTGTAAGTATCAATGTGACGCAAAGATATATGCAAAGGTTACTACCTTGTACCACATAGTACTATTTATTTTTTGAAATTGTCACTAAGTCATTGATAATGAAGCAAAAAAATTTATCGAAGCTCAATTGAAATTTTATTTATTTCAGAGCTCCTGGGCAAATGCGGAATAATTGCAAAAAGAATAACCTAATATTTCAGGGCTTAATAGTAAGACCAACCTTAAGAAAGCAGACATCATATCCATATTCAGCAAAGAGTGCAAGAGGATCTATAATATAAAAGGTGCCTCCAATAAAAACTCCGGCAATCGGATGAAGGCCTCCATAATTACCTAAGTCGTTAGCTCCATAATTAGTAGTATAGTGGTAGGTTTCAACATGAACCCCGAGCATGAATCCTCCATACAAATCAAATCTTTTGGAAGGAATAAAACCATAATGAAAAGTTCCTCTGGCGGCTGCTACAAAATTGTTGAAATTATATTTCCAGAACCCGTACGCATCTGTATAATCGAGTGATGAGTTTTCATATCCTAGAATTCCTCCAAGACCAAATGTTCCGATTACAACCTTATACTTTTTTAGGGGATCCCATTTTAATAGAGCATGATCAATAATTAAGACAAAGGCTGGAGAGGATTTGAAATCATAACCACCGCGACCAACATTCCTGTACCAAATATTGCCGAATCCAGTCCCTGCGCTTATCAGATTGGTTCCGCCGGTAAATCTGTTCTGAGAAAATACGCTTGAAGAAAGAGTAAGAAAGAAGACACCATACAGCAGAACAGATTTAATTTTCACGAAAGGATTTTTCAGAACACGGGGAAAGCAGTTTCTTATTGTAATTTATTGCAGGAATAAAATTGTGCTTCACTTAACTAAGTTCACGAACATCTTCAATCAGTGACCTCCGGCCTTTAAAGTAAGACCAATTTTCAAGTAGGAGACATCATACCCTATTTCAGCAAAAGCTCCAACGCTACTCACGAAATAGTAAACACCACCTACGAAAGCACCACCTGTTAAATATCCTCCTCCATAGTAACCCAGGTCGGGCGAATCGGCTTCTATCCGTATTCCCACCATAATGCCTCCATACAAATCAAATTTTTGGGTATTAATAAAACCTGCATGATAAGTTGCACGAGCAGCAATGATGAAATTATTGATATGATAATGGCCAGCCAAAGCATAATTATCAAAAGATGAGCTTCGAAACCCAACTAATCCGCCAATTCCAATTGTGCCTTGTATTTCATCTAATTTTTTTAAGCCATGGTCAAGACTGAGCGTCAAAGCTGGTGTAGAATGATAGCCATAACCGCTGAAGCCTAAGTAATAAAAATTGCCAAAGCCGACACCAAAGTTTATCGCATTCATTCCTTCGGTGAAGTTATCTTGTGAAAATACACGCGTTGTCAATGCGAGGAAGAAGACTATGAAAAGAAAGAAATGTTTGATTTTCATAAGAAGAATTTTTCGTTGTAAAACTAAATAACCTCTTACTAACAATCATGCTTGCCACTCAGATTTTTTCCCACAATTCAAATGAGAGCTAACAGTAATCCAAATATTGAATAGGGTCTTGCGGATTTGTGATTCTTTGACTTAAGGTTAACCGGGTAAGATGGAGAAACAAATTTTGTTCGGGATCAGGACAAACGCGATTAATTTTCCAATGGTGAATCCGTAAGATTTTTGTCGAAATGGTTTGGAACATCGTGGGATGATGAATAATCTTTGAGAAAAATTTTTTAAACTAAAACCTGTATTGCCATGAAAAACTTTTTTCCACGATTCAGCTCAATGATGGTGATGCTGCTCACATTACAAAGTACATCGTACTCACAATGTAATGTTGACTTCAGTTATGCAGAGGATGCCGGAAACACGATTCACTTTTATGACGAAAGCACCTTCGACAGCATATCGGACCTTTCTGCTGCTCTGACAGTATCTGCAAAAACGTAAGTACCGGCAAGTCATCAGGAATAGAATCTTCGCAATTGCAGTTCACTGAAATTTTCTTCAGCTACCCTTACTTAATTGTAAACGCTGCTGCGTCTGAGAAAACCACAATCAAACTCTTTGATGCGCTGGGAAGAATGCAGATGGAATCCATTTCACTTCAGCTTCATGAAGGGAGAAATGAAATAGCACTTCCTTCGTCTCTCTCAAAAGAAGGAGTGTATATTGTTCAGTTAGTTGTTGCAAGTAAAGTGCTGAGCAAAAAAATTAACCTGTGAACAAAAGAAAAATGGAGATTTTACTTTCACAGGAGATCAGCAAGAGCATCATTCAGATCCCGGTATGTGAACTTAAATCCCGAAGCTTCAATTTTTTCTGAAGAACATCGCAGGCTTCTGAGCAGAGAACTTCCGAAGCCATCGAGAAAAAGTTTGAGAAGAAATGGTGGCACCGGGAAATTTAATTTTCTTTTTCCCGCAGCCCTTGCAATTGCATTCATCAACTCTGTGAATCGAACAGGATCAGGAGCCACTGCATTGTATGCACCGTGCATTGATTCATTGCTGAGAGCAAAAAGAAAAATGCGGCAGAGGTCTTTAATATGAATCCATGGGTAAAATTGTTTTCCGTTTCCGAAGATGGAAGCAATGCCGAAGGTAATCGGTTGCAGCAACGGAGGAAGAGGCCCGCCATCTTTTGCGAGCACAATTCCTGTTCGGATCATTACGGCTCTTTTATTGAGTGCTGTAAATTTTTTTGCCGCTGCCTCCCAGTGAATGCAAATTTCTGCGAGGTAGTCAGTACCCGGACGATCTTTTTCCCGCAAAAAATTTTCTCCACCGTCACCGTAGTAACCAACAGCAGAGGATGAAATGAACGTTTTTACTTTATTTTCTCTTCGCGATAAAAAATCAAAAATGAGTTCTGCGCTTTTCACCCTGCTATCCATCAGCTCTTTTTTGTAACGAGCCGTCCAGTATTTTGCTACGGTAGCACCAGCCAGATGAACAATGTGGTCAGCCGTGAACAGCGCTTCTTCATCAATAAAATTCTTTTCAGGATTCCACTCGAAAGTTTTTATCGTAGTATTGGCCTTTACTTTTCTGCTGAGATGAATTACCTGATAGCCCTCCTGCAACAAAAGGCTGGTGAAATGTTTTCCTATTAATCCGCTTGCCCCGGTAATCAAAACTTTCTCCATGAGTAATTTTTCTCTTCATTAAGTGCACATTCCCACACACGCACTGCAATAATACTTCGTTCACGAATGAAATGATTTTTTCTAATTCATTGATCTTTTCAGCAACAGCAATGAAAGCTATTACTGATTACATATTACTCGTTAGTGTATTTCTCCTTGTTGCATCATGTGCCCGCGACACTTCTGCCACCAATGAAACCACCACCCATGAGCACCAGACGTCACTATCATTTCCAGACGCAAAAGAATTTCTTTCCGGCTGGTCGCGACAAAATTCATTGGTCATCATGATTCAATCTGATCCGGTCACTTTGCATCCATGCGGGGAATTGAATTTGACTGCGCAAATGATTGAAAATCTCACTCACGGTTTTTTGATGGTAGCAGATCAGCAGCAGGCGGGGGTAGTTCCATCCCTGGTGAAGTCTTTACCACAGGTTTCACCGGATGGATTGCAATACACTTATGAATTGCTCAGTGAAGCTCAATGGGATGATGGCTCACCCCTCACAGCAGACGATGTGATTTTCACACTGAAGGCAAACAAGTGTCCGCTCACAAATAATTCTACCCTGAAGTCTTACGTGGAAAATCTTAAAACCATTATTGCGGATTCAGTGAATCCAAAAAAGTTTACTATGGTGATGAAGAGTCCTTATGTTTCCAATGAAAGTTTTGTCACCGGCATTGCAATCATGAGCAGAAAATTTTTCGACCCGAAAAATATTTTATCGCAATACACTTTCGCAGAATTTGATGATCCGGAATGGAAGTCCGATCAGCATGAGGATTTAACCAACTGGAGTGTGGAATTCAACAATGTCAAATATGCCACCGACCCGAAATATTTTTTCGGCGCAGGCCCTTACAAAGTGACAAGCTGGGATCATGGCAATAGTGTGACACTGCAGCGAAAAGCAAATCACTGGTCATCGAGGCTGAATGATGAGAACATCTATCTCCATTCTTATCCTGACCAAATCATTTGTAAGGTGGTGAGAGATGAAACCGCCCAGATACTTGAATTCAAATCACAGACGGCTGACGTGAGCAACATTCTTTCCAACAAGGCATTAATTGAATTACAGAAAGACAGCAGCTTCAACCGCAATTACAATTCCGCATTCATAGAAAGCTACGGCATGAATTTCATTACCCTCAACATGCGACCCGATGGCGTGACCCGCAAAAAAATTTTTGATGACGTGAGGGTTCGACAAGCATTCGCCCTGCTCACGCCTGTAGATCAAATCATCAATGTGGTGACGATGGGCAAGGCCATTCGCTGGCCGAGCATGGTTTCTCCTCTGAGGCCTGAATTCAACAAAGACCTTTCACTCCTTCCGTATGATGTGGCTAAAGCCAAAAAATTATTGGATGAAGCAGGATGGAAAGACTCTGACGGTGATGGAGTTCGCGACAAAATTGTAAGCGGAGAAAAAATTCCGCTGCAGGTAGCATTCACTTATGTGAACCAGAGCAACACTACTAAAGACATTGCAAACATGATGGTTGAATCAGCGAACCAGGCGGGAGTAAAAATTATTCCCAATCCGGTAGATGGACCCTTGCTCCAGGCGAATGCAAAGAGTCATGATTACGATCTGTTGCTGGCAGGCTGGTCAACGAGTGCACTGCAGGAAGATTACACGCAGTTGTGGCATACAAGCTCATGGGCAAATAAAAGCAGCAACTACAGTGGCTTCGGTAATGCAGCCTCCGATGCTCTTATTGATTCCATAAAGTACACGCTTAATGATTCACTGCGTCATGAAATGAGCAAGAGGTTGCAGAAGATGGTGTATGATGAGCAACCGTACATCTTTCTTTACTCGACCTATAAAAAGATAGCGATACACAAGCGATGGGGAAACCAGATCATGACTGCTGAAGCGCCGAATTTGATCCTGAATAATCTCAGGTTGTTAGCGCCGCAGGGAAGTGCAGTTTTGAAAACGAATGGAAATTAATCGGGGAGAGAAAGAGATTTTTAGATCCATTTTTATTTTCGTACTGCGGAAAGAGTATCGTGAAGCGGTCATTCGGTACAGTGTCATGTGAATAAAAACACCACATTCTTTAGCAGGAACAATTTCCATTTTTCACCTTTATCAAATCTTAGTAGCAGAAAACCCCTAACTATAATGAAAAAAATTTTCCTCCCGTTATTGGTGATTGCAATTGTCACCTGTAGTCAAGCACAGAATTATCTCGGCGTTCGGAGCAGCAACTATGCAGGCATTTTGGGCGCCTCGTTAAATCCGAGCTCTTTGGCTACATCCAAGCTGAGCTGGGATGTCAACCTCTTTTCAGGAACCGTAGATTTTGACAACAACTTTCTTTACATCCCAAAAGATTCAATGACCTTTCTGGGCTTTGGTAACATCGTAGATAAATTGAAGAACTTCGATTTTTTGAGTCCGTCTTATTCTTTGAGTCCATCAGACTTGAATAAGGGCATCAAAAACCGTTATGATCCGAATGATCCTAACGAGACTTTCGACTTCTACTACACCATGGAATTTATGGGACCATCGTTCATGTTCAAGTTCGGAAAAAATAAAAATGCGATTGGTTTTACTTCCGGTTTCAAGTTTTACGAAGTCGCCAACGATTTTCCCGCTAATCAGGCAGAGCTGGCGTACACAGAGTATCGGGATTCTACCCTCTTTGCACAATTCCATTCTGATAATGATGTGAAGGAAAACATCATGAGCTGGTTTGAATATGGACTCAGTTACTCCAGGATCATTTATCAGAAAGACAAACACCAGCTTGACGGAGGAATCACCTTAAAATTTTTGCAAGGCAATACCGGCGCCTTTGTGAAGAATGTGAATGGCAATTTCAATGTTGCTGATGTGCATAATCTCGGTTTCCAAAATGCTTCACTGGACTACGGACGAGTGTTGTATGATTCACTGGGGTTCGCATTCGATAACTGGGATATTAATTTAGGACACTACAATGACTTCATCAATGGAAAAGGTTTTGGAGGAAGTATTGGTTTCACCTACTCACACCTTCGTGACTCTGCTGATTTTACTTACACTATGGATTGCAAAACATGGGTGGACCCTAATCGCAGCAACTACGTTTGGCGAGTGGGTCTTGCCCTTACCGATATTGGTAAAATAAATTTTAAAGATGGTGCAAACACATTTCATCTTCAGGCAGACAGCGCTAACTGGCCTGACTACCGCGGAGCAACATTTGCCAATCATCTTGACTTCGATCACGCACTGAGTTACATTTTCTATGGTGATTCGTTGGCATCAATACGTGACGATCATTTCACCATGTCACTTCCTACAACGCTGAATCTCACCTTTGACTGGAATATTTACAAGTACTTCTTCCTGAATGCAACCCTCATCAAAGGATTTTATGCAGGCAGCGGACAAGGAGTAAAACACCCTGACGTCTATTCCCTCACGCCCAGTTACCAGCAGAAATGGTTTGAAGTAAGTGTTCCCGTATCCATCATTTCATACCATCATCTCGCTCCGAGATTTGGAGTGTGCGTGAGAGCCGGCTGGTTCTATCTTGGTGGCGATGCACTCGGCGGAATATTTGGCTTGAATGATATGGAAGGAATGGATATATATGGAGGCGTTCACATCTTCTTCCCGCATCATAAACTTCATGACAGCGACAGCGATTTTGTTTCCAACAAACTGGATTCATGCCCGAAAGACAGAGGACCTTGTCTTACACACGGATGTCCTGACCGTGATGGTGATGGCGTCATTGATAAGCTTGACCGCTGTCCTGATAACCCGGGTCCCGCATCTTTACAGGGCTGTCCTGATCGTGATGAGGATGAGATTGCTGATGTTGATGATTCCTGTCCTGACATAAAAGGATTGATTCAATTCCATGGATGTCCTGACACAGATGATGATGGAATTCCTGATCCGCAGGATTCCTGCCCGACGGTGAAAGGATTACCACAATTCAACGGCTGCCCTGACACAGATGGTGATGGTATTCCTGATAGCCGTGATTCTTGTCCGACGGTGAAAGGATTGGCGCAGTTCCATGGTTGTCCTGATCGCGATGGTGATGGTGTTCCTGACAACAAAGACAAATGTCCTGATGTTCCGGGCTTGCCGGAGAATGACGGGTGCCCGGCAAACTTGTCGCAGGAAGATATAAACCGAATTCAGTTGAGTGCACAGTCCATCCTGTTTAAGACCGGCAGCCCTGTGCTTGAGCCCAACGTTTACCAGGTGCTCGATCAAATTGCTGCCATCATGATGAAGAACCCGAATGCAAAATGGAGAGTAGAAGGATACTGCGACATCACCGGTAGCACACAAATCAACCTCGACCTTTCAAATCGCCGCGCGGAAGCAGTGAGAGATTATTTGATCAAGAGGGGAGTGAAGGCGGAGAATCTTGCTGCTTACGGTTACGGCAAAACTCACTTCATAGCTACCAATGCTACCGCAGCAGGCAGAGCGAAAAACAGGAGAGTAGAAATTAAGCAGGAGAAATAGTAACAGAAATGATTTTGTAAGAAAGGCGGGCTGAGAAGTTCGCCTTTTTTTATGGCGAACTACCGATTCATTACTCATCTCGCCTTACTTCAGTCATTCAGGAACCTTCTTCAAATTCGGGCAGATGCCAAGGAGCTAAGAGATTGTGGTACCGGCAAAGGATGGTTAAACTTGCACTTTGGACATTGGTGATGCATAGTGGCTTTGCAAACTTTAAGATTGGCGGTATCCGCGACTCGTTTGGGCGAAATTTAATATGATGAAGACACTTTCTATTTATTTCATCTTTCTGTTCAGTGTTAACTGCCCAACAAGTGGGCAGGAAAAATCAGAATATAAAACTGTATTTTACGCTTGCAACAGTACAGGCAACGGAGACTTTTTATATCATTAATTCAGACGGAACCGACTAAGAAAAATGATTATAAGCAATTCTACGGATGTGCTGCTCTAACCACACATTAATACCAACTGAATGGCGACAGATAAACCAATAAAATGTGCATCGAAGGGCTTTAAAGCGGCGCCATTCTTTCTTATTCAGTCAAACGGGGCTGAGAAAAGATTCGTGGTTTCATTTCAAAATGCAGACAATATCAAATCATTCCTTTTAAACTTCATTGAGAATTCAAAGGAAGACCTCCAAATAAAAATTTGTGACTTTGACGATCGTGAAAACCCTGAATACTTTTCCGGAGAAATAACCAAAAGCAAACTAATTAATATTTTAGAAAATTACTCTGACCTGGTTTTTCATGATGGTTACCATGACTTAATGATTAGAAAACCTGAGACGGGCGACTATGTTGCATTTGACGAACACGGACTAATATTTATTTATACACAACAGAACTATTCTGACATGCTGATTGGACTAAATTTGAAGTATAAACCAAATGAAAAGCTTATTTATGAATTCGAACATTGGCATTATAGATCTGAAAGTGGACGAGAGGATTTAAAGAAATTAATAAGCGAGCTTGGACTACACTAAACAAACGCTTCTTTAATCCCGGATTCATTACCGGCAACCATAAACACAACGGTTTTAACAATAAACAAAGCACATGACTACTTCAGAATCCATCCTTAAAGATGAAAACATCTACTTAGGACAGGAAATAATAGATGGAATTCAATGCTCAATTGGATACATCAAAAAGTTTAAATGGACCAGGCTTGCAACTCAATTAAACACTTTCATAATAATCGGAAGTACAAATCACATCATTGACAAACAGGTTATTGAAAATTTCTCAAAAAGCTGTTTTACATATTCCTTAAAAAACAATAAAGGCTGGCCCAGAGGATTGCAAGCAGCGGTAGGTTCAATATCTATATTACAAGGTAAGCTCATTGAAAAAGATGCCATAGAATTTTGTGAAAGAACATCCAAAAAACATTGGTCTGCATTTGAAATACCTGTTTTATATAATATTGACCAGAGGAAATGCTTTAGATTCACAACAAATCCGCTTTGGGGTGCAATCTATTTTCCATTTTTTGGAAAGACTATAGACTCGATAGTAAGTAAATTAAATTAATGAATTACAAAAGAATAGCAGCAGCTAATTACTTACATTTTATAAATCTAACAAACCATTCAAATGGACTACAAACAAATAGATTTTTCAAAGTTCGGGGCTGAATGCTTTCCCGGACTTGTTGGTATTGAAGTTCTAAAAGTCACAACCAGGACAGCCTCAGCGCGAATGGAAGTTAAGAAATCACATTTCGCTCCTAATGGATATTTACACGCAGGCAGCATAGTTACTTTAGCCGACTCGATTGCCGGTTATGGTTGCCTTTACAATTTACCGGACAAAGGAGTTTCGTTTACAACCATAGAGTTAAAATCAAATTTTTTAGGTGCAATAAAAAGTGGATTTATAAAGGCAGAGGCAACTTTACAACATGCAGGAAAAACAACGCAGGTTTGGGATGTAACCCTGAAGAATGAAGAGAACGAAAAAACAATAGCTTTGTTCCGTTGCACTCAATTGCTTTTATATTAGAAAAACTAAAACGAAACGTAATTTACTGAAAGGTAGACCAGGTTGGTAACATTGGGAAAGCAATTTAGCTTCAGTTGATGGTCTGTTTGTACATAAGCATTCGCAAAGACCAACCAAACAGACCATTAGTAAGAATAACTTATAAAGCACTAATCAGAAATCATAAAATGAGGACTCTCCCAATTTTAACAATAGTATTTTTTGCCTTGAATGTAAAAGGACAAAAACTCGAAAACTTTGAATTAGTTGATGAGTTTAAACTAAACAAAGTGCCAACAAAGGTGTTTTTTAAAGACCCCTTAAAACAGATGATAAAGGAATATCCGGACTTTGACAATAAAAAAAATGAAGAAAAATATGAATTACTTGACGCCTATCTTCATAGCAATGTTCTTTATATATTTCAGACAATTAATAAGCAAGGACTATCAAAAAGCTATCTTTTAACCGGCAATCCAAAAAAAGTAAGAACAAAATATTATTTTAAAATAGACATAGTAAATACAGATGTTTTTGAATTATCCAAATTAAATGACAGCACAATAGAAAAAACTATTGATAAGATAAATATAGGAGGTGCTTTTTTTGAGAACATGTTTATTTTTCAAACTGCAGAGGGTAAAAAAGTAATTGGCCAGGGAATAAATATTTGGGGCTATATCACCATGATTGAACCATACTCAAATGTAAAAAGTACAGTATCGGATATCATAAAGAAAGATATGAACAATGAAATCCCTGATGAGATATTAGCCAAACCCGAAGTTGAAATATCTCCATTATTTGACTATCAAACTTGCGGGCTCGAGACCATTAAAGAAAGAGAGCTTATTACTACAGTGTACCAATATGACTCTCTTGGAAAAGTAAAAAATAAATATCCGCGAACTGAAAAAGATTATGATCTGTATCATGCTTCAATAAGCTCGGATGATATAGGGGGAGTTACTTCTTTTCCATTTTTCTCCTCGACAGACACAATCAAGGAAAGCGGCAATCGAAATATCTTCTATGTTCATAGTTCACAGAAATTTTTGAGTTATTATTTAAAAGACATTAAGGTTTACAAAAATGACAGTTCCGGAAATGTTGAACGCATAGAAGGAACGCTATTAATTCATGGATACAGTGCTAAGGGTGAATCAATTAATTATGAATTATACCTCGCTGAATTTGCGAAAATCGGGAAGTGCTTTCTACCTAAGACCATTAAATTTTATCCGATTGATGACATAGAATGTAAACGACCAAGAATAGTTACTGATATAAATTATAAATTAAAATAACTGTATTAATCCCGGATTGGTTACGAGAATACTACTTCATAAATTTATCACCATGCTAAAGAAAAGTTCAAACACCCTCCAAACAACTAAAGCAGCCGCTGAATATTTTACAGGAAATGCCTGGCTTGACATCCTGGTAAAAAATGACAATATAAAATGCAATGTTGCCAAAGTAACATTTGAGCCCGCTGCCAGGAACCACTGGCATACACACCCTGCCGGACAGGTTTTACTTGCTACACAGGGTAAGGGTTATGTTCAAAAAAAAGGCGAACCTATTCAACTCCTGTTGCCGGGTGATGTGGTAATAATTTTACCCGGTGAAGAGCATTGGCACGGTGCTGCACACGACAGTATTTTTACACATATGGCCATACAACCTCTTTCAGAAAAGGGAGAAGATATTTTTTGGTTGAAAGCGGTAACCGAGGAAGAATACAATGCTTATCGGGCACCTGATTAAATTGGAGCAAGTTGATAGAACCGGTACGTGCATTCGTCAACTCAATAAGCATTGCTGCAAAAGTGGAGAGCAAGGAGCAACAAGTCCTAATGAACGACCAAATGCTGCTCGAAGGACAAACATCAATGTGTGAATTATGTAACTTTATTCCATAATTATGTAACAGTTCAAAACAAAGTTTTTTCAGTTTTGTGCCTTGGCCATAAGACTTACGTTCCTCCCACTCCCGAAAATAAAGAATGTGGCTATGCTATCTTACGGTATGAGTGACAGTTTGCGCATACATCACATTTGCTTAACGCATCACATTAATGAATTCTGTTACTACTTTTTAACAAAAGAAAAAGATTTTACATTTACACCTGACAGATTAATTTTTTCCACCAGCTTTTGCCTGTGAAACAAAAAAAATTTACACGACTAACTGGATTGCTTCTTTCGGCTTTGTGTCTGGTTCCTATAAATGCTGCAGCACAAAACGGTTCCATTGATGGCAAGGTAACGGATGATAAGTCAGTTCCTGTTTCCTTTGCAACAGTGATTTTAGACAGCACTCAATATGGCGCGAACACTGCTGATGATGGTTCTTATGAAATAAATAATATACCCCCCGGAACCTATACGCTGAAGGTAACCTATGTGGGCTTTTCAGATTTCAAACAACCGGTGACAGTGAGTGATAGCAAGCAAACAATCAACATTAGCATGAAGACTGACTACCAATCTTTAAATGAAGTGGTGGTAGTTGGCTACCAAACCGAGAAGCGTTCACATATCACCGGCGCTGTTTCTACGGTAAATATGGAAGGTCTTTCTAAATTACCCGTTGGAAATGTTGACCAGGCACTACAGGGAAAAGCATCCGGGGTTCGCATTACGCAATCCACCGGGCAGCCGGGTGAAGGTGTTGCTATAAGAATCCGTGGCGTGGGAACCATCAATAACAATGATCCTCTGTTTATTGTTGACGGCGTTCCTACAAAGGATGGTATTAATTTTCTTTCTGCTAATGACATAGAATCCATCACAGTTTTGAAAGATGCCGCTTCTGCTGCTATCTATGGTGCACGATCGGCAAATGGTGTAGTAGTGATCACTACCAAGAGCGGAAAAAAAGGAAAACCTCAATTCAATTATTCCTCTTATGCGGGTATTCAAACACATGGAGATTTACCTGAGATGTGCAATACGCCTGAGTACGTAGAATTATTTAATGAAGCCGTTGCAAATGACAACGTAGATCTTGATCCTATCTTACAGCGCGAGCCAATTCCGGCAAATCTTGAAATGGCAAATACTGATTGGCTTGAGGCTATTTTTCAGAAAGGTTTAATTCAAAGTCATGAGCTCTCGGTTAAAGGTGGCGGTGACAAAACACTCTATTTTATTTCAGGTAATTATTTTAAGCAGGAAGGAATTATTCTCAACTCCTGGTATGAGCGATTTGCCATGCGATCAAAATTGAACATTGATCTCAGCGATAAGTTTAGCATCGGAAACAATTTCCATATCTCTTATTCTGACAAAAATTTAGTAGGCAGTTCAGGCGATGGCTATGGCGGAAACGGCGGAAGTGTTGTACGCTATGCTCTCTTTCGCACACCCCCTATACCTATTTTTAATGAAGACGGTACCTATACGGACCTGCCCACATACCCCGGTTTTTTCGGCGACGGCTATAACCCGGTAGCATTGGCAGTGTACACTGATAATAAAGAAAAGCAATCGCGCGTTTTGGGTGACTTCTTTATAGAATATAAAATTACAAGGGAATTAATATTTAAGACGGATGCGGGAATGGATGTGATTGTAACAGACTATAAGCGGTTCGATAGAAATTACGGAACCAACGGCCGCATCAACAGTCCGAACCGGCTTACGGTAAGTACAAATACGAACACCAATTTTATTTGGAACAATACGCTTAGGTTTAACAGGACATTTAACCAGGTCCATAGCTTAACTGCTATTGCGGGCACTGAGGCTATCAGTAATACAGACCACGTACACGGAGGTTCAGATCATAATTTCCCGGAACAAATACCCAGTTTGCTTTATCTCGGTAACGGGCTTAACATTACTTCACGAACTGTATTCGAAGGAAAACAACAATGGCGGCTATTTTCTCTTTTCGGAAATGTAAACTACGCCTATAATGATCGCTACCTGTTATCTTTTAATGTACGCCGTGATGGCTCTTCTCGTTTTGCAGCCAACAACAGGTATGGTACTTTCTTCTCGGGCTCTGCAGGCTGGAATTTACACAATGAAAACTTTATAAAGAATAATATGTCCGCCATCTCAAAGCTGAGGTTAAGGGCAAGTTTAGGACAACTGGGTAACCAGGATATAGGTAACTATCCCTGGGCTTCTGTCATTGGATCGGGATACAATTATGTTTTTGGCGCACCACCTGCAAGCAATTCAGGATATACCATTTCTACCCGCGGTAATGAAAATGTACAATGGGAATCATCCACGCAGGCTGACGCCGGCCTCGACCTGGGCATATTTCAGAATAAGCTAAGTCTGACAGTTGACTATTTTATCAAAACAACTTCGCTTATGCTTATTCCCATACCGTTGCCACTAATAGGAGGCAGCGCAACTACTCCCTACGTAAATGCAGGCAAAGTACAAAACAGGGGACTGGAGGTGGAGCTGAATTTTATTCATCATGACGGGCGTTTTAAATATGATTTCAACGCAAATGCTGCAACCCTCCATAATGAAGTTTTATCCCTCGCCAACGGGTCACCCATTCCCGGCGGGCGAATTGATAATGGTTACTATGCAACACTGACAACCGTAGGGCAACCGATAGGCTCATTTTACCTTTATGAAATGGAAGGTATTTTCCAAAACACCAGTGAAATAGTTGGTAGTGCATATCAGGGCCCTTACATTAAGCCGGGCGATGTAAAGTTTAAAGATCAAAATAAAGATGGATTCATTGATGAAAAGGACAGAACATTTTTAGGAAGTGCGATACCCAAGATTATATATGGATTAACAGCTAATATTGAATTCGCCAATTTTGATCTCTCTGTTTTCGTTCAGGGCGCCTATGGCAATAAATTGTACTTGCAGGTAAACCAGGATATCGAAGGCTTTTATCGTGCCTTCAACCTGACACAACGGGTGTATGATGAACGCTGGACGGGTGAAGGAACCAGCAATACAATGCCAAGGGTTTCCTGGCTCGGTTCTACCAACAATAAAACACCTTCAAGCCGTTTTCTTGAAGATGGTTCTTATGTGCGGTTAAAAAACGTTCAGATCGGCTATAATATTCCGGAGAAAGTAATCAGCAAATTACATATTAAGGGATTACGCATTTATGTAACGGGACAAAACCTGCTGACCATTACTAAGTACACAGGTCTTGATCCTGAAATGCATACGAGCGATAATCTTAATTCTGAGACATACAGGGGTGATGTTGCTGCAGGTATTGATTGGGGAACGTATCCCAGTGCCCGCAGCTATATCGCAGGAGTAAATCTAAATTTTTAAGGAGTAAAAGATGTTTAGCATGTTTAGCGTACTTTCGGCATTTCATAGTCACAACAGTGTATCTCTAAAGTGTAATCGGGACACTTGTATATTTGGGAAGGTGCGTGTCAATCCGGGAGATCCGAAAAAATTAAATTATTCCTTAGTGAAAAAGTGGATTGTTTATAGTGGGTTGACCGTACTTCTGCTTGCCGGAACAGGATGTAAAAAATTTCTTACCACCGAATTGTTAGGAGTATATCCCGAAACAGAATTTTATCAAACAGAGGCGCAGGCAGTGTTGGCTATTAATTCCGCTTACCAGCCCTTGTCATTTTCTTCTTCACAAAATTGCTTGTGGGTCTTTGGTGATGTTGCATCGGATGATGCCGCCAAAGGCGGTGTAGCCGGAGACCAGGCAGATATAGGCCTGATTGATGATTTCAATATCAATCCCATCAACGGAAACCTTGAAAACGAATGGGCAAGATTATATGAGGGAGTTACCCGCTGTAATCTCGTTCTTTCTAAAGTTCCTCCGATTGATATGGATATAAATCTTCAATCGAGAATATTGGCAGAAGCTAAATTCTTGCGTTCATGGTATTACTTTACCCTTGTCAATATTTTCGGCGATGTTCCTTTAGTGCTTGAACCATTAAACGCAGATCAATTACAAATAGAACAATCACCTGTAGCAACCATTTTTGAAACAGTTATTGAACCCGATCTTCTTGATGCCGCAGCGAATCTTCCTGTCAATTATACAGGTACCGATGTAGGGCGCGTTACAAGCGGGGCTGCCAAGGCCTTGCTGGCAAAGGCATATTTATTTGAAAAGAAATGGGACAAAGCCGCCAGTACTGCAGCAGAAGTAATTGCAAGCGGTCAGTATGGTTTAATGACTATATATAGCGAGAATTTTAATAATAATTTCAGGAACAATATTGAATCAGTTTTTGAAATTCAGCATTTAAGCGCGCAAGATCCTTTTACGGGCAATGTGTTAAATCAATGGTTTGCACCGAGCGTTGATGGAGGCTATTTCTTCAATGCCCCCACGCAGAATTTTGTTGACGAATTTGAAAAAACAGCTGGTGGTGTATACGATCCGCGGTTAGATTATACAGTCGGGAGGGATAGCATGCCGTGGTTTAACGGAGAAACATTTAACAGTGATTGGTCGCCCACCGGGTATCTTACGAGGAAACATCAGCAACCTTTTTCTGAAATTCCTATAAGTCTGAAAGGTGATGCCAGTATAAACTATGTAGCAATCCGGTATGCAGATGTATTGCTTTGGTATGCCGAAGCGCTGAATGAATTAGGAAACAGCTCCCAGGCTCTCGGACCCCTTAACGAGGTGCGAAAACGTGCGAGAGAAAGTTATCTCTATGATAATTCACTTCCTGGATTTGGAACTGTTCCGGCAGGGCTTTTACCCGATGTAACTGCTACCGATCAAACCAGTGTTCGCATTGCAATTCAACATGAAAGACGGGTAGAACTTGGCATTGAATTTCATCGCTATTTCGATTTGATCCGTTATGGACAAGCTTATGCTGAACAAGCTTTGGCAGACAAATCTAACTTTAGCTATGCATTAAATAAATACTTTCCCATTCCGCAAAGTGAAAGAGACAGAAATCACGCTTTACATTAACAGACTAAATATTTTCTAACAATCATTAAATTTTTTAACAATCACTAAAATCAAATTATCATGACACAATCAAGGAGTCTTTTCAAATTAATTTCGGCTGCAGTTCTCTGCAGTTTATTTTTGTCCATCGTTTTTCTTTCATGCAAGAAAGAGGACGTGATAATACCAGAGAACGTAGATAAAACCTGCCTTATACTCAATATTCCTATTGCCCAGGATTTATACGATAATTCGGTAGAAGGCACTCTCGTTGGCCAATATGAAGCTGGTTCAAGAGCGGCATTTAAGGTAGTTATTGATGCCGCTTATGACGTAGCTGTTGACGCAAACGCTACTCAGGAAGCAGTAACCAATGCTTGCGCTCAACTCGATGCAGCAACAGCCACGTTTAACTCTCATTTAGTTGGAGCGATTGCTCCGGCCAATCTGATTGGTTTCTGGAAATTCGATGGTAATACTGCCGATTCCTCAGGTCATGGTAACAATGGGACTCTAACTGTTGGACATAGCTATTATGGAGCAGGCATTCCTACTCCCACTGAAGATCGTTTTAACCGTCCAAACATGGCGTATCATTTTGACATGGGTGGTAATGTAGAAGTTCCATACACCAGTTCCCTCAACCCGCCGCAGATGACCATTAGTCTTTGGTGTAAAAAATCAACAATTGGCAGATTGATCAATCCTGATACTTATACAATGGTTTCCTTGGATCGCTGGTATGGGTATAAATTCCAATTGCAGAGTGGTAATTTAACCTTCTTTACCGTAAGAGTAATTAAACCTGCCGGTGATACCACAATTTATGATAAGGATAATGCAGGTGTAGCATTAAGCAATGATGTCTGGTACCATGTAGCAGTTGCCTTTAGATCGGGTGAAGAGGACCTTTATGTAAACGGTATTCTTGTTAAAATATGGTTAGATGTCCCGGGCAATCCAATTACTGTAAGCAGCGCAATTAATTTTGTAATAGGACAAGACCTGCCCACCAGTGCCTATTCTGAAGTTTATGGTGATGCTAACTACGTAAACTGGGGTGGATTTTGGACAGGAGATTTAGATGACGTAATGTTTTATAACATAGCGTTGAACGCTCCGCAGATTCAATCAATCTACCAAAGTCAAAAAGTACTTTAACCGTCAATAGTTTAGTAGTAAAAATTCCCACAGAAAGTTTAAACTGTGGGAATTTTTTTTCAATAAATTTTTATAAGTAGTCTCTGTCGCTATAGAGATGACGTTACGAAAGAGAGGCTGTACAAACTCTGTCAACTGATCCCGTTTTTTAGAGAAACATTGTGGAAGCAAATTTTCTTAATTATGTTGCTGTACCTCCGCTTTTATTTTTTTTTGATTGCCTGTTTTCTGATCAGCTCCTGTAAAACAGGTTCAGAAAAAAGTAGGGAATTACTTTTCTGGTGTTCAAATAACCCGAGAGAAATAAAATTTTGTACTCAGCAAACAGGAGCATGGAATAACAATCATCCTGCTGATGCGGTTCATATCCAGCCTGTGCCGGAAGGTCAATCCAGCGAAGAGGTGATTCTTGCCGCCGTAGTAGGGAAGACTACGCCTGATATATATGCAAACATGTGGCAGGGCAATGTAGAGATGTATGCACGCGCAGGTGTTTTAATTCCCCTCGATACTTTACAAGGGTTTCTGCAATTTATTCATGAGCGCTGCGATAGCGCTGTCATCAAGGAGATCACATCTGCTGATGGTCATATTTACCAGGTACCCTGGAAAGTAAACCCCTTCATGACCATTTATAATAAAGACCTTTTCGCAGAAAACGGTATTCATGATTTACCGAAAACCTATAGCGCTTACCTGAAAGTGGCTGAGATCTATAAGCAAAACAATCAAAAGAAAGGATTAACTCAAAATTGGTTTGGATATACCGAGGTAAAACCAATATGGTTTCAGAGGCTGTTTAATTTCTACCCCTTATACCTCGCAGCATCGGGTGGCGCACCCTTAATTGTAGATAATAAAGCGGCTTTTAATAATAAATATGCTATAGAAGTTTTCCAGTTTCTGCAAGACCTATATAATAATGGATATTACTCCCGGGAAATTTTATCAGCTTCCGACGATCCTTTTGTGGCGCAAAGGATTGCAACCAAATGGACCGGACCGTGGGAAATAACATACCTGCATTCTCTGCCTGACAGAAAATTTGAATTTGACTATTTTGAACCTATTGTACCCGACGATCACCAGGGCCCGGTTTATACCTACGCCGATCCTAAAAATATTGTGGTGTTTAATACCTGTACCCGTCCGCAGGATGCATGGGACTTTATCAGAACACTGGTAGATAAAGAAGGTGATTTGCAGTTTCTAGAAATAACAGATCAGTTGCCAAGAAGAAAAAATTTGCAATCGGATGTTTATTATGCTGATTATTTTATGAGAAATCCCATGATGATAACTTTTGCAAAGCAGTTGCCTTTTGTAAAGGGCGTTGATAATTGTGAAGTGATAGTAGAGGTGCTCGACATTATTTCACAGGAATATCAGACATGCGTGGTATATGGAAAAAAAACTCCTGAAAAAGCCATACAGGATGCAGAGAAAGCCGTAAATGTTTTGCTGGCTGATAATGTTCCGGATTCGAAAGAAATGTTGCATTCTAAATAGATTGGATCAGTAATAAAATATTTAATTGGTGGATAAAATTTTAAATATTGGAATTGTTGGCGCAGGGGGGTTTGCACAATTTGCCGCACAGGCATTTTTGAAAACAAAGGGAGTAAATGTCATTGCCATAGCTGATATTAATGAAGCGGCTGCTAAAGAAATGGGGTCTGGATTGAACGCAAAAGTCTATGTGAATTATGAAATGTTTTTAAAAGATTCAAACATTGATCTTGTTTACATTGCCACACCCCCGTTCTTACACTATCTTCAATCCAAAATGGCTTTGCTGGCCGGAAAACATGTAATCTGTGAAAAGCCTGCTGCGCTGCATTTACATGAAGCAGAAGAATTGGCAATACTCGCAACATCTGTTGAACATCTTTATGTAGTTAACCTGATGCAACGTTATAATCCGTTGTTTGGGATTGTAAAAAATATAGTGAACGAAAAATTGCTTGGCAATTTCCTGCATGGATTCTTTGAAAATTATGCAAGTGATGAAAATCTTGGTCCGGATCATTGGTTTTGGGATGAATCAAAAAGTGGCGGCATATTTATAGAGCACGGTGTTCATTTTTTTGACATGTTTGCGGGGTGGCTGGGAAAAGGAGAAGTAGTGAGTGCACTGCAAATGCAGCGTCCCCGAGTTGAAAAAAAGATTATGGATCGTGTAAATGCAACCGTACTATATCAGGATGGAATCGTGAATTTCTATCATGGCTTTGATCAACCGAAAATATTAGACAGGCAGGAAATGCGACTACTATTCGACCGGGGAGAAATTACGTTGTATGAATGGGTACCTGTAAAAATGAAATTGCACGGACTATTGCTAAAGAAACAATTGGACAGACTTTCAGAGCTTTTGGTGAATTTTTCAATGGAGTCTCATAACGGCTCTGAAGGTACATCACAGAAAGTTCAGGGAAGGTTTTCCGAAATAGTTTTTGATGATCACGTGACAATAGAATATGGCAATGTCCTTGAAAAGCAAAACCGTTACGGTGAAATGTTAACAGCCATGCTTGTTGATCAATGGAGCTGGATCAAAGATCATAGCCACGTTCGTGTGATTGATGAAACGAATGCAATAGCGTCATTAAAGATGGCAGAGGAGGCAACCATGATGTCGCAAATATTAGATTAAAGATTACACCGATGAAAAATAGATTACACCGATGAAATAGTCCGAGTGCCTGAATAATCGGTGTAATGATTGAATAATCGGTGTAATCATTGGAAAATCGGTGCAATCTTTTTAGTAATCGGTGTAATCTTTTAATAATCGGTGTAATCCCGCTAATGAAAACACTTTCTTTTCGTCGCAAAAGTCTATTGCCCTATTTGCTGGTATCTCCTTACATTCTTTTCGTGACTGTCTTTGTTTTATTTCCGGTGCTGTTTTGTTTATTTCTCACCTTTAATAAATGGAACATCATCGGACCTATGCATTTTATAGGGGTTAAAAATTACATCCGGTTGTTCGAAGACAGATTGTTTTGGAAAGCCATTGCTAACACACTTAAGTTTTTGTCGCTGCACATTCCCCTGCAGTTGGTGGTGTCTTTATTTCTTGCCTATTTACTGAACCAGAAGATAAGAGCAACTCCATTTTTCAGAGGTTCTTTTTTTCTGCCTGTCATTGTTTCGGGAGTAGTGATTACTATTTTATGGCAGCAACTATTCGGATATGATTCAGGACTGATTAACCGGATGCTGAGTGCCATCGGGATTCCAAAGGTTGGCTGGTTAGTGAGTCCTAATGTTGCGATTTATTCCATTGCTATCATGGCTACCTGGAAGAATGTAGGCTTGTATGTTATTCTTTTCTTAGTTGGTTTACAAACCGTACCACCCCAGTATTATGAGGCGGCAAAGCTGGAAGGAGCAAGCCAGTGGCAGCAGTTTTATCATATTACCCTTCCCATGATAAATCCAACCATTTTTATGGTCGTGATCTTATCTACAATAGGTGGATTTTCTTTGTTCATCGAGCCCTATATCCTCACAGGCGGAGGTCCAATGAATCAAACACTGTCGGCAGTTCTGTACATTTATAAGCAGGCATTTCAGTTCTACAACATGGGATACTCTGCTACGCTCGGTTTTTTCTATGCGATCATGATCATGACTGTTGTAGTGTTGCAAAAAAAGTTTATTGAAAGGGAAGATTAAAACCAATGAGTGGAATGAAGAGAAATTGATTTATGAATAAAAAAATTTCATTTCGAAAGATTCTGTTGTATGCAGCATTATTGATGGCTGCACTAACATTTATTTATCCTTTTGTTTGGATGATAGGGGCCGCCCTTGCACCGGAGAATGAAATTGCAAAAATGACGATATGGCCATCGCACCCGGGCTTAGGGAATTTTAAAACCATGATTCAAAAAATTCCAATCGGCCGCTCATTGTTCAATAGCCTGCTGGTGGCCATTGCCACAACCGGGTTGGTGCTATTAACCGGTTCCATGGTCGGATATGCTTTAGCAAAAATGAGGTTTAAAGGAAGGCAGCTTGTATTCTATATTATTGTTTTTACAATGTCGCTCCCTTTTCAAATCACATTGATCCCGAATTATATTACCATGGTCAATTTACATTTAGTAGATAGCTACCTCGCTCTCATCATTCCATTTGCCGTGAGTGCATTTGCCATTCTTATGTTCCGGCAGGCTTTCCAGGGATTGCCGCAAGCGTTGATTGATGCCGCCCGCCTCGACGGTTGCAATGAACTGCAAATCATATTTCGCATCCTGTGGCCCAATATAAAACCAACGCTTATAACAGTGGCGATTCTCACGTTCATTGGCTCATGGAATGAAGTATTATGGCCCCTGATCGTAATTCGTGATGAACAATTAATGACAATGCCCCAGTTGGTGACGCTGTTTGTAGTGGGAGGGCGGGCAGATGCTCAATTAGGAGTTAAGATTGCCGCAGGCGTATTGTTGGCACTGCCCGTAATGATTGCATTTTTGTTTTTCCAGAGACACTTTATTCAAAGTATGGCGTCAACAGGATTAAAGGATTAGGTATGTAAAGTTTAAATAGTTCTAATGAAGATCACAAAAAGCCCGGTTCATTTATATGCTTCCGAAAAAGGAGTGATCACTCTTTTTTTGCAATTACATGGAAGCCATCGCATAACCAATATTGTCAAGCGGGTAGAAGATTTGAAGGATGAGGAGGTGAATGGATGTTTGGAGAAAGTAATGACGGATTTTTCAGGACGTCACCGTCATATTGAACAAACATTCCTGAATCATACCAGGATAATTGAGGATCAGTATGGTGCTCTTTCACATTTCTCTCCTCAGAAAAAACTGTTACTTGGCGCTATATTTACAAAGGAATATTCTATAGAAGCCGCTGCCCTGTTTAACCCTTCTATCGTTCCTCATCCTGATCAGCAAAATCTGAAGCCGGGTGAAGTAAGATTTGTGATGAGCCTGCGTGCAACCGGTGAAGGCCATATCTCTTCGATTGTTTTTCATACAGGTTTAATAGATGATAACGGCAACATAACCCTTGACAGCGTTTCAGGTTATTTTACCCGGCTGCAAAAAAAAGGTGATACAGAATATAGCAAGGAATTTATCAGGAAATGTGCAGCATCAAACCCGGAGTTTAATATGGGTATTATGGATATTTTACCCGATTCTTTTTCTGCAGCAAAAGCAGATCAGGTTTTTAAATCACCGGAGTCTCATTCTTCATCAATGATTGATTCCATTATTTTTATTGAAAAAGTAATGGATACAAACTACGAATTGATAGCATCACCGGACATGCCCATCAATGAGCAGGTTATTTTTCCCAATGCAAAAGCAGAGCGTATGGGAATGGAAGATGTACGTTTTGTAAAATTCGATGAGGGTGGACAAAGTTGTTATTACGCCACTTATACCGCTTATGATGGCAATCACATAAAAACACAGCTTATAGAAACAAAAGACTTTAAGTTATTTAAGATCCGCTCCTTATTTGGCGAAGCTATATCCGATAAAGGGATGGCATTGTTTCCTGAAAAACTCAATGGACAATATGTGATGATATCGAGGCAGGGCGGGGAAACAATCAACATCATGTACTCTGACGATCTGTATCGCTGGGAAAATTTCCGGGTGTTGCTGGAACCCCGCTTCGAATGGGAATTAGTGCAAGCTGGTAACTGCGGCTCACCCATCAAAACTGAAAAGGGTTGGCTGCTCCTGACACATGGGGTAGGCCCCATGCGAACCTACGTAATTAGCGCCATCCTCCTTGATCTGCATGATCCATCTCTTGTGATAGGCAGACTGCATGAACCCCTTATTGAAGCAGATGAAAATGAACGGGAAGGATACGTTCCCAACGTCGTTTATACCTGCGGGTTCATGCTCCATAAGGATATGCTGATCATTCCTTACGCAGTTTCTGATTCTGCTACAGCATTTGCAACCATCGGGTTAAATGAAATACTTAATGAAATGAAACCTTAATCCAAGCGATATGAAAAAAAGAATGCGTGATCTGTTTTGCCTGTGTGCAATGAGTTTTCTGGTGATGGCTTGCCCCAAGGCCCAGTCACCGCCGCCTGTTGTTGATACGGGATTGGTAAATACCAGTCACCTTGATTATTTATACACTCCTGTCATCTTTCCAAGTGGCACACATGCCGCAGGCGTTTATATCTATTGCGATGCCCCGAATTATAACCTTGTAGAAGCGGCGGGTGAAGGTTTTACCTGTGTAGATGATGTAGCAAGGGCTGCATTGGTCTATTTACGAAGCAGTAAATTTTCGACGGATACGGCAGTACAGGCAAAGACCTTTAACTTAATACGCTTTATCCTCGAGATGCAATCCGCAAATGGATATTTCTATAATTTTTTATTTACAAACGGGACTATCAACAATATTGGTTCCACCAGCATCAATAACCCGAACTGGTGGTCGTGGAGGGCCTTGCAAACACTTACTGAAGCCGAACCGGTTATAAAAAATATGGATGCGCAGCTTTATGACAAAATGGATGTGGCGGTAAACAAGCTCGTCGCGCAAATAAAAACTGATCTTGTCAATCTCCCGCAGACTACAAAAGTTGTAAATGGTATTACGGTCCCGGAATGGTTGCCTTCTGTAAGTGCTACAGACCAGGCGGCCTTACTCATCCTCGGTTTAATACCTTATTGTTTGACCACCAACGATGCTGTCATAAAAGACTATATCAAAAAGCTCGCAGACGGAATTGTGGTGATGCAGGTTGGCGACGTTACGCATTTTCCCTATGGATGTTTTTTAAGCTGGGAAAATACCTGGCATGCCTACGGCAATACACAGGCTTTTGCCTTAATGCAGGCAGGGACTTTTCTTAACGATCCGCAGTACACAACAAAAGCAATGATTGAGGTAGATAATTTTTATCCCTGGCTTTTGCAGAATGGTATTAAATCTTCTTTTTCTCTCTCTCAAAACGGGAACACGTTTCAAACGCTGACAGATAATAATTACGCCCAGATTGCTTATGGTATCGAGCCCATGGTCTTTGCTGCCGTGGAAGCATACAAGGAAACCGGCCAGGATAAATATGCCGATATAGCAGGGCATCTTGCCGCATGGTTTTTAGGAGCTAACGATGCAGGCGTCAACATGTATGATGTACATACAGGGCGTTGCTATGATGGCATTACCTCATCGAGTGCCGTGAATTACAACTCAGGTGCTGAGTCTACCATTGAGGCATTGCTTACTTTAGAAAGAGTAGAAGCTTATCCGGCAGTGAAGGAAGCTTTGGATAAATATTAATATGATACAACCTCAATTGCCCTCGCTGCCTCCTGACCTCCTAAAGGAGGAACCGCTCCCCACTACCGAGTGCGAGAGGGGTTCTCCTTCAGGAGTTAGAGCCGTGCGGTGTATTGTTTTCTTAATCATTTTAAAGATCGGTGTAATCATTTTCTAATCGGTGAAATCCTCCTTCAAATCTGACCTTTTAATCTTCACGCCTAATGACCTGGACTTGACCTATTCCCCATTGCGAAACGGATTACAGGAAAAGACCCACGTTTTAGGATCGTTCAATCCGGGCTTGTGCCGATTACCCAATGGCAATTTGATGATGATGGTTCGTATAGCTGAAGCGCTCTCAAATCCTGTTGGTGATGATAAAGTAAAATGCATTCGATGGGATATAGAAAAGGGATATGTAACAGACAAATGGCTCCGCGCGGAAGTGGAGATGAAAGATCCCCGGAAATTCAGGATCAATGCTTACGGTTTCCCTGTTTATGCATTAACATCTTTATCATGGTTATTGCCTGTTGAAATGAATGAGGATGGAACTGCAATCAAACAAGTACATTATGATAAGATAATTTCTCCCCGATTCACCAGCCAGGAATATGGAATAGAAGATGCGAGAATTTCTCTAATAGATGGCAGGTATTACATGACTGCCTGCTGTGTAAGCGGTGAGCGGCATTCGACGATGTTATATGTTTCTGATGATGGCTTGAATTATAAATGCCTTGGCATTGTACTCGATCATCAGAACAAAGACATGTTGTTGTTTGAAGGAAAGGTGAATGAACTGTATTATGCATTGACAAGGCCATTGGGTGAATGTTATTTTGCGTCCGCCCCTTCCTCTTCATTTCATCCCGGCGCCTCTATTCAAATGGCAACTTCACCGGACCTGTTACATTGGAAACCCTGTGACTCTCCTTTTCTTCGCGCACGACGATCTTCCTTATCGAATGTAAAAATAGGAGGAGGCACGCCACCCATTCTGACTTCTGATGGATGGCTGATGTTATATCACGGCGTGGAAAATAAGGGAGAGGTAGGCATCTACCGTACATTCTGGGCATTGCTCGATAAGGATGATCCGTTAAAGATTTTGCGTCTTGAAGATGCAACGCCGGTATTGGAAGCCAACCCTGAGCTTACCTCCGCGATTAGCCACCAGGTATATCTAAACGATGTAGTTTTTACAACAGGCATTGCCGAACATGGTGATGATTACATAGTAGCATCCGGTGAATTGGATCTGGCTTGTCGCATTACCAGGATATCAAAAAAACAATTTTCACTATAACAGCTAAGGCTTCTAAAAATGACTCAAAAGCTTTCATACTATTCTAGTGTTTCATTTCACGCAGAGACCGCTGAGGTACAGAGAAAACAGAGAAAAGAAACTGCGACCTCTGCATCCCTGCGATCTCTGCGTGAAGCCATTTCGCTTTAACTGTTAAATAGAAAAACTCATGGCAGAAGTTTCATTAGAGCACATTTCAAAAATTTACCCCGGCGCTAAAAGGAAAGACGCGCCATCCAAAGCCATTGATGACATTTCATTTACCGTGCGTGATAAAGAATTCATGGTCATCGTGGGTCCTTCGGGATGTGGTAAATCGACGTTGTTGCGGATGATCGCAGGACTTGAAGAGATCAGCGAAGGAACACTCGCTATTGACGGAAAAAGAATCAATGACCTTGACCCCAGCAACCGGGATATTGCCATGGTATTTCAGAACTATGCCTTATACCCGCACATGACAGTATATGATAACATGGCTTTTGGATTGAAGCTAAAACACTTTAAGAAAGCCGAGATCAAAGAGCGGGTGATGCAGACCGCACAGCTCCTCGAAATGGAAGAAGTGCTGGACCGGAAACCAAATTCATTATCAGGAGGACAGCGCCAGCGGGTGGCTATCGGGAGAGCGATTATCCGCCGGCCAAAAGTTTTCTTGTTTGATGAGCCCCTCAGTAACCTCGATGCCAAGCTGAGAAGCCAGATGCGCATCGAGCTGCAAAAACTGCATCGTGAGATCAATGCCACCATGATCTATGTAACCCACGATCAAACGGAGGCGATGACCTTAGGAGACCGGATCGCAGTGTTAAACAAAGGCAAGCTCATGCAATTAGACACGCCGTTGCATTTATACAACAACCCGGAAAATAAATTTGTAGCAGGGTTCATCGGCTCGCCCACCATGAACTTTATAAAAGGGACGATACAGGACCAGGGCGGTTATTTCTTTATCCATGAATCGAAGGCCTGTAAGATCTCTTTAGGCGCTCAGCTCCCTCCTGCATTAAAAAGCTACGTTGGCAAACCCATCCAAATCGGTGTACGTCCGGAGCACATTGTTCTTTGTGAAGATGAAGGCGACAGCAGCGTGCCCGATTGTACCTTGCAGGTAATCGCTTATGAGAATATGGGCAATGAGCAATTAGTGTATCTTTCCCTATCCAGCCAAACATTGATCATCAGGAGAGCGCCGCGCGAAACGGTTGATGTTGGGAAAGAGAAAGGGATTCGGTTTTTAAAGGATAAGATTGTTTATATGAATGAAGAGAGCGGTGAGGTAATCAATACGAATCAATAATGACTCTCACCGGCAAAGGTTTGTAGCCGGCTTTCACTCTTATTTACCAACCACTAATTCGCGAGGAATTTTGCCATACAAAAGCTGTTGCCGGGCAAATACCAGCGCAGCTCAAACATGGGAATTATGTAATGTTTTACAAGAATTGTGTAACATAACGCGGAGCATGCGGGCTTATATTTGGACTCCCAATTTTAAAAATACCTTTCTTATTTTGTAATCACGAAAAATGAAAACACGAACCATTAAGCAATCAGAATTTCTTGTAACCATTAAACAGACAACAGAGAAAAGCGGCTATATGAGTTGTAGTGTAAAATCATTCATGAACAGGATGGGCTATAAAAAAAGAAGCCCAAAGAATATAGAAGAACTTACAGATACATTAACAGAAGCAAATTTTCATATCTATCCACAACTAAGTCTCGACCTTAAACATACAGATACTATTCGTATCTACGATTTCCCTGTGCATTGCCTTGGAGATTTATTTGATAATGAAGCAGACTTAGAAAAATTTGTTTTTCGCAAAGGAAAAATTACTGAGGCGGGAGTAGCGAGCATTAAAAACAAACAATTTAGACCAGTGAATACACGAGATAGGTTGGATATGGTGGGATATGATCTTCTTGATAACCCCGTTGTTCTTGAACTCAAGAATTTAGATGGAGGCAGATCGTCTGTCGAGCAGGTTTTTAGATACATCAAACATCTCAAAACTCAATTTCCTGAAAAGACAGTGAGAGGCGTATTGGTAACTGGCGTGAAGGGGAAGGAAACCGCAGAAGCACTTGTTGGTATGCAACACGAAAGTCCGCAATTGTTCAAGTTGTTCAGTTGGTATCTTTATAAATTCAATGGGAAAAGGCAAACGATTAGTTTTCAGCTGGTGGATGTTTCTACTCTGAGCCATTTTTTTCAACGCGGGGTTAAGAACACTTCTTTAAAGAATTAAAAATGAAACCCCAATTATTTCATGTTGCATTTAAATGCACTTATAACAATGGCAATTTTAATAATGGAGGTGAAGGAAGATACATTGGTTTTAATGGCACTTGTTCTAATGAGATCATTCATGAGAATGTAGCGCGAGGAAATTCTATTTGGTGTGGTACGGATGGTTGTGAGTGTAAAGATTTTGTTTACGAGAGAAATTTCCAGGGTGAGCGACCATACAAACCATGCTATGAAAGCACTTTGTTTGACGAAGAAGATGGATGGAGTTTTGGAGCCGGCGCAGATCATACCTGCGATCCACCTAAGGCAAGGTTTATCAGAAAAACAGAGCCAGGAAAAATTGTGATGCTTACTACCCGTCTTCGTGATGAAGGAGAAGATGTTGAAAAGCGCCGAAGAATAGTAGGATTCTTCCGTATCGGTGATATAACTGAAGCCGAAGACAAGAATGAAGGGACAATGTTATTCAGTGATGGAAAGTACAATATTAAATTTCCAAAGATGATAGCCAAGCGTACTTTTTTTTGGGATCATTATAGCAACCAGGAAGGTGAGCCGCATTGGGGAAGCGGCCTTTATAGATACATAGATGATGAGCAGATGAAAGGAATAATTACAAGCATGCTCGCTCACCTTACAAGATTCAAAATGGAAAAAAGTTTATACATTAAGTTAGAACGATTGTTAGGGGAAAGTTTTTAAAAGTAATAATTTGTGTGTTCACAAAAAGGGAATAACTCAATAACTGCAAGAAATAAACGAAACTAGACCAATGAGTAAAATCAGAATTGACAGTTACACACTACGACAACTTAAAACCAAGTTTGACGAACGAGTCTTTGCAATTCCGGACATTCAACGACAATATGTTTGGAATAAACAAAGAGTATGCGCCTTAATGGATAGCATTTTTCGTGACTACCCAATTGGAATAAGTTTGGTTTGGACAGCACCTTATTCTCAAATAATAAATATTCGTCCAAACAACAGGACCATCATCCCGCCCTTTAACACGCGATTAAAGAAATCAGATTTAATAATTGACGGACAACAACGCTTGTCAACTTTATACGGAGTCTTGTTTGGAGTTGAGCCAAAGCCTGACGCTAATTCTGACATAAACTTCAATGAACTTTACTTTGACTGCCATAAGAAAGAAGAGAAGCGTTTCTTTTTCTCAAAGCGGGATTTACAAGGCGGGGGTAACATACAGCTTAAAGCACTATTGACAACTTCGCCTTCCCTTTTGCGGAGCCGTCTTAAGCTAAATAATTGGGAAGCAAGCGAAGCAGAGAAATGCTATAACACTTTTCACAAGTATAAATTTTATCTTCTTGCTTTTGAAGGACTGGGCTACGACGATGCGAAGGAAATTTTTATTCGAATAAATTCCGGAGGATTAAAAGTTAGCAGGGCAGACACATTATTTGCAAGAGCAAGCAATGTTGATTTAAGAGATCACATGCTTAGTGCTAAGCGAGGTCTTAAATACGGATATGATAATATCTCAGTTGATGCTCTACAAGCATCGCTTGGGTTAGCTTATGGTGCGACCAAAATTGGTAATCTCGGATTTAATTATTTTCTCAAGAAAATTGAAAAAAGCAAAAAGAACAATAAAGAGTTTGAAAAGAAGTGGAAGCATCTTCAATATGGATATAAGGAAGCCGTAGATTTTTTAGTGAATCATCTTAACCTGACCAAACTTGAATTGCTTCCTTCACAAAACATTTACTCAATGCTTTCTTACTTCTTTTACCTGAACCAATCACGAGCCAAGCCCAATCAAATAAGAGAATTAAAAAAATGGTTCTGGCATACTGCCTGTGGCGAAAGATATTCGGGTTCGGGTTTCAATCGTAACATTCCGGAAGACATTGTATTTTTTCAAAAGCTTGCCAAAAACAGCAACGCCAAATACTTAATCACTGAAAATATTTTTCCGATAGACTTTTTAAAATCAAGTTATAAGAATCCTGGAGCCTCTTCTACAAGCGCATATTTTATAATGCTTAGAAATAAGCGACCGAAATATCTCCTCAATGGAGCAGAAATTCTTTTGGATAATGCTTCCGAAATGTCCAATAGAAAAGACAGACATCATATTTTTCCAAATGCATATCTAAAAAGAAGAAACATCAATCATAAATGGATCAATTCAATCACAAACATTTGCTATTTAGAGTCTGACGAAAATCAGGGAGCGAGTGACAACCATCCCAGGATATACTTGGAAGAATTCAAGAGACTACGGCACTTTGGCAGTGTGATGAAAAGTAATTTAATTCCATACGACAAAGCAAGTCCTATTTGGGAACACGATGCCCGAAAAGGATTTTTAGAATTCTTAAATTATAGAGGCAAAACGATAATTACAGAAATAGAAAAGTTGGCAGGTGCCAAAATCTTTGACAAATTTGATGCAATACGCAGAATATAATTCTTTTGCCGACAGCTAACGCACGAGGAGTTTGACGACTCAAAAGCTATTGGTCAACAAGCTCAAAGAGCAGCAGAAAAACCTGTGAATCATGAAATCTTATTCCTTGAACTTTTCCAATTTCACTTTGCAATTGCCAGATTGATCGCTCAAATTTGAGTTGTCATCCCACCATGAACCCACCCATCCAATTCTTCTGGAAAAAGAAAAACTTCACCCCTAACAAGAATCAGCGTGAGGCAATTCTTCACGGGGATGGTCCGCTTTTTCTGACTGCAGGACCAGGCTCTGGAAAAACTCGTGTACTCCTTTGGCGAACATTGAACCTTCTTGTCTATCACAACATAAAGCCAGAAGAAATTTTTCTTGCAACGTTCACTGAGAAAGCGGCACATCAACTTAAAGAAGGATTGAGGACTTTACTTGGATTGGTGTCGAACGAAACCGGCAGACCTTTCGACATTTCGAAAATGTCAATCGGAACAGTTCATTCTATCTGTCAGCAAATTATTTCTGATAGAAGATTTTCAAAAGAAGCTCAGAGAAGAAGGGCTCCAGTAGTGTATGATGAACTCTCGCAGTATTTCCACATCTATCGCAATCATTGGAAAACATTAGTAAGTAAAGGGGGATTTGAGAATGAAGAAGCAGCGCAGCGTACAATCAACAAAATTCTTACAAGCAGAACTTCTTCTTCTCGTCACAATGCTGCTTCCGCTCTCATTTCACTCTTCAATCGTTTTTCTGAAGAATCATTGCAACCAAAAAAACATTACGGCAAAGATGAAGACCTCAACAAATTGCTTCGCATGTACGAATGCTATTTGGAAAGTCTGAACGGAAATCCACGGATTAAAACAGTTGATTTTGCTCTCTTGCAGCAAGCTGCTTTCGAGTGTATCACCTGTCACGCAGAATCCGGCAATGTTTACAAGTACATCATCATTGATGAGTATCAGGACACGAATACCATTCAGGAAAAAATTTTCTTCGAGTTAGCAAAGGGATACAAAAATATTTGCGTGGTGGGTGACGATGATCAGGCGCTCTATCGCTTTCGCGGAGCCACAGTAGAAAACTTAGTCGAGTTTGAGGACCGGTGCAATCAATATTTGAAAACCGCTCCACGAAGAATTGATCTTGATACAAACTACCGCAGCCGAAATCACATTGTTGATTTTTATGTGCAATTCATGGATCACACTGATTGGAAAAAAGAAAAGGGAAAGAAAGGACATTACCGGATCGTTGATAAAAAAATCAAAGCGCATCACACAGAAAAAATTCCTTCGATTATTGTTTCTGAGAAAGCAGATGCAGCAAATGTATATGCACAGATCGCAAAGTTCGTTCGCGATTTGAAGGAGAAGAAAAAAATTCAGGACTACAATCAGGTTGCGTTTTTATTTCCTTCTCTTAAAACCACAAGAGCGCCCGGACTCAAGTTAGCTCTTGAATCTCTTGACATTCCGGTGTATGCACCGCGAGCAGGAAATTTTATTGATGTAGAAGAAGCAGTTGCACTCTTTAGTTTGATAATGAAAATTGTTGGCAGACCGACGTACGACCCGCAGGCAAGCGGTGGCTACAAAGAATTTCAAAAGTGGATGATCCGAACAGAACAGCAGGGAGATTTCCTCATTAGAGAAGATAAAATCCTCAAACAGTATGTTGATGATCGCAAGCAGGAAATTGAAACAGTGCTCAGCGATTATGAACTACTGATAAAAGTTGCTGCGAAAAAGAAATGGGATTTGAAAAGCCCATTCAATTCGCAAATGATTTCTGAATTCATCAGACCGGCTGACCTTTCTCCCAAAGCAAGAAAGAACATCAGTAATAGTTTCTTCAAAAGAATTATTGATCGTCGCAATGCTGAAGGGAATCCTTTTTCCATTCAGTACATCATCAGTCGCGCAACTTCCCTCGACTGGAGTGTGCTCGACTTGTTTTACCAGTTAAATGCCTTTTCACATTTCAGACAGATGTACGAGTTGGCAGAAGATGGAACAGATGAAGGACCGATTTGCAATCTCGGTCTCATCACACAATACCTCTCCCGCTTCATGGAAGAATATGGTTCCGTCATCACGGCACAATGGTTATCGAATGAAAGTTTTTCAAGGACGTTCTTCTCTTCTTATCTCTATGCGCTTTACCGGATGGGTGAATCAGAGTACGAGGATGCTGACGATCCGTTTCCGAAAGGTCGCGTTCCCTTTCTCACCATTCACCAGGCAAAGGGATTGGAATTTCCTGTTGTTGTGTTAGGAAGTGTTTTCAAGAAGGAGCACGGCGCATCCGCTCCTGAAATCATCATTCGTGATCTTCTGAAAAAAGAAGGTGAGCCACTCGACAAGATTGCGCACTTCGACAATATGCGCATGTTCTATGTCGCTCTTTCGCGTGCAAAAAATTTGGTGGTACTTCCTCAATATACAAAAGCCGCAGGCGCTTCGCCGGTTTTCAAGAAAATTTTTGAACTGGAAAATCTTCCTCTCATCAATCATTTCAAGTGGAGCACATTGCCCATAGGACAAATGGAACAGGATGATCTCGGCAAAAATTATTCTTACACCGCTGACTATCTCGGTTACATGAAGTGTCCGCGCAACTACATGATCTTTCGCAAATATGGTTTCGTGCCGTCGCGTTCGCTTACGATGTTCTTCGGATCACTCGTGCACCAAACCATTGAGGATTTGCATTACCTGCTCATTGATCAACGTAAAAAAATGGTTGCATCATGACACATCTGGAAGTAGAAGAGCGAATTAAAGATTTCTTCGAGGAGAATTATGAATTGCTCCGTCTCGAAGGAGGTCATGCTCTTTCAGAAAAAGGAAAACAGGATGCCCTCGAGCAGGTATTGCTCTATTGGAGAAAACTCAACAACATTGCAGAGAAAGTAACTGAGTCTGAAGTGAAACTAACATTGCCCGATCAGAAAACGAAGAAGGGAAAAATTTTTTCGATTGAAGGAATTGTTGACATCGTGCGTGAAGATGATGAAACATGGATGTACGATATAAAAACACACGATCTCGATTACATCAGAAACAACAAAGACCTCTACGAAAAACAGTTAAACGTCTACGCTTACATCTGGCAACACTTGCGCGGAAACGAACTTGACCGCACGGCGATCATTTCTACTTCCATTCCATACGCGCTGAAAGATGCGATGCAGAAAGGGAATCAAAAGCAAATTGATACTCAGATGAAAGAGTGGGACCCGTTGGTGCCGCTTGATTTCAATTCACTGAAAGTAGAAGACACCATTGCTGACTTCGCCCGCATTGTAGATTTGATCGAAGACCATGAGTTCATGCCGCAACCTGTCTTGCGACTGAGAGAAAAGCAGGGAAACACGAATGAACTCTTTGCCACGCGTGTATGCCGCAACTGCGATGCACGCTACTCGTGCGTATCATTTCGCGAGTATGCTTTGGGAACAAATGCTTCCTCCAACATCAAGTTCCGCCAATACTTTCAGGACTATGGCACCGATGGCGACCAGGAAGATTGGGTGAATGCTAACTTACAAACCGAACCCGAACGATAGTTCATACAAACATTCTTTTACATTATTAATATGCCTCACGAAAAATTACGACCTCAATTCACTTTCGATGAAGAACGAATTGCAGAGCTAAAACGAATTGCCCCCGAAGTATTTGCCGACGGCAAAATCAATTGGGAAACGCTGCACGAAGCATTGGGTGATCATCTGGAAGATGAAAGTGCAGATGCAGAACATTTCGGGTTGTTCTGGGCAGGAAAGCGAGATGCGCGGCGAATGGCTGCGCAACCGAGTAAAGGAACTCTTGTTCCGTTGCGAGGAAATGGAGTAGATGAAGACAGTACCCGCAACATTTTTATCGAAGGAGAAAATCTTGAAGTGCTCAAGCTGCTGCAGAAAAGTTACAAGGGTAGAGTGAAGATGATCTACATTGATCCGCCTTATAACACCGGCAATGATTTCGTGTATGAAGATGATTTCAAAGAGCCACTGGAAGAATACCTACGCCGCACCGGACAACTCGATGAAGAAGGAAAACCACTCACCACAAATACAAAAGCAGATGGTCGCTTTCACAGCAAGTGGCTTTCGATGATGTATCCGAGGCTACGTCTTGCTCGAAACTTGCTGCGCGAGGATGGAGTGATTTTTATAAATATTGATCACAATGAAAACGCTAATCTCAGACTTTTAATGAATGAAGTGTATGGCGAAGAGAACTTCTTAGCTGATGTAATATGGAAACACACGCAGCAATCTAAAAATGATGAGCGCTTCTTTTCGAGACAATACAATAATTTATTCGTTTACTCCAAAAGCGAAGACATTGAAAATTTAAGATTCCCAAGAAAAGACCAAGACAACAAGAACTACTCAAATCCTGATAATGATCCCAAAGGGTTGTGGAGATCAGGTGATGTAAGAAGCCCAAGTTATCGGAAGACACTTTGCTTCAAGATTAATACCCCAAGCGGAAAAAAAATCTCGTCTCCTGAAAATGGATGGCGATGGTCAGAAGCAGAGGTTTTAAAAAAAATTGAAAGAAGTGAAATTGTTTTCAACAAGGATGAGACGAGAATTATAAGAAAAATTTACTTGAGTGATCAGGAAGGACGGACTCCCGAAAATGTTTGGATTGGTGACAATTATGGAACAACGCGAAGTGCTAATGCAGAATAAAAGGAGCTATTTGATGGAGACGTTCCTTTTGATACTCCGAAGCCAACAAATTTAGTAATGAGAATGTTGGATTTGATTTATGATGAGAATGACTTTATCGTTTTGGATTTCTTTGCTGGTTCTGGAACTACTGGTCACGCATTGATGAAAAGTAACATCATAGACAATGGAAAAAGGACATTTTTATGTGTCCAATTAGATGAAGCATTTAATGAAAAGAAAAAAGAAACGAAGTGGAAAAAGATTTCAAATTTAACCATAGAGAGATTAAGAAGAGCCTCTCGACAAATATTGAATGAAAACAAGAAGTCAGCCTGTGATTGCGGCTTCCATGTTTTCAAACTTACTCTTTCCAATTTCAAAGAATGGCAAAACTATGAAGGCACTGATGTAAAGCAATTGGAGAAGCAATTAGAGTTGCATGTAAGTCCTCTTGAAGAAAATTGGAAGGAAGAAAATTTGCTCAATGAGATTTTACTCATCGAAGGTTTTCCGCTTGATAGCAAGATTGAAGTGCTGAGTAATTACAAGAAGAATAAAGCATACCGCATCACTTCAGATTTTTGTGAACACGCCTTGCTCATCTGTCTCGATAAAAAAGTGCAGGATGAAACCATCAAATCATTGCAGTTGAATGAGAGTGATATTTTCATTTGCCTTGATACTGCTATCAGCGATCAGGATAAAGTGCGGCTGAGTGATAAAGGATTGATTAAAACGATTTAAATATTCATCAAATGAACCCAGCGGCTGAATTTTATTTAAGACTACTTACTCTATTCAGTAACCTTCCTCGATTCCATTATGATTTCGATATTGAAAGCATTCCTTTCAATGGACTCTATATTTTTTACCAGGAGGATGAATTTTTAGGAGAAACTGGCAAGGAGAGAATAGTTCGTATTGGAATCAACGAGCGAGATGGGAAATTTCGCCAGCGACTTATTCATCATTTCCACCATCGTTCATTGAAAGGAACAATTTTTAGAAAGCATCTTGCCCGATGCTTCGTAAATCAGCAATTGAACAATCGCCCTCTAAACTTACTTACCATTGTTGAGAGAGATAGCATAGTTGCAAACATTCAGGGAATCACCTCTTCTTTTTCATTCTGTTTCCTCCCAATTCTCGAAAGGAGTGAAAGGAAAAATTTAGAGAAGGCATTGATCGGCACTATTAATCAATCGGGATTAAATGTGTCCTCGCAGAATTGGATAGGAAAAAGTCATCCGAACAGAAAAATCTCAGATAGCGGCTTGTTCAATATTCAACACCTGAATGCTGCAATAATTTCAAATGAACAATTCAATCGAATTGAAGATCTCGTTAATTGATGATGGCAAAGAAACTCACTCTCAAATTTGATTCAAACCAGCAGCATCAATTGCAGGCAATCGAGAGTGTTATGAAACTTTTCGAAAGCATGAGTCCCGTAGATACTTCGTTTTCCATAGGTGATGAGATTGTTCCCAACCTTCCGCAGTATCAATCACTCAGTGAACCGTGGCTCTTCGATAACCTTACAAAAGGTCAACGCGACAATCAGTTGCAGGAAAATTATCAGCTTGATATTGATGATGGAATTGAACTCGAAGTAGAAAATGAGCGAGGGGCGATCAACATGTGGCGCTATCCTGAGTTTACAATTGAAATGGAAACAGGCACAGGTAAAACGTATGCATACCTGCGCACCATTCACGAACTGAAAAAGCACTATGGCTTTCGCAAGTTCATCATCGTAGTTCCGAGCATTGCCATCTATGAAGGCACCATCAAAACATTCGACATCACCAAAGAACATTTCAAAACACTCTACGGCAATGAGGCGCCGGTGCTCACACAATATGACGGTCAGCAGATCAGTAAGCTCCGGGGGTTTGCAACTTCGTCCTCGCTTGAACTGATGGTGATTACTCTGGATTCATTCAACAAAGCCAGTAACGTTATTTACAAACCAACTGAAAAATTACCTGGAGAAAAATTACCCTATCAATACATTCAGGAAACACGCCCCATCCTTATTCTCGATGAATGTCAGAACTATCGAAGTGAAACAGCGAAAGCGGCGCTGCGAACAATACATCCACTGTTTGCACTACGATACAGCGCAACACCGATTGACAAACCCAATTTGATTTACAGGTTGAGTCCTGTGGATGCATTCAAACAAAATCTGGTAAAGAAGATTGAGGTAGATGGAATCGAACATCAGTATAATGTGAATCACCCGCAGTTGATGCTTGCGATTGAAGAGTTCAGTGGAAGCGGTTACGGCATGGGTGTTAGGTTGCGATTGCCGGTGAATAGAAATGGTGTCATCGTAGAACAAGTTCTGGAGGTAAAAAAGAATGCTGATCTCTACCAGGTAACCAAGAATCCCGCCTTAAAAGGATTGGTGATTGATATTATCAGTAAGAAAGATAGCTCGGTTGTTTTCACCAATGGTTCCCAAATTACCGTGCAGGATTCTGAAGGATTCGATGTAAAGAAGAAAGAAGAAATCTTTCGGGTTCAGATTGAAGAAACTATTCGGTACCATCTTCTAAAACAAGCCGGGTTGAAGAAGAAAGGCGTGAAAGTTCTTTCACTCTTCTTCATTGATCGGGTTGCCAACTATACGGCTGATGATGGAATGATCAGAAAGCTCTTTGATAAAGCATTTGATAAGATCAAAAGAGATGACAACTATTTTTCAAAACTCAAAGCGGAAGAAGTTCGCGAAGCATACTTCGCAAAAAAGAAAAACAAGAAAGGTGAAGAAGAGGCAATAGATACAGAGAGCAAGAACAAGGAACAGCGTGACGCAGAGAAACTTGCCTTCGTGTTAATTATGAAAGACAAGGAGCGCTTACTTAGCTTCAGTGAGAAGAAGTGTTTCATCTTCGCTCACTCTGCACTTAAAGAAGGCTGGGATAGTCCGAATGTTTTTCAAATCTGCACACTCAATCAAACCGTATCAGAAATTAAAAAGAGACAGGAGATTGGAAGAGGTCTGCGTTTGTGTGTGAATCAGGATGGCGAGCGGGTGATTGAAGATGGAGTGAATGTTCTCACGGTAGTTGCCAACGAAAGTTATCAGCAATACGTAAGTGGTTTGCAGCGCGAATATGAATTGACCGGCGATGCTGCTCCACCTCCTCCCTCTGAGTCAAAGAAAACATCAGCGAAGAGAAACAACAAAATCTTCAAAAGCTCTGACTTCCGTGACTTCTGGAAAAAGCTTTGCCGCCGCACTACTTACACCATTCACATTGATGATGAACAACTGATTGAAGCAGCAGTTGTAAAACTCAACCGGACAGTTTTTCCTGAGTCACAAATTGTAATCACCAAAGGCAAATTCATCATCACAGAATTTCTTTTCAAACTGGAATCAGTAACCGGTCTTGCTGCACGAATTACTTTGGAAATAAAAGACACGGATGGACAGGTAGATACAAGTTCAAGAAATTATGTTAAGGGAAATGACTTTGCAAAGATTTGTAATGATGACCGCCTGAAAGGATTTCGCATTAGCGAAATTAAAAGTGCGGGTGATGATTCATTCGTTGAATTTGACAACGGAAGAACTCTCTCGAAGTATCAAACCATTTTTTTCCAAAGTGAAAGAGGACAGCAAACTGATCCCCGCACGGTGATGCAGGCAGCCACAACATATCCTGTTTTCAATTTGTTGGAACGAGTAAGCCGCGAGACTCAGCTTACACGTCCGACAGTTCTCAAAATCTTCAAGGGATTGAAAGAGGAAATTAAAAAGCAAGTTTTCAAAAACCCGGAAGGATTCAGCGGCATCTTCATTACCACTGTTAAACAACTCCTCGCTGATCACATAGCAGACAAGATTGAATATGCATTTAACAAGGGAGAGTACGATTATGACTTGAACGAAGTTTTTCCTGATCCCAAACCTTATGTGCAAAAGGAATTGATTGAAGGAACAAAGAATTCGCTTTACAACTTAATCCAAATTGATTCTGAAGTAGAGCGCAAATATGTTCAGTATCGTTTGCAGATTGACGATGAGAAAGAGAAGATTATCTGCTACTTCAAATTTCCGAGTGTTTTTCGAATTGACGTTCCCAAAATCATCGGTAACTACAATCCCGATTGGGGAATCATTCGAAAAGGTGAAGATGGAAAACTGAAGCTCCAATTAGTTCGCGAGACAAAAGGAAATATGGATCGCAATCTTCTGCAATACCCGAATGAAAAAAGAAAAATTGATTGTGCTGAAAAACATTTCAAAGCAATTGGATTGGATTATCGCGCCCTCAATCATACTATTCCGAATTGGTGGGAGAAGGAAATTTGAAAAATCTAAAGAATAAAATAAAATGGAACATTTTAAAGGAGAAACTTTCTCCTTAAACTTGGGAAGATTAACTCGGAATTTCAAGAAAGCTATTAGAGAAATTGAAGAGTCATTCGATAGAAATTCTGTGAAGTTGAAAGATATTGCAAAGATTAACAGTAAAGGACAAGCTGTACTTAAAAAAGCATATCTCATAAGAGAATTTGATCTTGTCAAGAATATTTACAGTCATAAGAAATACCGTGATGATGTAAAGGGATTGTATGTTTTTGCATCTTCAAAGAGGAACGGCAAATTGCATCTTGAGTATGTTGGTATTTCCAAAACGCTCTTTAAGAGACTGAAAGATCACGCGTATGGTAAGACAAGATATATGGCTACTCTAGTTTATTTAATGGCTTCACATGATCATGAAAAGAGAGGGATGAAAAAAAAGACTTTCAAGCTTGAAAACTATCGTGAAGAAGTTCAAGCTAAAATTCGGAACTGGAGAATTGCACTATATCCAATAAAGGACAGTTTTGAACTGTACATGACCGAACCGTATCTTGCTTATCATTGGAAGGCGCGATGGAATTCTTTTGAAACTCATTGATTGTTCATGAACAGAATAAATTAAGAAAGCCTAAATAATTAAGGGAGTGACTAAAATCAAATCGCTTGCGATACAACTGCCTAATTGCAACTCAAAGGATGAAATCTCTATGATATTTGACGATCTGGCAAAAGCTATCCTTATCGAAACGCAACTTTGTATTGCTGGTTCAAAAACTGAAGAGATGAATTTTACTGAAATCGAATTTTATTTTCATGACAATAAATTACACAATGATGATTATTGCCATTGCAATCCGCAGCAATTGCAATTTGGCAAATGGTATTTTCATCAAGCTTCGCCTCACAAGTACAAAGCCAGAGGACGAATAGGAATTGATTTGTGTCTCGGTAACTCAGATGGAAATCATTTTGGAATTCTAATTAGTCGTCCCTTAACAATTCCTGAAACGTAGGCCAGTAAAGGTTTTCAAGACAATGGTGTGCAAAAAATGATGCAGGGATTTTGAAAGAATCTTTGAAAACCTTGCAACTTTGCACAT
>Ga0134121_10000418_pt1 | contig 50096 bp, 47 predicted proteins | sample KB301_FD_96463 | JGI IMG/M metagenome (GOLD analysis project Ga0134121, IMG submission 96463) | Terrestrial soil microbial communities without Nitrogen fertilizer from Kellogg Biological Station, Michigan, USA - KB3-0-1 | ecosystem: Environmental > Terrestrial > Soil > Unclassified ...
ACCTCGAGGCGGCGGCGGCCCGCGGCGCCAAGGCCGTGGAGAACCAGCGCTACGAAGTCGTCAACAGCCTGGTCCACGACAACCAGGTGGCCCTGGAGGTGCAGTGGTCGGCCCAGGTCCTCAAGCCCTTTGCCTCACTCAAGGCAGGCGACACGATGCGCGCTCGTTTCGCCGTTTTCCTGCGGTTTCGAGACCGCCGGATCGAGAGGCAGCACAATTACGACTGCTTCGATCCGTTCTGAGGCTCCCTAAATCTCCACCCCCGCCATCAGCCACAGCATGACAGCGACATCGCTCGGCTCTGGTCTCGGAGATCTGACGATTCTCAAGGAATTTCCACCGTCATTCGCCGATGAGTCCGGCCGATTAGGCGCCTAGGTCGGTCGACTCCAGCAAGCTCTCTTCCTGCCAAGAGCCCTGTCAGAAAACCTAGGTGGCCGGCGAAAACCTAGAAAGGGCAAGCTCGCTGGAATGGATCCAGGCTACGGCGATGCCCTTGGACCTTCTCGCGTTGATCGAGTTCGGAGAACAGTCCAAAACTGGTGGAATCCCGTATGCGTCGAGCGAGACGCATTACCTAGGACGCCAACAGCGGCAAGGGTGTAGCGGGCTTTCGCACTGGCCTGAACCCGAAAGGAGAGACCGCCATGTCTCGCGGGCAACCTGATCAGTATCTGGTAGGACTCCGGCGAGCAATCGCCGGAGGGAAGGGCTTTCAGGCCCCGAGCGTGCCGGCGAGGCTCACGGGCACCACCTGGAATCACGCGATCCCCCTGTTGATCGTGCGCTGGTGGCTGGGCGTTGAGGGGGCGAAGCAAGCCCTGCTGGCCTTCCTGCACTGCGGCGAGACGACGGGGCACTGCGCCATCGGCGGAAACATTTCCGAGCTGGGCGGCCATGTCGGGCTGCGGGTGGAGGCCTGGTCGACCAGCCACGCGGCGCATGATTACGCGGCCGTGGTGCCAGGGCTGCTGCTGGCTCTGCAGGCTGGCGATCCGGAGGTCACCGCGGGGCTCACCGCATGGCTCATAGGCGAGATGGCGATGCTGAACCTTTGCTGCTCGCCGGGCGGCACGGTCGCGGTCGCCGGCGCCCGCTGCTACGTAGGGCCCCCGCCGCCGCAGGGCGGCGGGGACGCCGATCAGCGTGTCCAGATCAATACGTTCCAGAACTACATCGCCGGCCGCCATGTCCACATGCCCAGGACGCTCACCACAGCCGATGACTGGTTGGGGCTCTACGGGCTGAAGCTGCTGGACCAGCAGGAGCACGCCCCTTGGGCCGCCTCCTGGAGGGAGATCCGCGCCTCAATGGCCACCGCCGGGCCGGCTCAGTTGCCGGTCACCTATGACCCTGTCGAGATCACCCGCGGCCCCGGCGGCTTGGTGGTGCGGCAACTTGGCGTCACAGCCCAAATGAGGCCGGCGCTATGGGCCAGCCTCGACTTTCATTCCGGTAAAGACGCCTACGGATGCCTGCCCTCCTGGCCCCGTGAATACCATCCGAAGGTCAACGACATCCACGAGAACCCGGCACCGGCCTGCCCTGGCCGCGGTGAGCTGAAAACGTACACCACGAAGGTGAGGACGTCCTCGTGAGGTGCGTCCGGTGAGAAAGATGGCGGGCGTGGCAGAGAACTGAAGGACGCCAAGGACATCACACCCGCTTCGTTGAAAGGGCAAACCTTAGGGATCGTCACAGAATAAATGTGCCAGTTTTGATCGAGTCAACTTCAGTCCGGCCCAACGGGTCGGGAGATCCCAGCCCAGGGCTGAGGCCGAAGGCCGATGCCCTGGGAAGACAAGGCGCCCCCATTCTTTGCGGCCTGAAGGGTCGCGAGAACTCGACTCGGCAAGAAGGCTCCCGCGGCCCTTCAGGCCGCACCAAATTGTCCTCCCTCCCACCCAGGGCATCGGCCTTCGGCCTCAGCCCTGGGCTCCGTTCTCCCGGCCCGTTGGGCCGGACGGGACCAGACGTCCTAGGGCTGCTGCGCTCCGGGAAGCTGGTGCAGTTATTCTGTGACGAGCCCTTGAGGAAGAAGCGCGTGAGAGAGGGTACTTGTTACTTCTCTCTCTCGGAATTCAGGGGCTGAGGCCTGCCACGCTATAAGTTATGCATTCACCAACTTTTCCACCCCTGCTGTCTATGGCTGGAGAAGATTGGACATTGCCTAGGTTACTTCGTGACAGGCCTGAGGTGGGACGTCTGGATCTGGGGCTGACGGCGTCCGGACGGCCGACCAATCCTCGACGCTCCGATTAGCCATCACTTCCCTGACCGCTCTTCGGATGGCCTCTGGAGTCCGTGAACCCTGCTTAACGGGAGTAGGAATGATTCGTCTAGCCATTGCCATTTTCTCGTGCCTTCTGATGCCTCCACCAACGATTGATGACTGCCGGGGGCAAGTCGCCCCCCTTGATCCTACTGTATGTGGCGAGAACCTGAGTGGTGCGCCCTAGTTAAATCCCCACCCCCGCCATCAGCCACAGCATGATGGCCTTCTGCGCGTGCAGGCGGTTCTCGGCTTCGTCGAAGATGCGGCTCTGCGGGCCGTCCGCGACTTCGGCGGCCACTTCCTCGCCGCGGTGGGCGGGCAGGCAGTGGAGGAAGACGGCTTCCGGCTTGGCGTGGGACATCAGCGCGTTGTCGACGATGTAGCCGTGGAAGTCCTGGATGCGCTTCTGCGCCTCCGCCTCCTGCCCCATCGACGCCCAGACGTCCGTGTAGACGGCCGAGGCTCCCGCCACGGCTTCCTTGGGATCGTTGGTCAGCGTGATCTTGGTGCCCGCTTCCATCGCGTCCTCGAAGGCGAGACCGGTGTACTGCGGCTTCACCTCGTAGCCTCGGGGCGAGGCCACGGCGATGTCCATGCCCACCTTGGAGGCGCCGAACAGCAGGGAGTGGGCCATGTTGTTGCCGTCGCCGACGTAGGCGATCTTGCGGCCGCGCAGCGCCTCGATACTTCCGAAGACCTCGCTCAGCGTGAAGTAGTCCGTCAGTCCCTGGCAGGGATGGAGGTCGTCGGTGAGGCCGTTGATCACCGGCACCGAGCCGTACTTCGCGAGGTCGGTCACCGTCTGGTGGGCGAAGGTACGGGCCATGATGCCGTCGACGTAGCGGGAGAGCACCTGGGCGGTGTCCGCGATCGGCTCGCCGCGGCCGAGCTGGATGTCGCGGCTGGAGAGGAAGAGGCCCTGGCCGCCCATCTGGGCCATGCCCACCTCGAAGCTGACGCGGGTGCGGGTCGACGATTTCTCGAAGATCATCGCCAGCGTCTTGCGGTGCATGTGGTTCTCGTACTTCTTCGGATTCGCCTTGACGTCCGCGGCCAGGCGGAAGAGACCGGCGACCTCGACGGCCGTCAGGTCGTGGATCGAGATCAGATGACGGGACATGGAATCTCCTGATTGAAAAGGTATCGAATCGGTCACAGCGGGTCCCGCTCCAGCGGCATGGTCATGCAGCGGGGACCACCGCGAGCGCGGGACAGCTCGTTGGAGTAGAGGGCCACGGCGGTCGGACCGCCGCCCACCAGGTCGTGCTTGCCGGAGAGGGCCTCGTCCTCGAAGAGGATGCGCCAGCCCCGCCGCGCGAGCTCTTCCAGGGTCTTGCGGTTGCGCCTGTACAGAAGGATCAGCCCCGGCGCCAGGGCGAAGGCGTTGGCGCCGTCCGTCCACTGCTCGCGCTCCTGATCGATCGCCTCCTTGGGGCCGCCGCAGGGCACCACCTCCAGGTCCAGCCCCAGCTCTTTCAAGACTTCGAGCAGCGAGCCGCGCAGGGTGAAGGTGAGATCCTTCGCCAGGAGGTCGATCGAATAGACGTGGGCCGCCTCGGGGCCGCCCGGCACGATCACCGGCACGTGGGCGAGGCAGAGGTTGCGGTCGATCAGGGTGAAGACGGTGTCCAGGTGCATGTAGGAACGCTTGCGCGGCAGCTCGACCATGATGAGGTGGCGGAAGGAAGTCTCCACCCGCCGCAGATAGCCGGCAAGAACCTCGATGCCGCGGCGGTTGGTGCGCTCGGAGAGGCCCACGAGGAGGATCTCGGAGGACACCACCAGGACGTCGCCCCCCTCCAGGCTGGGATAGGGGAAGTACGGGTTGTGCTGGGGCGCGCCGGTGGGCGGCACGTCGATCTCGTAGAGCGTCCCGTGATCCGCCAACGCCGGATGGCGCTCGAAGAGGGTGCGGGAGAGGAGCGGCTCGCGCTCCCGGGCCGAGGTGGCCATGGAGGAGATGACGACGCCGTTGCCCATCACCACCTGCGGATCGCGCATGAAGAAGTAGTTGGGAACCGGGTTGAGATCGAAGAAGACCTTGCGGCCGGCGTCGGACACCTCGGCCGGCGCCCGGATCCCCTCGATCAGGGCCGTGGCCAGCTCCTTGGGCGGCAGGTCATAGAGGCGGCGCACGACGTTGAAGGGCGCGCTGTACTCCGCTTCCAATTCATCGAGCAGGCGTTTGCGGGCCGATTCCTCGCCGAGGACGTCGGCGAGCAGGTCCTGCGAGTCGAGCACCTCGACGCCGGCCTGCTCGATGACGCGGCGGAAGCCGTCGTGCTCCTCGCGCCCCTCGTCGCCGTCCAGGATGTCGTCGAAGAGCAGGCTCTCCATCATCGACGGCACCATCCAGTCGATCTCGCGGCCGGGCCGGTGGACCAGAACGCGCCGCAGGCGCCCGATTTCAGAATCGACTTTGATCGGCATGCAGTTACCCCAGGGAAGGTGCGCGCCCGTGGGACGGGCGGCGGCGCATTGTAGCAGAAGGCTTAAGCGCCACCCGGCCCTGGACAGCGACGGGAGAGGGATCTAGACTGGCAAAAGCTCGCTCGCGACGCTCATCCCCGCCCGGGCATAAATGCCAGGGCTAGGCACGACGCCGGATGAATCCGACTTAAAGTCCCCTTCAGGGGACGCAGTTCATAGCCCTGGCATTTATGCCCGGGCGAAGGTGGGCGTTGCGACGGGGGAAGCTCATGCGCTGGCAAGGTCGATTCCGGGCGGGTCTCGCCGTACTTCTCGCCGCCGCCGGCCCGGCCATTCCCGCCTCTCCCGAGCTCTCCCCCGGTGCGGCCTTGGAGCATGCCTTCGCGGCCGGCAACTCCCAGGTGTTCACCGCCGTTCTCGCCGCCGGCAATGTCTACGAGCTGACTGTCGAGCAGCGGGGAATCCACCTCGTGCTCGACGTGCACGGGCCGGACGGCGGGAGCCTCGCGGCGGTCGACTCCCCTCTGGACCGCTGGGGGCTGGAGACCGTCCTTCTCCATCCCACCACCTCGGGCGTCTACCAGATCGAAGTGCGTGCCGAGAGGAAGGGCGTCGGACCCGGCCGTTGCGTGATCCGCCTGGACGAGATCCCGGAAGCCACCGCGGCCGGCCGGGACCGGATCGCCGCCCTGACCGCAATGACGCAGGCGGGCACCATCCTGCGCCGCGAGCCCACGGGAAGTCTCGAAAAGATCCTCGCGTCCTTCCAGGAGGCACGCGGTCACTTCCAGGCCGCCGGCGACCGGCCGGGCGAGGCCCAGGCGGTCGAGGCTCTCGCCGCCATCTCCCACAAGCTGGGACGGCAGAGCCAGGCGGCCGATCTCTACCGCGACGCGGTCTCCCGCTGGCAGGAGCTGAAGCGGCCGGAGCACGAGATCCAGGCGTGGAACGAGCTCGGGCTCACCCTTTGGGAGATGAGCCAGCTCGATGCAGCCGACGAGGCCTTCGCCCGCGGCCTCGACCTCGCGCACCGCATCGGCTCGGCCTATGACGAGGCCACTTTGCGCAACGACCAGTGCCTCGTGCTCCACGCCCGGGGCGGAGTCCACACGGCGCTCGCCTGCTACCGCGAGGCCCTGGCGCTCTACCATCAGCTCGGCGAGACCCAGGACGAGGCTACGGTGCTCAACAACCTCGGCTACGCCTTCTTCAACCTGGGGGAACCGCAGCCGGCCGAGGAGTATTACCGGCAGGCGCTGGCGATCCGCCGGACCACCGGCGACCGGGCCGGGCAGGCTCAGGCGCTCAACAATCTCGCCGTCCTCTTCCGCAGCCTCGGCGAGGTCGACGAAGCCCTTCGGGACTACGGCGAGGCCCGGGAGATCCTTGCGTCGCTCGACGACCGGCGGCAGGAGGCCACGATTCTGAACAATCTCGGAATCGCCTACGGTGCGGCTGGAGAAGGAGAGCGGGCCCGGCTCTATCTGGCTCGCTCTCTGGAGCTGCGCCGGGCCATCGAGGACCGGCGGGGCGAGATCGTAACCCTCAACAATCTCGGCTGGCTCGAGCGCAAGGGCGGCCAGGCCGAAAAAGCGATCCCTCTCCACCGGCAGGCCCTCGCGGTGGCCCGCGCGACCAAGGACGCGCGGAACGAGGGGATCAGCCGAGGCTACCTGGGAGAGGCCGAGGCGGCGGCCGGCCACTCGGCCGAGGCGCTTGCCGAGCTCGACCGGGCTCTCTCCCTCCAGCGCCAGACCGGGGACCGCACCAACGAGGCGGTCACCTTGCGGCGCAAGGGAGAGGTGCTCGCCGCGACCGGGCGTGCCCCGGAGGCCTTGCCTCTTTTCGAGCAATCGCTCCTGGCCTCGCGCGCCGTGGGCGACCGCCTCGACGAGGCCATCGCCCTTGCCGCACGGGCTCGCACCCTGCGGGAGCAGGGAGCGCTCGATCCCGCGGCCCGCGACGCCGAGGCCGCCATCGTGGCCCTCGAATCGCTCCGCACCCGGCTGGACAACCCAGAGCTTCGCGCCGCCTTCCTCGGCTCCCGGAGCGACGTCTACGATCTCCGCGTCGACATCCTCATGCGACTGGCCGCAGAGCGGCCCGGCCAGGGCTTCGAGCAGGCCGCCTTCGAAGCGAACGAACGGGCAAGGGCGCGCGCTCTCCTCGACGTGGTGCACGAGAGCGGTGCCCAGATCCGGAGCGGCGTCGATCCTGCTCTCGCAACTCGGCAAAGGGACCTCGAACGCCGCCTGGCTCTGAAGGCGGACCGTCTCCAGAGCCTCCTCGGCCGCGGCAAGGGGGACCAGGCCGAAAGCAAGGCCCTGGAGATCGACATCGAGCAGATCCGGGCCGAGCTCGACAATCTGGACGGGGAGATCCGCAGGAAGAACCCGCGCTATGCCGATCTGACCCAGCCCGCCGCCGCGAAAACGCGGGAGATCCAGGCACAGCTCGACGACGGAACCCTGCTTCTCGAGTACTCCCTCGGCCGCGAGCGGGGGTATCTCTGGGCGGTCGACGCGGCCACGGTGCGCTCCTTCGTCCTGCCGGGGCGGGAGGAGATCGAGCGCGCCGCCCGCGCCTTCCACCAGGCCCTGAGCACCCCGGCGGCGAACGGCGAGGACGGCGGCCGGGCCCGGCTCGGGAAGACGCTCAGCCGGATGCTCCTCGGCCCGGTGGCGGAAGAGTTAGGGAAACGCCGCCTGGCGATCGTCGCCGACGGAGCCCTGGGATATATCCCTTTCGACGTCCTCCCCGAGCCCGGCCCCAAGAGCCGGCCGGCTCCACTGCTCGAACGGCACGAGGTGGTCGAGCTGCCCTCGGCCTCCGTCCTCCTGGCCGAACGGCGGGAGCTTGCCCACAGGGCGCCCGCCCCTGACCTCGCCATCGTGCTCGCCGACCCTGTCTTCCAGGAGTCAGATCCCCGCGTCGCCCGCGGCGGACCTGGGCCGCAGCCCGCGGTCGCGGCAGCGAACGCCGTCCGCAGGGGAGAGCCGGAGAACCTGGCCCACCTGAGCCGTCTCCGCTTCTCGCGCCAGGAGGCTCTGGCCATCGCCGCCCTCGCCCCGCCGGGTGCGGTGACCACCAAGCTCGACTTCGCGGCCGGCCGCGACCTCGCCCTCTCCGGACGCCTGCGCGATTTCCGCTACGTCCATTTCGCCACTCATGGGATTTTCGATGCCGGGCGGCCGGATCTCTCGGGCCTCGCCCTCTCCCGCGTCGATCCCTCGGGCCATCCCCGCGAAGGGCTCCTGCGCCTGCGCGACATCTACGATCTCGACCTGACCGCCGATCTCGTGGTGCTCTCCGGCTGCCGGACAGCCCTGGGCAAGGAGATCCGTGGCGAAGGACTTCTCGGCCTCACCCGCGGCTTCCTCTACGCGGGAGCGCCGCGCGTCGTCGCCAGCCTGTGGTGGATCGACGACCGGGCCACGGCCGAGCTGATGACGGTGTTTTATCGCGGCATGTGGACCGAAGGGCTCCGGCCCGCCGCGGCGCTTCGCAAGGCCCGCCTCGCCCTCGCGCGCCAGCATCGCTTCCGGGATCCCTCCTACTGGGGCGCCTTCGTGCTCCAGGGGGACTGGCGGTGATCAGGCTTGGGCGACGAGAAAAAAGCTGAAACCGCCACCTTCGCGACCGCACTGAGCCGATAGCAGCGTCGTTCCATCCACAAATTTTCAGGAGGGATAAAATCATGAGCTTCTGTGATTTCAAAGGTATCTGGTGGGTCCATGGCGACCCGAAGCGCGCGGAAGAATATGGAGAAAAGCCGGGTCACCGGATCGCGATCGGCGGTATTCCCGACAAGGTAACGATTCTCTGCGTCGACGACCACAGCGAGGAGCACAGGTACTCTCGCCCCGAGTACAAGCTGAATCCCGAGCGAATCGAAGTGAAGGATTGGAAAGACATTTTGTACGTGATCACGTTGGTCAAAGGCCATCCGAGCGTCATCTCCTGTGGAGCTTCTGATTCCAACAGCGGCGGCCCGGGCTCCTGGACCGCGGAGGACAACCCCGGCGGATATTACTGACCCAGGCCCCAATGACGGCTGAGCTCCGGGCCGGCGGGAAATCAGCTCCCCGCCGGCCCAATCAAAGAACCTTCAGAGAGGATCCGTCAGCCGTCTGGGGTGGCGGCAGGAGACCACGTGCTGCGGCGGGAGCGGCTGATGGAGGGCCCACTGAAAGTCGGTGACCGCTTCCGGTCCCTCGCCCGCAGAGGCCAGCGCCTCCCGAATCCCCTGGCAGCAGAGTTGGCGAAGGGCTTCGGCGGGTATTAAAGTGAGCGGCACGTCGCAGGCCGCCACCGTCGGCACGCCTCGCGCTCGCAGCCGCTCGCGCATCGGCCGGCCGGTGGCCCGCTCGAGCTGAATCGCGAGACCGAGCAGGAAATAGCTTCCGTAGATGGGGTAGAAGATGGACTGGTGGAGCAGAAAGCGCCGGTCGAGTTGTAGGTACACACAGCCGTCGACGAGCGACAGGTGCTGTTGTGGAAGGAGCGCCGCGAGAGCCGCTTCCTCCCCGGCGAAAAGCTCCTGGGCCTCGCCCACCAGGCGCGCCGGAGTAGAGAGGAGAAGGCCGTGCCGGCGGTAGGCTTCGGGGTCGAGCGGACGGTCGGCGTGAAAGGCCCGGACCGCCCGGTATCGGCTGGTGAGGTCGGCGGCGAGCTGATCCACGAGCTCCCCGGCCGTGAGATGGGACCGGGTGCCGAGGATCTCCCCGAGCCACAGCTCGTCGTCGGTGCGGTTCGCTCCCGGAGGCCGGATCCGGAAGCGCTCGAAAACCCTCTCCCCTGCCGCCTGTACCAAGCCGGTTCGCACCGAGGCGATCCAGCTTGCCGCGCCCGGCCAGCGCAGCAATGCGGGGCTCTCGCTCATTACTCGGGGCTCCCAGCCTCGGTCCAAGACTTGAAGTTGGCAATCCACTCCTGGGGCCAGCCACCCGGAGGCATGGGATTAACCTTGTCGCTGAGCCGTTGATAGACCAGGACCGCGTTGTCCTTGACGCTGGTGTAATCTCCCAGGTCGAGCTGCGGTTGAATCTGCTTCATATGGTCGATATCCCGCTGCGTAAAGTACGCTTTGATCGTGTTGTTCCAGGTGATGGCCATCGCGTTCTCCTTTTAAATGAGGTCAGTACTCATGAGGTCAGTACTCATGAGGTCAGTGCTCACGGCTTTGGCTGAGGCTTCTGGTCACAGATCAGACCCACCAGGTGGCTGAGGTAGATGTTCTTGTTGCCGGACGGGAAGCAGTTGCCGCTGATCTGAGTCGGCTGGTAGGTATGGCAGTGGAGGCAGTTTTTCTCCTGGGTGAAGCTCTCCATGGTGGTATTGGAGGCCTTTTTCGAGCCGCGGATGCTGGCGTCGGAGAGCGAGATCAGCGTTGTCGGCGGATCGGCAAGAGGGGTAGTCCAGACGGCGCTCATGTAGGAGTAGTTCTTCCAAACGGAAGTACTCGGAACCAGCCTGCTGAAGCTGACCTTGATCGACGTGATGTTGGCGATGTTTTCGGCCGTTGCGGGCTCGCCGTCCGGATGGGCGCGGCAGATCTGGCTCGGGGTCGTCCAGTCGTCCTTGTGAATCTGGTTGCAGCCGTCCCAGAATGGACCCTTGCCGCAGTTCTGGTTCGACGTATAGAAAGACATGCCGCTGGCCGGCCACGGGGTTCTGCTGCAGTCGGGGGCATTGGCGTAATGCTCGAAGGTCGCCCAGACCATCTCCGGATGGTCCTTGACCCTGCCGACCACGTGCAACCCGACGAGAGCCATGGTCGCCGACACCAGCGATTTGCAGTCCTTGTCATTGCAGACCTGTCCCTCGACGGTGTAGTACTTACTCCTCGTCGCGCTGTCCATGTACTCCACCTTGTTTTTCACCGCGATCCGCCAGGAGGACTTGACCTCCACTGAGCCGACGTCAAGCGCGGTCGCCGCCGGTATGCTCGCGTACGGAGCCTTGGTGTAGTACTTGTTCTTGCGGAAGAAGTCGTAGTAGACCTTGTTGACCTGCGAGGTGTAGTACACCACCTGTCCTTGCTGGTCGACGAGCACGGCGTTGCTGCCGGCCTGAGTATTGCCGTCGAAGGTGGAGTTTGGGGTTTTCAGGGTGCGCGGCAGGAAGATGACGCGACCAGCGTCGTTGGATTGGCCGTTTCCGGCCCGCAAGCGCGCCATGCCGGCTCCCAGTTTGAACTGAGTCACCGACGAGCCGGGGTAGGGCGCCGGCCCGTCTCCCTGGTAGAGGAAGAGAGCATGGGGATTGGCCAGGTTGAGGAAGCGGGCGAGACCGTTCTCCGTCTGGACGAGATAGAGGAACTCCTGCACCGCCCACTGATGGAATGCACAGTTGGCGTCCGGAAGCGCGAAGTTGGCCTCCGGGGCGTTGGGCTTGAACCAGTCGGCGGAAGCTGGACAGGGATCCGCCCCCGCCGGGTCGTGAGCCGGCATCATCAGCATCTCGGCGGACTGCCCGGCAAGCGGGAAACCGAGAAGCAGGGCCAGCACGGCGAAAGAAACGTTTCTCATCGGACGCATGATGTTTATCCTCCCTTTCAGGTGGTCAGGAGGACCTGAGCCGAAGAGGCGAGGTCCCTTGTCGCTTGAGAGGTGAGAGGAAGAGGCGAACGATTGCAGGTTTTTTTCCGCGACCGGCTACGGCGCGGCGATCCGCAGTGGGAACCGGCCTACCGGTACCGGCTCACCGCTGCGCGGCAGGCCCTCGACGTCCAGGCGATAGGCGCCGGGCGAGAGCGACGTCGAGTGGACGGTGATGAGAAGCGCGCCGAGGTCGTTGAGCGCCAGGCGGGAGGCCTGGAAGACGACCGTGCCCTTCGCGTCCGCGAGTGTCGCCCGGTAGGCCGGATGGTCGGCGTCGCCGGGTTCGACCCAGAGGGCGACCCAACCAGGCGCTTTCGGCAGCGTGAGCGTGCGGACGGGACCGCCGGCCGCGCCGCCGCGGATCTGGGTCAGGGCGAGGACGGGGAGGTTCGCCTGCGGCCGGCGGTCGGCCGCGACTTCCCGGGCCAGAGCCTCGCGCTCCTTCGCTTCGGTGGCGAGATCGCGCCGGGTCTGCTCGAGCTGTCCCTGGATCGAGGCCGCGGAGCCCTTCTCCACCTTCGCCTGAGCGAGGGCGTCGCGCGTTTCGGCGAGGTCGGAGCGCAGGCGACGGATCTGCCTCAGCTCCAACGCCACCGGCGCGAGGGCGACGGCGAGCAGCGCCGCCGCGGCCAGAGCCAACCGCGGCGAGCGGCTCCAGCGGGTGGAACGCGAAGCGCCTGGAACCCGGACGGCGGCCTCCTCGGCCAGCCGGCGGAGCCCGCGCTGAAGGCGCTCGGCGGCCTCGACCCGGGCAGTGCACGACGGGCAGTCGAGATAGTGCTCCTCGAACTCCGCGGCCTCTTCCGGCGGCAGGCGGCCCGTCACATAGCGCTCGGCAGTATTGCCGTCGTCGATCGTCTGATGGTCCATGAGCTTCGCCGTCCCTTCCACCCTCTATCTACCTCGTGCAGGATCGCCGCCGATCCTTCCCACAATTCTTTGCGCTCCCGCGAAAAATCTTTGCCGCTTCTCCGCCCGTTCCCAGAGCTCCCGCAGCCGCTCGCGGGCACGGAAGATGACCTGGTTGAAGTGCTCCGGCTCGATTCCGAGGTCCGCGCAGACCTCCTCCTTGCTCTCGTCCGAAAGGTAAAAACGGAAGAGGACCTGGCGGTCGCGGTCGTACCGAAGCTCGCCGAGGAGCCGCTGGACCTGCCGGGCCTCCTCGCTGGCCAGGACCCGGTCGAGCGGAGCTGGGGATCGGTCGATGAGTCCCGGTACCGGGCGCGTCCCCTCCTCCTCACCGTCCTCCATGGGCCGGTACCGCGTCTCCTTGCGCCGGTCGGCGATGAAGAGGTTGCGCGCGGTGCTGCGGATGAAACCCGCGAGCTTCTCGGGCTCCCGCACCTCCGACCGGCGGATCTTTTCGAGGACCAGCGAGAGCGTCTCCTGGTGGAGATCGTCCGCCAGGGTCGGGTTCTGGGCGAGGCGGCGGAGCATGAGGAGAAGCCCCTTGCTGAACCGCGCCACCAGCTCCGCCTCGGCGGCGCGGTCGCCCCCTTGAATCCGTGCGACCAGCCGGGCAGGCTCATCCTCCCCGCCGCCCGCTCCTTCCGGAGCCGGCAAGGCTCCGAGGACGATAGAGCCCAGAAGGGAGACCGCATGGGACCAGAGGAGGGAGAGCATCGGCGTAAGGGGAGGATACACAAGGGACCGCCAACGCGATAGCTCGCCGGAGCCCCGCTGTTACAATCCCCGCCATGCCTTCCGAAACGCCCCAGAACCCGCTCTACGAACGTTACGCCTCGCCGGAGATGGCACGGATCTTCTCCGCCTCCCACCGCTTCCGCACCTGGAGAGAGCTGTGGATCGCTCTCGCCGAATGCGAGCAGGATCTGGGGCTGCCCATCACCGCCGAGCAGATCGACGCTCTGAAGCGGACCGCCGGAAACGCCGATCTGGACCGCGTCGCCGAGCTCGAACGCCGTACCCGGCACGACGTGGTGGCCCACCTGCGCCACTACGCCGAGCAGGCGGACCGGGTTCACGAGGGAGCCGGGGGCATCCTCCACCTGGGGGCCACCAGCGCCTACATCACGGACAACACGGACGTGCTGTTGATCCGCGAGGCCCTGGAGCTGCTCGCCGGCCGCCTCGCCGCCACCATCGGCCAGCTCGCCGGCTTCGCGCGCAAGACCCGGGCGGTTCCGACTCTCGCCTACACCCACTTCCAGCCGGCCCAGCTCACCACCGTGGGCAAGCGCGCCTGCCTCTGGACGCAGGACTTCGTCCTCGACCTCTTCGAGATCCGCCACCGCCTGGCCAACCTCCGCTGCCGCGGGGTGAAGGGGACGACGGGCACCCAGGCGAGCTTCCTCACGCTCTTCCAGGGTGATGGCGCCAAGGTGCGGGACCTCGACCGCCGGCTCGCGCGCCGGCTCGGCTTCCAGGAGAGCTTCCCCGTCACCGGCCAGACCTATACGAGGAAGCAGGACAGCCAGGTGCTCCAGACCCTCGCCGGCATCGCCGAGAGCTGCCATAAATTCGGGACTGATCTTCGCCTCCTCCAGGGCGTGGGTGAGCTCTCCGAGCCGTTCGACGCCGAGCAGGTGGGCTCCTCCGCCATGGCCTACAAGCGCAACCCGATACGCGCCGAGAGGATGTGCGGTCTCGCCCGCCGGCTGATCACCGACAGCCTGAACGGTCCTCTCAACACCGCCACGCAATGGCTGGAGCGCAGCCTCGACGACTCGGCCAACCGCCGTCTGGTGCTGGGCGACTCCTTCTTCACCGCCGACGCCATCCTCGGCCTCGCCTCGCACATCGCGGCGGGCCTCGTCGTGCGGGAGTCCACCATCGCCGCTCGCATCGCCCGCGAGCTGCCCTTCATGGCCACGGAAACCCTATTGATGGAAGCGGCCCTGCGGGGAGGAGACCGGCAGGATTTGCATGAGAAGATCCGCGGCTACAGCCTTCAGGCCCAGGGTACCGTGGAGACCGGAGGAGACAACCCCCTCATCGGCCTGATCGTGGGAGATCCCGATTTCCGGCTGACCCAGGAAGAGGTGGACCCCTGGCTCGATCCGAAAGCCTTCACCGGCCGCTCGGCCCAGCAGGTCGATGAGTTCCTGGACGAGGTCGTGGGTCCCGCGCTGGAAGGGACGACCGCGGCGGCCGTGGAGGCGCCGCGGGTGTAGGGGGCTTTCGCTGGCCGGCCTACTCGCTTTGTGGGTCAAGCATGCAGAGATTCAATGTACAGCCGGCGGAATAGCGCGACTGTGGGACGCCAGTCTCCTTGCATCGCCGCAGAAGCGGCGCGGTTGTAGCCGCCACCTGGTCTTGGCCGAAGGCGTAGGAAGGGCGGCAGGCCATAGCGCATCGCAATGCTGTTGACCCAGAGCCGCGCGGTGCGCCCGTTGCCGTTGGCGAAGGGGTGAATGCGCACCCACTCCGAATGAGCCCAGGCACTCAAGGTGAGGATCGCCGCCAAATCATCGCTGGTCAGTTCCTGAGCAGGACTGATCAATTGGTCCAGCTCAGCGATCGCCAGCCGGAGCTTCCGATCGAATTCGGCCAGCTCAGCCGACACATCGGATGCCCGGACGCCAGGCAGATCACCAACTTTGACATTGTAGTTTTCGAGTCCAGTCTCGCCTCGGAATCTTCCCACCAGTTGCGGTTCTGGCGCGACGAGCCCCTGCATGATGTCGAGTTGCCAGCCGCGAGCGACCTCGATCGTCAGAGGCCCCCGCCGGATAGCTTCGTCTCGGGCCTTGCCAAATACCTTAGCCAGGTTGCTACGCAGCCGGGGTGTATCGTCGTCCCAATCAGCCATTGAGCAGGTCGAGGACTCTCTTCTGAGCGGGACCGATATCCTCCGTTCTCTGCCCTTCGGCTGGATCCTCCTTCAGCGAGGCCTCGGCGTCGACGTAGTCCGCGATGGCGCGCTCGAAATTGGGGTCGCTCTTGCGGTAGGCCCGCAGAGCTTCAAGGGTGGCCTCGAGATCCGTCTCGACCTCCCGGCTGCGTCTTGCGACGAAGTCCCGGACTGCCTCGTTGACGAGTTGGTTCTGTGGCCGGCCCAGTACTCTGCTCAGCGTGGAGAGGCCCGACTGCACGACGGGATCGATCCTGTAGGTCGGGGCCTTTCTAGACATACACACAGCGTAGCGCTGCCGAGGAATGGTGTCAATTTTGTATTTTGACGTCGGTCATCAGATCCCCGGGGAGGGCGACTTGTACCCTTAGGCTCATGTTGCAAGCTGTCGATAACCTTGACAGCCGCGTCCTCACATCTGCAAGCTGATCTTGCAGTGTTGAGACCTTCGCCGGACGAGGGTGCGTGAATCCCGGCGAGGGAACGGAGGCAACATGCAGACGAACCGGATCAATGGCGAAGCGACGATCGACATCCTGGCCGGGCAGGAACCGAAAGCGATGGTGGGCCTCAACGAGGGCGGGACGCCGAACCACAAGATGGAGGCCGCCGCGGTGGCAATCGGATTCTTCTGTCTGGTGAAGCCCAAACCGGCGCAGGGAGAGGCGGCGGTCCAGCGGACGATCCAGCTCCTGGAGAAGCAACTCGCCAAGGGGCACATGCTCTTCGAGGTCTTCACCGACTCGCACGCGCCGATCTGGCTCCGGGCAATGACCTCGCTGCGCATCTACAGTCTGAAGCTCCGCGGCCGGGGCGGGCAGTTCGAGCGGCTCGAGGAGCTGGTGCAGCAGTGGTTCGAGCACCACTTCGCCGCTCTTTCGCTCGGCTGGGTGCCCTCCGGCAAGCTCGGCAACACCGTAATCCTGCCGTGCGGGCGCAAGACCCCGGGCAAGGATCACGGCCAGCCGCCGCCGGGCGACATGGTCCGCGACGTCTTCATGCAGATGGCGATGACCGGGAAGGTCCAGCAGAAGGTCGGCAAGCACTTCTGGGACCTCAGCAAGGATCGGCAGGACACGGTGGCGGGTCCGTTGACGAAGCAGATCCTGGCAACGGAAGGGTTCGGGCCGAACTTCAAGCGCGGGACCCTCCCCAAGCTTTGCGGGGAGCTCGTCATCGAGCGCTTCGACGGCGGCCATGAGGCGCACTTCCCGAACGGCATCCCGGACGGTCTGGACGTAGCGACGTCGTGCTGGATCGAGTATGACTCCGGGAAGTACTCGTTCCAGGGCGATCCGCCTCCGTTCGCGGAAGGGGCAGGCAGGGTGACGAGGCTCATACCGGCTTAGTTCTACTTTGTCGGATAGCTACCCCGAGCCGGCGGCCTCATTTCGACAGTCGTATCAGGATCAGCGGGTTTGTCCACTCGAAGAGCAGGCCCTTGTCCTCCGAAGTGATCACACTCAACTGAGCGGCATTGAGGTCTCCGAGAGTCACGTCGCCGTCCTCGGCGACCGAACCCGGCAGGGTGCCGGCTTTGACGAGCTCCCTGATTTTCAAGACGTCGGGAACCCACACGATGATCTGGCCGGCGTCTTTCTTGATGCGGCCCCAAACATAGCGGTTGTCCTTCTCATCTTTTTTCGTGTTCCCGAACATCCAGGTCCCGGACTCCAGCAGTTGAAACTCGCAGGATTCCATCTTCATGTCTTCGATCCACGCAGCTTTGAGAATCCCTTTTTTCGCGTCAGTGACCTTGATGGAAACCGGATTGTCCATCTCGCTGTTGATCCACGTTCCCTCCCACTCATCAAGTCCGGCAGAGACGATCTTCTCCCCTATGGGCTTCGTGGAGTACACCGAGCTGCATCCCGCAAGGGAGAGCACGCTCACGGCGACCAGCATTCCCTTGAACAGACTCATCAGGCTTCTCCTTTTTGGGCGCGGACTCCTCCCACGGGGAGCCAACTAATCGAGCTTTTTTACAAGTGTGAAAAGCCTAGAGGGCCCTGGTATCGATGTCAAGGGGTGGACCCTCGCCGCTCTTGACGCTCCCTGCCGTTCCTGCCATGCTTTCTTCATCGGGCGATGACCCATCGCCCAACCCCGTTCGGTCTCCCCCCGCGAGACCCTCGGCCGGGGCAAAGGGGTCTCCAAGCCTCGGGTCGTGTGACTTCGTTTCTCTGGAACCGATGGCAGGCGGGGGCTGGCATCGTGTATTCCGGGAGACGATGCACATGACCCAACTCAAGAAGCTCAAAAAGTCGATCCGCTCCCGGTCTGAAAAGACCGGAGAGAGCTATACCGCGGCCCGCCGGCAGGTTCTCCTCGCGCAGAGCAAGAAGACAGAGACGCCGGAGCCGCCCGCAGCCGCTGTCGTCGCCGTTCCGGCGCCGTCCGCTCCGCCTCCACCCGTTCGCAAAACCACGACCACCAGGGGCTCGGTCACCGACGAGTCGGCGCGCAAGAAAACCGGCCACGGCCTGGATCACTGGTTCGCCGTGCTCGACAGGTTCGGCGCGGCGACCAAGGGACATACAGCGGCGGCGAACCACCTTTACGAGCAGCATGGGATTCCCGGCTGGCATGCCCAGGGGATCACCGTCGCCTATGAGCGTGCGCGGGGTCTGCGGGAGGTGAACCAGTCGTGCACCGGTACGTTCCAGGTCAACGTCTCGAAGACGGTGCCCGCCTCGGTGGCCGTGGTCATCGAGGCCCTGGAGAGCGCCGGCCAACGGGCCGATTGGCTCGAAGGCGCCGATCCCGGGCTCGCCCAGGCGCTGGACGCCGCCTTCTCGGGCGACAAGCCGCGGGAGGTGAAGACCAAGGGGGCCGACTACGCTTGGCTGCGCTTCCCGTGGGACGGCGGCAAGGTGGAGATCCGCATCACCGGCAAGCCCAAGGGAGCAAGCGTCGTGGCGGACAACTCCAATCTCGCCAGCCCCGAGCAGGTCGAGCAGAGACGCGCGCAGTGGCGGGTGGCGCTCGAAGGGCTCCAGCGGTATCTGGGAAGGTAGGGGCAGCTCGCCTGGGAGCGCCGGCGCTCCCAGGCGAGGCGTAGATCCGGCATAAAGTTTACACTGTGGTAACATCCGCCTCAGCGCACGTCGTTTCAGCGCTCCTCGAGCTACTGGACCCCAGAGCTCTCACGAAGATGGCTCAACACCACCTTACGGAGAACCCAAGCCCATGCGTCGAAGGCCGGACACACAGTTCGTTCTTTCCGTCACCCTCGCTTCGTCACTCCTCTGCCTTACCTTGCTGGCCGGGTGCTCCAACAATCGCAAGGCTTCGACCTCCCTTGAGCCGAGGGTGCCGCTTCAGCGAGGGACCGCCTCCTGGTACGGCCCGAACTTCCAGGGTCGCCGTACGGCCAACGGCGAGCGGTACGACATGTACGCGAAGACCGCCGCTCATCCGTCCCTCCCCTTCGGCACACAGATCGGTGTACGCAATATCCGTACCGGACGTGAAGTCGTGGTGCGCGTCAACGACCGCGGCCCGTTCAGCAAGCGCCGCATCGTCGACCTCTCCTACGCCGCCGCGAAGGAGATCGGCGTCGTCGGGGAAGGCACGGCGAGTGTCGAGATCTACCTCGTGCCCCCGACGGGAGCTCCCCAGCGTTACACCGTCCAGGTGGGCGCCTTCGGCGATCCGGAACGCGCCGTCGCTCTGAAGCGTGAGATCGCGCGCTACTACCCGGAGGCCGTCGTCGATTCGGACGGCACCTGGCACCGGGTGCAGATCGGCGCCTTCGACGACCGCGACCACGCCGAGTCGCTGCGCCGCGAGCTGACGGTCATCGGCATGCAGGCCGTCGTCGTCTCCGCGCACTGATCTCAAGAGGACTCCGCCAAGGGCGGCGGAATTCCTCCGCCCTTGATGGGCGTTGTAGAGTGTCTGCACAGCCTGCGAGACGTTACTCCTAGGGAGGACACGATGCGAGAAGGATCTCTCCAGCGTTCCACGACCATTCAGCCCGACCGGCCGTCGAGGCTGAAGCTCGCAGGCTTCGTATGGGTGGCGGGGGTGGCGTTCCTGGCCTATCTGGGAGTGGCGATCGCCTCCGGAAAGCAGGAGGGGGGACCCCATCTCTTCGGCGGCTTCGAGCTGCCGGAGGACCACGCCGCCATTCCGTTCTCCCGCCTCCCCGTCCGCGGCCAGGCCTCCTGGTACGGCTCGCAATTCCATGGCCTGGAAACCGCCAGCGGCGTGCGGTTCGACATGAACGGCATGACCGCCGCGCACCGGACCCTCCCTCTCGGCTCCCACGTGCTGGTGCGCAACCTGGAGAACGACCGCAAGGTGGTGGTCGAGATCAATGACCGCGGCCCCTACATCACCGGCCGCGACATCGACCTCTCCTACGGCGCCGCCCGCACCCTCGGCATGGTGGCCCCGGGGGTCGTGAAGGTCGAGATCACGCCGCTGTAAGGCTCCCGCTTACCCCAGCTCGGCCAGAAACGCCTTGATCCCGTCGTCCAGCCGGCGGCGGTCGTGGTGGCGCTCGAGGGCGATCTTCACCAGGCGGTCCACGAGCTTGGGGAGGGGGACTCCCGAGAGCTCCCAGAGGCGGGGGTACATCGAGATGCTGGTGAAGCCGGGGAGGGTGTTGATCTCGTTGACGTAGAGGCCGTCCTCTCCCCCTTCATAGAGGAAGTCGACGCGGGCGAGCCCGGCTCCGCCGATGGCGGCGAAGGCCTGGACCGCCAGCTCGCGCAGCCGCTGCGTCACGGCCTCGGGTAGATCCGCCGGGGCGATCAGGCCGGCGGAGTCCAGCAGATATTTGTCCGCATAGTCGTAGAAGTCCTGGCTGGGGACGATCTCCCCCACCACCGCCGAGGCCTCCAGTTGGCGATAGCCGAGCACGGCGCACTCCAGCTCGCGCCCCTTCACGCCCCGCTCGACCAGCACCACGTCGTCGAACTGGAGGGCGAAACGCAGCGACGTCTCGACGCAGTGGCGGCTCTCCACCTTCTTCACGCCCACGCTGGAGCCGCCTACGCCGGGCTTGGCGAAGAGCGGGAAGGGAAGGCGCTCGCAGCGCTTCACGACGCCGGCGGGATCCTGCTCGAGCTCGGCCCGGCTCACCGCCTCGTAGTCCACGACCGGCACGCCCGCGGCCTGGAACTGCCGCTTGGAGAGCACCTTGTCCATGGCGAGAGAGCTGGCCGCGACCCCCGGACCCACATAGGCGACGTCCAGCATCTCGAACAGACCCTGCATGGTGCCGTCCTCACCCCAGGTGCCATGGACGATGGGAAAGGCCACCTCGATGCCGGACGCCAGCAGGTGCCGAAGCGTCGGGGCAATGGGCACTCCCACCGGCGGAATCTCCTTGAAGTCCCCTCGGATGACCGCCGCGGACGCCTCGCCGTCGATCCAGCAACCGTCCGTGGCGATCCCCAGCGGCGTCACCGTATGGCCCGCCTTCCGCAGCCCCTCGATCACCGTGCGTGCCGAGCGGATCGAGACCTGATGCTCGACGCTACGACCTCCAAAGACGACTCCAACGTGGGCCATGCGGGATTCTCCTGTGGGTGGCGTCCCCCGGGCGGGGACCGGGGGAGTTTATCCTTTTTGGCCCGGTCGACGGGGAGGGAGCCGGCCGCCGTGACGACTTTTCCCGCGGAACCGCGCATCTCTCTATGGACCTATACCCAAAGGAGGCTCCATGACCCAGAAGTCTCTGTTCCGGCTCGCTTTCAGTCTGTTGCTGCTTGTCGTCGTCGTCGCCGGTTTCTCGCGCTCGGCGGGAGCTTGCCCGCGCGCGGTGACCCGCACCTTCTACGCGTACACCGAGCCGCCCTACCCCTATCCCCCCTACATGTGGTGCTCGTTCCCGGTCATCAGCCCGACGCCGACAGATCTGGTCTGGACGGAGATTGGCGAGGAGTCGACCGACTGCGACGGCAACTACTCTTCCTGGGGAGACACCACGAGCTGCACGGGCCCGTCAAATGTCGTGAGATCCTCGGAGACCTGCTTCTGCGGAGCGTAACCGGCGAGTAGCGGGATCGGGAGGAGTCTCCGCCGCGGATTTCCTCCCGGGTCCCTCCCGCCCCTACCCCAACAGCACCCGCCGCGCCGACTTCACCTCCGGCAAGGCGCCGAGCTTCTCCACCAGCTCCTGGGTGGGCTCCTGATCGACGCGTAGAACGGCGAGGGCCTCGTTGCCGCGGCGGGCCAGGTGGATGTCCGCGATATTGACGTTGTGCTCCGCCAACAGCGTGCCCAACTTCCCCACGACGCCGGGCTTGTCCAGATTGACCAGCACCAGCAGATTCCCCTCCGGGCGGAACTCCAACCGGTAACCCTCGAAACGCACGACGCGCGGATCGCTGTCGCCGTGATTGCCGAAGAGCGTTCCCCCCAGCTCCACGCTGCGGCCACCGCCCGAAAGGGTGACGTCCACGAGCTGTGGATAGTCGCCCTGAGCGCTGTGGACCGAGCGCACCACCTCGATGCCCCGGCTCTCGGCCATCTTCTCCGCGTTCACGTAGTTGATCGCCTCGCCCAGGAACGGCGTCAGCGCCCCCTTGAGGACCGCCACCGTCACCGGCACCCGTAGCGACTCGTCGAGCCCCCAGACGTCCACCTGCAACCGCTGTGGCGCGGCGCCCAGCAGCGAGCAGGCCATGCAGCCGAGGGTCTCTCCGAGCGACATGAACGGCTCCACCCGGCTGCCTGCCGTCGTCGGCCGGAAGGGCAGGTTCACCGCCGCCACCGCCAGCGAACCGGAGAGGGCGGCGAGCACCATCTCGGCCGTCTCGATCGAGATCCGCTCCTGCGCCTCGCGCGTCTGCGCTCCCAGGTGAGGCGTGGCCACGACCTTCTTGTGGCGCACCAGCGTCAGATCCTTGGGCGGCTCCTCGGCGAAGACGTCCAACGCCGCGCCGCCGAGATGGCCGGCCTCCAGCGACTCCAGCAGCGCGGCTTCGTCGACCACACCGCCGCGGGCGCAGTTCACCAGCAGGGCGCCCTTCTTCATCTTCGCCAGCCGGCCCGAGTTCAGAAGGTTCTTCGTCTGCTCGGTAAACGGCACGTGGAGGGTCACCATGTCCGCCTGGGCCAACAGATCGTCCAGCGGCAGCAGCTCCACCTCCAGGCGTCGGGCCGCGGCGGCGTCGAGGAACGGATCGTAGGCCAGGATCTTCATCTCGAAACCGCGGGCGCGGTCCGCCACCCGCTGGCCGATGCGGCCGAAGCCGATGATCCCCAGCGTCTTGCCCTGGAGCTCGATACCCGTGAGCTTGCGGTTCCACTCTCCCGCCTTCATCGAGGCGTCGGCCTCGGCCACCCGCCGGGCGAGCGAAAGCAGGAGGGCGAACGTGTGCTCCGTGGCCGACATCAGGTTGGCCGTCGGCGCGTTGACCACCAGGATGCCCAGCTCCGTGGCGGCGGCGACGTCCACGTTGTCGACACCGATGCCGGCGCGCCCCACCACCTTCAGCTTCTTGCCCGCCTTGAGCAGCTCGGCCGTGGCCTGCGTGGAGCTGCGCACCACCAGGGCGTCGAAGTCGGCGAGGATCTCCGGCAGGCGGGGCCGTTCCTCCGCCGTGAGCTGATGGATCTCGACTCCCGCCTTCTCAAAGAGACCGAGGCCGGAAGGATCGAGCTGATCGGCGAGCAGAATGCGATGTTTCGAATCCGTAGTCGCCATGGTTAGCGGACCGCCTGCGCGGCGATCGTCTCCAGAACCTGATCGATCTCGGCGAGCAGCGCTTCGAGGTCGCCTCCCCGCACCTCGCCCATGTGGCCGATGCGGAACGTCGTGGGCTTCCAGTCGCCGTACCCGCCGCCGATCGTGTAGCCGCGCGCCGCGAGCCCCTTGACGATGGCCTGGGGATCGACACCCTCCGGCGGAATCAGGCAGCTCACCGTCACCGACCGGGACCCCTCGGCGGAGGCGTAGGTGCAACCGCGGGAGGCGGCCCACTGCGCCGTGCGCTCGTAGAGCTGCTGGTGGCGGGCCCAGCGGGCCTCCATGCCTTCCGCGACGATGCGATGGCTTTGGACGTCCAGGGCGTAGAGCAGCGGAATGGCCGGCGTGGTGATGAAGCCGCCCTCCTTGTGCTTGTCGCGATACCGCAGAACGTCTGTGTAGAAGCCGCGATGCGGCACCTTCGCAGCCCGCTCGGCCGCCCGCTCCGAGAGCGTGAAGAGGGTGAGGCCCGGCGGCACGGCGACGGCCTTCTGGGTGCCGGCGAGCACCACGTCGAGCCCCCAGTCGTCCGACTCCACCCGGGCGCCGGCCAGCGAGGAAACCGTGTCCACGATGATGATGGCGTCGCTCTCCTCGCGGATCACCTTGGCGATCTCGGCCAGGGGAGAGAGGACGCCCGTCGAGGTCTCGTTGTGCACCACGGTGACGGCGTCGTACTTCTTACGCCGCAGCGCGGAACGAACGACGTCTGGATCGACCGGCTGGCCCCAGGGGGCGGACACCTTGTCCGCGGCCTTGCCGATGGACTTGGAGATCGAGTGCCAGCGCTCCGAGAAGGCGCCGTTGGTGAGGTTCAGCACGTCCTGGGCGGCGCAGGACACGACGGCGCTCTCCATGATGAGCGTCGAGCTGCCGGTGGCGACCATGACGTCGCCGGACGTGCGGAGAATCTTGGGAAGCCGTTCAGCCAGCGACAGATAGAACGCCTTGAACCCGGCCGACCGGTGGCCCACCATGGGCTGCGTCATGGCCTGCAGCGCGTCCGAGGGGACGTACGTCGGTCCGGGTAGGAAGAACTTGATGGGCTCTCTTACGGAATCAACCTTGGGATCAGTCACGGGACACCTCTTCTCGTCGGGACCCCAACGGGAGCCCCTGTCGTCTATGCCGCATTGTGGCAAAACGCCTCCCCCCGGCGCAAGTTGATGGCGGGAGGGTGCCGGCGTACCTCAGAGGTGCGCGAAAGGAGGCAGAGGGGGACGGCGCGCCTGCGTCAGGCCGCGGACCGGCGTTGCTCGTTCTGAATGACGACCGTGGGGGCCGGGTTGACCGCCGGCACGGGAAGCTCGCGTCCGCGAAGCAGGTCCACGTGCTCCTTCATGCCCCACTTGGCCTTATAGAGGCAGTCCTCAACGGAGCTCCCAATTCCCGAGAAGCCCTCCAGCTCCGGGGAGTAGAAGCCGAAGTAGTCCGGCTCGTTCGTCGCCTCGATCACCAGCGAATAGGGAAGGTCGAGCATGTCGACATAATAAGGGATCGAGGTCTTCTCGACCGAATTGTGAGGATTCCCGGCAATCATCGAGAATTCGGATTTTGACCCGTCGGCTGCCATTGGCTGGCATGGGTATCGAGATCTGAGCCCTCTCGGCAACCCCTCCCCCCGAGGAGGCACACGCGCTAACTTAACGTGTCAGAGCTCCCCCGCCCAAAACCCTCACCCCCTAACCCCCTCTCCCGCCCCAGGAGAGGGGGAAGGCATGCGAGGCGGTTTCGTGTTGCCCTCCCTCTTCTCCCGGTGAGGGGGGTTGGGAGGGGGCGGGAGAAGAGGGCCGGGGTGATGAGGGTCTGGGGAGGGGGAACCTCCAAGACCACGTTAAGTTAGCGCCTATGCCCCGAGGAGGTGTTAACCTACCCAGCATCCAAGCTTCTCGACTCCAAGGAGGCGGTATGACACGAGTGCGAACCGTGTTGGGGCTCATCGCCGGGGCGATTCTCGTCCTCAGCAGTGCCGCCCACTCTTTCCTCGGCTGGAAGGCTTTGCAGGCCAGGTTGGTGACAGCTCAGGCTCCGCCCGATCTGATTCAGGGCCTCGCCATCGGCTGGCACTTCGCCGGGGCGGCGATGCTCGCCTTCGGCATCATCGTGCTGACGATTTTCGCCAAGCACCTCCGCGGCGAAGCGGTATCTTCCCTGCCCGCCCTGATCGTTGCCGTCCTCTACATCGCATCCGGCGTCTGGGCCATGCTGATCACAGGAAATCCCTTTTTCTTCATTTTTATCGTTCCCGGGCTGATGCTCGCCGTGGCGGCGTGGCCGGCCCCGTCTCAGGATCGAAAAAGCTGAGAACGAGATTCAGCGCCCGATCAAGGCGGGAAATGGTTGCACGTGAAGCATGTCAGCCAGGGTCGGCAGTGTGAAAACCCGACCGTCGGTGTCCCGCACCACGGGCCCAAGAGCATCGGTGGTGCGTCTCCAGCCCAGCCCCGCGAGAACGGCGAATAGCGGCGTGCCCCCAAGCCGGTGAGCTTCCGCACGAAGCGCCGCATAACGAGCCGCCTTATCCCTCGCCGTTCCGCCATCGTTTGCAACTTTGCACTCGATCAGCGCACGCAACGTGTCGGAGCCGTTGAAGACCACGAAATCGGGCGCGGGCCTCACCGTCACGCCGAAGCGGCGGGTAATCTCCTCCTGATTGTGCGAGCCGGTACGGATGAATTTGACTCCGCTTTCGCCGAGGAGCTCTTCGACGGCGTCCTCGAGAATGTTTCCCCGGTCGGTGCTCGTCGCATCGAGGAGTTGACGAAAGGCGCCTCCATAGTGGCGTTGATGGAGAAAGACCTCCAAGGGCACCCCTTCCGTCGCGTAGCGCCGCACAGTGATCCAACCTTCAAGAGTGTCAGGCTTCCGGATCTTCGGCTGAACCGCTCCCGTCGGCGGCGCGCCAAACAGCTCGCCGCGCATGCCTTCGTCGATCACCAGCGCACAGCATCGAGCCGTCTCCGGACTACACGCGGAACCCGCCTCGAGGCTTTTGATACGGCCCACGCTCAAGAAAGGCACACCATGGCGCTCGGCGGCAATCCGCGTCGCAGCTGCGAGTTCCTGAGCGGTGAGGCCCAGCAGCAGCCGGAAGACGAGCAAGGTTTTGCTTTGGGTCGCTACGGCTTGCGTCAGCGTCTCGACATCGGTGCGGCTAAAGCCTTGGGTCAGACTATGAGCCCAACGATATGCCTCCTCAATGTGCGCCAGCTCATAGTCGGCGCGCCAGTGTACGTAGGCAAAATCGGGGACGAGATTCGGAACATAGACCCGGTCGGCAATCCGCGCATAGACGTCCCGGTGCAAATTCGTGCCGAACGCCTCCGGCACCCTTCGGATGAGAGAGACGCGGACGTTCCAATCGGCAGCCGCGGCCACCTCCTCCACCGTGGCTTCAATCTCGGTCATGGAGAGTGCCGGCCGCTACCGGCCCGCTTCAAAGCGCTGCGGAACGATCGCGGCGTATTTTGGATCGATTTCGGTGACGAGCCAACGCCGTTCGAGCTGCTCCGCGGCGAGCGCGGTCGTCCCGGTTCCTCCAAAGGGATCCAGGACCAGTTGACCGGGCTTCGTGAGCAGCTTGATGAAAAATGTCGGCAGCGGCAGAGGAAAGCGAGCAGGATGGCCCACCGGGTTCGGTCCAAACTCCGGCTCGAAGTGGAGCAACGTGGAAGGCCGTACCATGTCGGGTCCGGCCTGGACCCGCTTTCGGCCCTGTCCCGACGGAGCGTTGACACGCTCGTAGTTGTGAGACAACCGCTTGCGTCGCTCGCGGTCCTTCGCGTCCCAGCGGGCGGCCGAGAGACAGTGCTCCGGAAAGAACTGCCATTGCGGTGTCTTCGCGAACTGGAAGCAATACTCCACGGCGTCCTTGAGAAACCGGTTGAAGCGACCCGGCGGAGGCGATGGCTTTCCCCAGACGAAGTCCTCGCAGAACAGAAACCCCTTGTCACGCAGCCAGAAGATGAGCTCGTATTGCAGGGTGCCCCGCTCGTTGCCGTGACGCTTCGAACGGTAGTTCAGCACGAAGCTGCCATGCGGTTTCAAAACGCGATGGACCTCCACCGCGACGTCCATGAAGAAGCCCGCGTACCAATCCCGCTCGTACTTCTCGCCGTTACCATACTTGGGTTGACCGTCATACGGCGGAGAGGTGACCACCAGGTCGACGCTCTCGTCGCTGAGACCACGGAGAACGTCCAGGCAATCCCCGACAATGAGCTGGCCAAGGCCGGTCTTGAAAGAGGCCTCGGGGACCGCGGGACAGGAGGTCCTGGCGACACGCCTGACAGGCCTCTCGGCAGGAGCGGGCAGAGAACGCGCGGCCTCCGGCAGGCGATCAGGCCTCTCGAACTCAAGTAGCGCCTGGTTGGGTCGCCTCGCTTCCACGCCGGACCTCTCTTGCCTGGGAGTGTGACGCGGCCACCCTCATGTGGACGCATTCTGACGAGGCGAGTATAGGCATCGGAGACGGAGAAAGCAAGCGTAAGTCCTTGGATCATTGGATCGAGAAGGCCGAGCCCCGCTTGGCGACTCGGCCCGGCTCTCACGCCAAGCGCTAGTGTCTGCCTCCCATCAGGAAGACGTCATACGCGGTGCTCCGATGGTGGTCGGCGAAGACCACGTCCGCCCGGTAGCGGAACTGGTTGCCGAACGAGTCCTTGCGGCGGTCCCGCTTGTGATTGAGATCGATCTCGACGATACCCCAGTCCGCCAGAGACCACAGCTCCAACGGGCCTACGATGCCGTCATGGTCCAGATCGACCCAGAGCTGGAGCTCGGAAAAGATGAGATCCGCCGCGGTCAGCTTCCCGTCGCCATTCCCTCCCATGTCCGGCCGGTCGAACACCGCGAGTGCCCGGAATCCGTTGCGGAACTTGGAAGGAGGCTGGAACGTGAAGTTACCGAACAGCTCGCGACCGTCGTCGATCTTCCCGTTCAAGTTACGATCGAGCACCAGGAAGGCATTGTTGGAGCCCGCGTGCGTCCAGGCGAGCCGCTCCTTCACGCCATTGCCGTTGATGTCGAAGTCCACGCCATTGGCGGCTGCCGTGAGATGGAATCCCTTGCCTCCGAGATCCACGATGATCGGGCTGGCGCCGTCGCCCAGGCAGAGGCACATGGACCACTCCCACCAGCCGCCCAACTCGCAGTTAGCGATAGTGTAGGCATCGACGTCAACGCAGCGGGAAGGAACGGGAGAGGGGTATCGGCATTGGTGGCCCAATGTGTCCCAAGTCCCGCCCTGTCCCTGACAATCCGCCGCCTGTTGCGCCCAGACACATGCCTGTTGATCTTTTTGATATGCGATCTGCCCCAACGGCCCCTGAACCGCCACGTACGCACCCGCCATCGCGGCGACGCAAGGCCCCACGAAGTCCTCGGGAGAGAGCCCAATATTGGCCACCTCCTGAGTGGTGGCAACCGCCGCGCACCACGCCTCGAGCTCCAGGAGAAGCATCAGGTCGCAAGTGTCCTTGTAACTCTGCAGGCCGCCTCCGGCAGAACAGTTGCTATAGCAGGCATCGTGACGGCCGCAGGCCCCTGCGAGCAGGTAATCGAGCGGTACCTGCAAGACTTCTCGTCCCGGAAATCCATTGGGCAGGACTGTGCAGCCATCGTAGCCATAGGCTGATTGCACCCCGCCAGAGACCAGAAATAGAAGGGCAACGAAGACCACGACCGACCGCAACCTGGATGATGCCATGTCGAACCTCCTGCCAGAGTGACTCTGGAGCCTTTCGTTTCCCCCGCGGCAGCGACACTTCTTGCCACAGGAGCCGTTGATTGCCGGCACGCGCCGGCATTCAGGATTCCGAGCGCCTTACCCTAAAAGCGAAAAGGAGGAGAGAAAGCGATCACCGGCCCGGGTGACTTTGTGCGGAGGCGAGGCTCGTTTTGCCGTTGGACTCGTGAAAGGCGGTCAGCCGCTGCTCGGCGGCGAGGGTTCGGGGATGGGTGGGGCCGAGCTTGCCCTGGAGCGATTGGAACCCAGAGACGAGCAGGGGCTCGGCTTCCACGGGCCGCCCGAGGGCGGCCAGACAACTTCCCAGTTGGCTCTTGGCGTCCGCGGTGTCCTGATGGTTCGCCGGCAGCTTGCTCTGAAAGATCGCCAGGGCCTGACGCAGCAGCGGCTCGGCCTCAGCCGGGAGGCGCTGGGCGAGGCGAAGGCCGCCCAGGACGACGAGAGAACTGGCGTACGAAGGATGCGTCTCCCCAAAGTTCTTGCGGCGAATCGACAGGGACTCCTGAGCCAAGGGCTCGGCGGCTTTCAGGTCTCCCTGCTTGACGAGAAGGCCGGCGAGATTGGCGAGCTGGTCGGCGACTCGGGGATGCTCTTCGCCGAAGACCTTTCGGACGACGCGCAGAGACTCTTCGTACAGCGGCCGAGCCTCCCCCGGCTCGCCCTTGAGCGAGAGAAGATCGGCCAGATTGTTGAGGATCACCGACACGTGATCCCGGTTGTTGCCCAGGAGCTTGCGCTGCATCGCGAGCGCCTGGCGGTATAGAGTTTCCGCCTCTGCCCATCGCCCGCGATCGACCAGCACGGATGCGAGGTTGTTGAGCTGCAAAGCGATCGACGGATGCTCCTCGCCGAAGGCGCGGCGGGATACCGCCAGAGCCTCGCGATAGGTCGCCTCGGCACCGGCCAGGTCCCCACGCCGCGTCAACAGCACGGCAAGGTTGTTCAGCAGAATCGAAGTCCACGGATGCGCCAGACCATACTCTTTGCGCGCGAGGGAAATCGCCTCGCGGTACAAGCCCTCGGCGGCGGAGAGATCACCTTTTTCTTTCTCGACGACGGCGAGGTTGGTGAGGATCGGCACGTTCCCCTTGTCCGCCTTGCCGAACTGCTTGCGACGAATCCTCAGAGCCTCCCGGAACAGGGGCTCGGCGGTGGCGAGGTCCATCTTGGCGAGATAGACCATGGCCAGCCCATTGAGACTTTCGGAAATCGCCGGATCGTCCTCGCCGCGCTGTGCTCTGCGGATCGCCACGGCCCGGCGAGCGGACTGCTCGGCTTTGACGATCTCGTCGCGCCGCAAGTAGAGGTCGGCCAGATTGTCGAGACTCTCGGCCACCGCCAGATCGGCCTCTCCGAAACGCTGCCGCCGAAGGATCACGGAGCGCTCGAGCAGGGGCGCGGCGCTGTCGTAGAGCCCGAGGCTGCGATAGGCCTTGCCGATGGTGAGAGCGAGGGTGGCCTGGGTCTCCGGCTGGCCTTTGAGCTCCGCCAGAACCTTCGCCCCGCCGCGGTCGAGCAGCTCCCGGGCCTTGAGATCCTTGCCGCCCGCCTCCTCGGCATTCGAGCTCTTGAAGATATCTTCCAGGAAGCCGGTGACCCGAACGGCCGTGTCCCGTTCGCGCCGCAACCGGACCGACTGATAGGTCATGGTGATGGCGAGCCCCAGGATCACCAGGAAAGTCGCGCTCCAAGCGCCGACGGCCAGGGGGTAACGTCCGACGAACTTGCGCAGGCGATAGCCGAGTGTCGCCGGTATGGCCGTGACCGGCAGGCCCTGCCGATGGCGTCGCAGGTCCTCAGCCAGGAGATCGACCGCCGGGTAGCGCCGGTCCGGCTCCTTGCGCAGGGCGGTGAGCACGATGTTGTCGAGATCTCCCTGGAGAGCCCGCCGCCGCTCCGGTGGCGCGACCTGGCTCGGCGGCTCCGGCGGACGCTCGGCGATCGCTCGTTCGAGCTCGCCCGGTCTTTCGGCATCGACCGGATGCGGCAGATGTCCGGTCAGCAGGACATAGAGTAGGACGCCGAGGGAGTAGACGTCCGTGGCCGTCGTGATCGGCCCCCCCGTCACCTGTTCCGGGCTCGCGTACTGGGGAGTCATCAATCGCTGGCCGGTTCGAGTCTCGTCGGAGACGAGGGGCAACGGCGCCCCCGCGAGGAGCTTGGCGATACCGAAGTCGAGCAGCTTCGGGATTCCCTCCGCGTCGACGAGAATGTTCGCGGGCTTGAGGTCGCGGTGAACGACGAGGTTGCGGTGCGCATACGCCACCGCCTCGCAGATCTTGAGAAAGAGATCGATACGCTCGGGCACCGTCAACCCGTGCTCCTCGCAATACCGGTCCACGGGCACGCCTTCGATAAGCTCCATCACCAGATAGGGGAGTCCCTCGGCGGTGGCTCCGCCGTCCAGCAGACGAGCGATCGACGGATGGCTCAGCGAGGCCAGGATCTGCCGCTCCGACTGGAAGCGGAGTAGAAGGTCCGCGCGGTCCGGACTGAAACCGAAAATCTTGATCGCTACCCGTTGTTGGTACGCGAGATCCGTGCGCACGGCCACGTAGACCGTGCTCATGCCACCCTCGCCGAGCTTCCTTTCGATGCGGTACGGGCCCAGCCGGCGGCCGTGCAGGGAGGGCATCGCCACCGCGACGTCGATCGCCTCGGAAAAGCCGGCCAGGAAGACGCTGGCGCCGGCCTCGGCGGCGAGAAGCTCCTCCGCCTCCGACACGAGGTCAGGCTCGCCGCGGCGGAGCTCGGCCAGAACGCGCTGCCGATCGCCGGGCGGTGTTTCCCCCACGGCGTCGAAGATCTCCCGCAGACGGCGAAAGCGTTCAGCCTCCGCCATGGAGCTCTCTAGGGGCCGCACCGCCGAGACGGCGATGAAGCCAGCTCTTGGCGAGCCGCCAATGCCGGCGTACCGTGGGATTGGAGAGCCCCAGGACCGCGGCGATCTCGTCATGGCCCAAACCGCCGAAAAACCGCAGCTCGACGATTCTGGCGAGCGTCTCGTCCGCTTCTTCGAGCTCGATCAGGGCCTCGTCCAAGGCAACCAGGCCGGCGTCCGGCTCCACCGCCAGGTCGGGAACCTCGTCGAGTCTCAGCCCGATGAGCCCGCCGCCGTGCTTCGCGTTCTGACGTCGTCGCGCGCGGTCGATGAGAATCCGCCGCATGACCCGGGCGGCGACGGCGAAGAAGTGGATGCGGTCCTGCCACTCGACGGCCTGGAGATCGCACAGCCGCACGAAGGCGTCGTGGATCAGATCGCTCGTCTCGAAGGTCGGCCGTCTTCGCTCCTGGTTGAAGTAGTGACGAGCGAGCCGGCGCAGGTCGTCGTAGATCAGGGGAACCAGCTCGTCGAGCGCGCGCTCATCGCCGCCTCGCCATTCGCCGAGCAGTCGAGTGATGCGACCCGTAGACAGTCCCGTCCCCATGGCCTGAGGCATGACTTACGACTCCCCTGAACGCCCACCAACCGGCGAGACCACCATGAACGACAGATCCTGCCAGTCCAGTGTCGCGCATGGGAAGGCCGAGGTCAACTCCACGGGTCGACCGACTGGCGCGAGGCACCTCATCCAGCAAGGAGGAGGAGGGGACGAGCCGCCGACGGCCGAGAGAACCGGCCAGGCTGCGCGACAGCGGCCTGGCCGGACAGGCTGCCTACGACGACAGCGGGCAGATCAGAAGGTAACTGCTCGACACGTCTCTGAAGGACGGAAGGCCCAAGTACTGCTGCAGCACCGATTCCGCCGTGCAGAACGCGCCCTCGACCCACGCCTGATCGAAGGAATAGCAGGAACCGATGATGAACAGATTTCGCGACGAGTCCTGGAGAATGTTCTGGTACGGCGCCCGGATGTTATACATGACATTGCAGATATTGTAGTGCGGAGCCCAGCCATGATATCCGCCGCCGAACGGGTCCTGGCCCCAGTCCTGGAAGTATGCGGCGATAGGCGTCGGCAGGCCGTTGTCAGCCCCGTGCGCCTCGGCCAACTGCTTCAACAGGATCTGAACGAAGGGAGAGGTCGGGTCCATCGAGGTGGGCCCGTGCAGGGGTTGTTGGATGAGGGACGGCGCCTCCGTATAATCCTGGTCCGTCTCCAATTCGCGCCAGAAGTTGGAATAGTTCATATCGTCATAAGAGGCGAGCACGACGTACGGACCGCCGGAGTTGCTGGGTGGCACAGGAGTATTGTTGCCGAAATAATAGACCATCCGGAGCGGCAGATCGGTGACCGTCGGCCCCCCGATGTATTGGGTCGCCTCGATCTGCGGGGAGGCGTTGTCCGGAGCGACCAGATTGGGGTAATAGGTGCAATAGCCAGAAGACGGCGTATACCACGGTTGATCGAACACCAGGACCGCCTTGATCGCCGGCTGATCGATCGACGACTCGAGGTAATACAGGAAGTCCGGATTATTCAGGAGGTATTCGGAAGAGCAGCCGTTGGCAACCATCTCCAACGCGCGCCGAGGCATCGCGAGGAAAAGATAGTCGGCGACGACGGTGGAGGTTTCGCCCGCGCTGGACAGGAAGGTGCATATCGTCCCGATGTCCCCAGCGACTTCAGACTCGGCCAGCGACGTCAACTGCTTTCCATAGAAGATGCCGGAGCCGGCCGTGGTGCGTGCTGCACACAGCACCTCGATCTGTTTCGCGAGCGTCGTAAAGAGCTTGCTGTAGCCTCCATTGAGCCGGCTGTAGGTGACGCCCGAGCCGTAGTCGTTGTTGGCCTGCATGGCATCGGCAGAGTTCCAGTTGATGACGTTGGAGGTGTAGCCGTTGCCGTCCGCCGCGTAGTCGTAGCCCTCGTCCCCCAACTGATCGTAGAGCAGGTTCCAGTAACCCATGTTTTGCACCAGTGTGCCTGCCGGGAACGCCGAGGTGGCGTCGTTGGCGGAGACCGCGCCGTTGGCGAAGTATTCGCACCACTGGGAACGATAAGTATTCGACGATCCAAGGCCCGGCGCGAAAACGGTCGCGATGCCACCCAGCACGTTGTCTGCCGTGTAGGGGCTCGACACGGGCACGTCGTTGATGAAGTTGTCGAACTCGGAGTTGAAGTTATAGGGCAGGACGCTCAAAGACGTGATGTCGTTCTCGTAGATGTTTTTCCCCCGCAGATAATACAGGCGCTCCGGGGATTCTTGAAAATTCAGGACCTGCGAAGCCAGGTCCATCTGCACGATCATGTTCTGCACGAGGACATGGCCTTCGGTGATGGATGTCGTGTTGGACTCGGGGGTCATACTGGTCGAGAAGTTCTGTGAGTCGATCGCGAAGCGCATACCGCCGACCTCGACGTAGAGGCCGTCCGTCGCGACCGAGTCCAACTCGTAAGTGTAGATGCGCCCGCCTGGCCGCTCGCTCCATTCGTACACTTGGACGGTGTCCCCCTCGGCGAGCGTGCCGCTGGTGAGCAAGCGATAGGCGGTGTACAAGCCAGCCGGTCCGGCACCGACGATGACATAGTTCGCCATGGAACCCTCCTATCTGTCATGCAGCGTAATGGGCGGAACCATAGCAGCATCAGCGCACTTTGTGCAAGTGAGCTCAAGCCGGCTTTCGCGCGAGCCGCTGGCCGAGCACCTGGGCGACGGCCTCGGGCGTGAAGCGAGCCATGGCAGCGCGCGCCCGGTCGCGGACCGGCTGGAGCTCCGGCCAACTCGCGCGGCTGAGACGGAGCTTCTCCCGCAGGTCCGCGACGTCGACGTAGGCCCAGTGCATCTCAGGGGTCAGGAAGTGCTGCACCCGCCTCTCCTTCTCGTGCACCGGCTCGACGGAATAAGCCACCAGCAGGGAATTCCCTTCGTCCATGAAGTCCATGTTTCCGCCATGGCCGGTGGCGACCACCAGATTGCCGCACGCCATCGCCTCGGAAAGGCCGAGGCCCCAGCCTTCCGAACGATGCGCGCTGACAAAGCAGTGCCCGAGGTGATGCAGCGCCGCGATCTCCGCGTCCGTCGCCATCCCTACGAGCGTGACGACGCCGGGGACCTTCGCCAGCTCCGGCGGCAGGGGGGCAGTGGATTTGATCAGAAAGCTCGCCTCGTCCGGAGAGAACAGGCCCTCGAACGCACGGACGGCATCGGCCACGGCTTTGCGGGGATTCGCGCTGGTGATGGTGTAGAAGTAAAATCGGTCCTCACTGCCTCCAATCCGCTCGCGCAGTTGGGACACAGCCCGCTCGTCGCGCACCGGCTCCTCCACCACGTGCGGCACGATCGCGAGGCTGCGGGCGGCGTCGCGCAGGACCGCGGCACAGTACGACGAACAGGTCCAGACCTCGTCGACCAGCCCGAGCGCGAAGCGGTAGTGCGCGGGGAGCACGTCCGTCTCCCAGACGGCGTAGGCCACGACGTGCCGGTCCCGCAGCTCCGGGAAAGCGCGGAAATAGCCGGCGTAGCTCCAGGGCTCGTTGTGGATCACCACGACGTCGGCGTCGGTGGGCTCCTCCACCAGCTCGACGCCGAGGCGCGTCAGGCAGTCACGATACGCGAGACCGGCCCGCCGGTGGCTGAGCCAGTGCGCCAGGAGATAGCAGACCCTGATCCCGCGGCTCATCGTTCAGGGTCTCCGGCAGGCTCCACCGCGACGAGCCCGTACTTGTAGAGCCAGAGCAAGGTGCGCAACATCCGCCTCTCGTCGTGAGCGGCGAGATCCGCGACCAGCTCCGATACCGGGCACGGGCCCTCCGCCAGCCGCGCCACGAGATGGTCGACGGCGGCGGACTTGAGGAGCATTGGGGCGGCGAAAACGTGCAGGATGTTGGCGCGCAGGCTCTCGAGGACGAAGACCGCATCGAGGTCCGCCAGACGCAGGACGTCTCCGGGCGCCAGCGAACGCGTGGGATAGCCGCGGAAGAGAGTGAAAGGGTCGGAGAAATCGGGATGGACTGGCTCGCGGGCATGGTCCCGCGGGCCGACCGCCGTTGCCGAGCCGCGGATCGCCGCCAGCTCCTCCCACAGCTCGACGTAGCGCCGCATCACGTCTTTCCAATCGAAGAGCGCCTCGGCGCGGCGCCGGCCGGCCTCGCCCATCCGCCGGCGCAGCCCGGCGTCACGGGCCAACAGTGAGAGCGCCCGCGCGCAAGCGTCGATGTCGATCGCGGTGCTCTGCCCCACGATCCCGAGGTAGGTGACGTGGTCGTAGAGGCCGCGCGCCAGCTCCTCGGCGATCTCCCGCCCCGCGCCCGGCGGCGGCAGGGTCGACGGGATGCGGAACCCCGTCTCGCCGTCGGCCACCGTCTCCTTGTACCCGTCCCAGTCGCTCACTACGCAGGGGAGCCCGGCCGCCATGGCCTCGACCGGGGTGAGCCCGAAGCTCTCCTGCACGTTGTCCGGCAGGGAGACGAAGAGATCCGCCGCGAACCAACTGCTCTGCGCCATCTCCTTGTTCGCACCGTCGACCACGTGGACGCGCACCGACGGGCAGAAGCATAGGCGCGCGGCCTCGAACTCCCGCCGGGTGACGGATTCGGGGAACTGGCCGACCAGGACCAGATGGAGCTTGCCCGGCGGCAGACGTCTCTGCGCCAGCTCGCAGGACCGGAAGAGCGGCGTCGGATGGGCTTTCGTCAGGAACGTCAGGCGGCCGAACGACAACGCGAGCACATCGTCGTCGTCGATCCCGAGACGGCTGCGGAACGTCCGGCCGGCGGCGAGCGCCTCGGGAGTCCGCGCGAAACGCTCGAGATGGACGCCCAGCGGGATCACCACCGTGCGCAGAGGGCTCTCCGGCACGACGAACCCGCGGCTCGCGAGATAGCCGGTCCACGACTCGATGATGTGCCGGATGGCCGCGAGCGCCGCCTCCGAAGTGCAGATCAGCGCGTCCCACGGCTGCACCGGCGCGATGAGGTAATCGCGAATGCCCCGCACCACACGATCGGTCGCCACCGAATGGGTGATGCCACAGACGCTGAACAGCCGCTCGTGACCGTGCCGCCGCAGCCATGTGGGCTCGGACACGATCGGTCCCGGCGTGTACAGGCATCCGGCCCGGCTGAGCGCCTCCAGATCGTGCGGCCGGATCCAGCGCGCCGGCGGTGGGTCGGACGCGATCTCCGCTACGCGGCGCTGGAACTCCTCAAAGCTCTTCTCCGTCGTGGTCAGGCAGTCGAGAGCCGCCGGTCTGGCGTAGCGCACGAAGGCCTCGAGGAAGCCCGCGCCCGCCGACTGGCGCCCGACGACCTGCTTGCGGTCGCCTTCGTAAGCCTCCGGCACGTAATAGATCGCGCAGCTCGCCGGCTCACGGTCGGCGAGCTGCGGCAAGGTCTTACGCGTCATTGCCACGGAATATTCGGAGTTCGGTTCGAAGCCGTTGAGGAGCTCGCCGCTGGAATTCACGAGATGGGCGGATGCTAGAACACGACTCAGCACCGGGTCAAGGCCAACATATCATTCATTGCGAATTGTCTATTTAAAATGCGAGCAGCCGTCGGACAGCGTGCTCATACAGCAATCGATCCAATCTTGTGCGCTGATCGACGATGGCGCGGGTTCGCGCATCGAGATCTTCGAGACGGGTGAAGTCGCCGGTCAGGCTCGTTGTCACATTGCGGCGGGCGATTGCCGGCAGCCGGCTGGAGAAGGCGTGATCGGCCCATCGCTGCGACAAGCCGGCTTGTTCGCAGACATAGAACCAGTGCATTTCGTCGATCGCCCGGTAGGCTCCTGGAAGGAGCGTCTCCGCTATTGCCAGCGACCAGCACGATCCAGTCAGTTGCCGGAAATGGGGGTTGTCGGTGTAGACCGTCAAGCGTGGGTCGTCCGAACTGACGAATTCCAGGAACGATGCCGACTTGGCAACCTTCAGGGCGAAGTAGCGCTGTGTCTCCAACGCTGCAGGAGAAAGGTGACGTCCATACCGGAAATAATTGTAGTGGGAAACGAGTCTGGTCGCGGGGTCCCGAAAGTTCGTAACCTGTATGTGACCGTCTGCAACGGCGTTGAACAGATCCCGCCCGTAGTGGCCTCCGTAGTAGTCGTAGCCGCGGAATCGCGTGTATTGACCGCCTAGCTGCTCGTGATCCACCATGGAGTTCACGATGAGGGGGCTGCACTTTTGCGCGGAGAAGAGCGCTTTCAGCGCATGGGCAACGGATGTCCCGCCAGCCTTCTGGTTGTGGAAGAAAAAGATCTTCACAGGTCGACGGATACCACCGCTAAGCCGAGGACGAAGCCGAGGACCAGACCCCAAACGAGCTTCTCATGGACGGATCTCCTCGGCTTCCATCCTCCAATGGGAGCCGAGGGAAGTCAAGGAGAGTGCGCAGGATCGCCATGCAGGGATCGGGTTCTATGACATGATTCCACTCTGAAGCCATGACCTCCCAACCGTACGTGGACTCGAGCTCAACCGGGGATCCCGCCCGGTATCAAACGCTGGAGCGCTTGGAGCGGAGCCTCGCCGCCCTGCCGGCCGCGCCCGTCACGGCGGGCCGGGTCGTGCTGCTCATCAGGCGCGGCGAGGGCGGGCGGCGGGAGGCGCTCGATCGGGTTCACCTGTCGCCGGACGCCGGGCTTCCGGGGGACGCGTGGGGCCGCCGGCAGGAGCCGAATCCCGAGGCGCAGCTTACCGTCATGCAGATCGACGTCGCCGAGCTGATCGCGAACGGCCAGCCGTTGACCCTGTTCGGGGACAATCTGATCGTCGATCTCGATCTTTCCATTGCGAACCTGCCGTTGGGTAGCCAGGTGCGAGTCGGCCGCGCGATCCTCGTAGTCACTCCGCAACCGCATAACGGCTGTCAGAAGTTCCACGCGCGCTTCGGCCCCGAGGCGCTCCGCTTCGTATCGAAGCCCGACCTTCGCCACCGAAACCTTCGCGGCATCTACATGCGGGTGGTGCTGCCCGGCGAGGTCGCGGTGGGAGATACGGTGGACGTGATTGTGCGAGCAGTTGTCACGCACGACGGTCGATGAGCGTAGCGAGGCGTTGCTGGGAGTCGGATAGGAGGTCCTGGTGATCGCACGAAGTTGCAGGCGCTGGATTCCCGTTCTGGTCTTCACGGTGGCTTGTCTGCTCCCAACACCCGCAACTGCGCATCCGGGCTCCGGCATCGTCGTCGACCACCTCGGCCACGTCTACTTTGTCGACATGGTCTCGGGGGTATGGAAGCGCGATGCGCACGGCGCCTTGGCTCACGTTCCGGGTCCTGCATTCCACTGGATGACCCTTGATGCAGGCGACCGGTTCGGCGCCGTCCAACTACCTTCGGGCTCGGGTTGGGAAATCGCCCGAATCGGCGCCCACCCAACGTTGCTTCTCGCCAGCGACTTTCCCCTCGCGATGGGCCGAGATGGCAATGTCTACTACCCCACACAGGGTGGCGGGACTCCTTTGCAGATCCTGAAGTTGCTGCCCTCTGGAAAAACATCCATCCTTGCCAGCCTTCCCACGACGACGGCACGCGGGCCGCTCCGCTACCTGAACGGTCTCGCCGCCGGTCCCGACGGCTCCCTGTACTACACCGAAGACGACGCGATCCGCCGGATCAACCGGGAGGGGCGCGTCTCGACCGTCGTCGAGAAGCTCGCCCTCGCCGGCTGCACGGCGATTCCCGGGATCGCAGCGAAGGATCGTCCGCTGCTCCGCGGGCTGGACATTGACGCCAGCGGTACGATCTATGTCGCGGCGACCGGGTGCGGCAGCGTCTTCAAGGTCACGCCTACCGGGCACGTCACAGTTCTGCCCCGGCTTCCAGGTACGTGGGCACCGACCGGAGTCGCCCTGTTCGGCCGCGACGTGTACGTTCTCGAGTTCCAGCACGCCGATTCAGACGACCGGCGTGAAATGTTGCCACGCGTCAGGAAGATCGCACCCAATGGGAAGACCGTCATCATCGCGACCGTTACTCGGCACTAGTGGCTAATCGTTTCCCACGAGAGAAAAAGCTCCGCCATGCGCGTCGCCGCCCTCTACGACATCCACGGCAACCTCCCGGCCCTGGAGGCCGTGCGCCAAGAGATTCGCCAAGCCGAGATCGATCTCATCGTGGTCGGCGGAGACGTCTTTCCGGGACCGATGTCCGTTGAATCGCTCACCTGTCTTTTGGACCTCGACATTCCTGTCCAGTTCATCCAAGGCAACGGCGACCGTGAAGTGCTGGCTCAGAAGGCAGGCATCGAGTCGAGCGCTATCCCGGAACCGTTTCGAGAGGTCATGCGCTGGTCGGCGCAGCAGCTTCGCCCTGAGGACGAGCGGTTGGTCGCGAGCTGGCCCTCGATGCTTCGTCTTGAGGTTAACGGACTGGGCGAGGTGCTGTTTTGCCATGCCACTCCGCGCAACGACACGGAGATCTTTACCCGTCTGACGCCTGAAGACTGCCTTCTGCCGATCTTCGAAGGTGTCAACGCGCCTCTAGTCATCTGCGGCCATACCCACATGCAGTTCGATCGGATGATCGGAAAGGTTCGAGTTGTGAATGCAGGCAGCGTCGGCATGCCCTTCGGGGAACCGGGGGCCTATTGGCTCCTGCTGGGACCCGGCGTGGAACTCCAGCGCACCTCTTACGATCTCGCCGGCGCCGCCGAGCGCATTCGAGCCTCGAGGTATCCCCAGGCTGACGAGTTTGCGGCGAATAACGTCCTGCGACCTCCGTCAGAGGCGGAGACTGTTGAAGCCATGACCCGGTTTGGATTGAAGTGAAGCCCGTTACGTGCCGAGCCGGGCGGCCAGCCAGTCCGTCACGGTCTGCACCAGCCAGGGGCGGCAGGTGCTGAAGGAGTGATCGCCCTCGGGATGTCGTACCCATTCGACATTCGCAAGCGATGCGTCGAAGTCCGAGTAGTGTGAGGGCGGAGCGAGCTCGTCCAAGTCTCCCGTCACCAAGAGAATGGGCCGCGATGCCAGCGCATGAAAGTGCCCCGAGAGAGACTCCAGGTCCTGCCACTGCGCCAGGAGATCCGGACCGGAGACGCCGGTCAACATCCCTGCGAACTCTTCGGCCATCTCCCGGGGGAAATCGAAGGCCGCGGGCTCGATGAACGGGCAGAGGCCGACGAGGGCGCGCACTCGCGAGTCGCAGGCGCCGTAGAGGAAGGCGGTGGTCCCGCCGGTGCTGCCGCCGATCAGGGCGAGGCGGTCGGGATCGACCGAGGGCTGCCGGAGGACCCACTCCACGGCAGCCCGGGTATCGTCGACCAGGCCGGTGATCGAGTATGCGCCGCCGGATCCCCAACTGCCGCGGAAGTGAAAGGTGAGGCAGTTCCAGCCGAGGTCGCGGAGTCGATAGGCAAGATCGAGGTGCTTTTCGATACCCGGCAGGCCGTGAAGCAGGACCGCCGTGGGGCGGGGCCCTTCTCCCCCGCCCCGGTAGAACGCACCCAGAAGCCGGCAGCCCTGGGAATCGATCACAACGCCGTCGAGACCTGCCTCAAACTCTTTCATCCACCCACTTCCTCAATGTTGAATCAGGGCCATCGAGGCTTCCGGGTAGCGCTCGCCGGCCACGAGGCTCGACGGCAGGGCTTCGTCGATACGTTCGAGATCCTGGGCCGAAAGCAGCACGCGTGAGGCGGCGGCGTTCTCTTCGAGGCGCTGCTGGCTGCGCGTCCCCGGGATGGGGACCACGTCGGAGCCTTGCGCGAGCAGCCAGGCGAGCGCGAGTTGTGCAGGCGTCGCGCCTTTCTCGGCCGCCAGAGCGCGGAGGCGCTCGACGATCACCAGGTTGTGATCGAGGTTGTCCCCCTGAAAGCGGGGATTGTTGCGGCGGAAATCGTTCGGCGCGAGATTGTCGACCGTCTCGATGCGGCCGGAGAGAAAGCCACGACCGAGAGGGCTGTAGGCCACCAGCCCGATCCCCAGCGCGCGGCAGGCCGGAAGGATGTCGTCCTCGACGTCCCGAGTCCAGAGCGAGTACTCCGATTGCAGGGCAGCGATGGGATGGACCGCCGTCGCGCGCCTCAGGGTGGCGGGGCCAGCCTCGGAAAGGCCGAGAAAACGCACCTTGCCGGCGCGCACCAGCTCGGCCATGGCGCCGACCGTTTCCTCGATCGGGACTTCGGGATCGACCCGGTGCTGATAATAGAGGTCTATGTGATCGACCCCGAGGCGCGAAAGGCTCGCGTCGCACGCTGTCTTCACGTAGTCCGGCCGGCCGGAGACACCTCGGAAAGCGGCGTCTTCACCGCGCAGGATGCCGAACTTCGTCGCCAGCACCACTTCGTCGCGACGGCCGGCGAGCGCTTGGCCGACCAGCCTCTCGTTGTGGCCGGAGCCGTACATGTCCGCGGTGTCCCAGAAGGTCACGCCGATGTCGAGGGCGTGGTGAAGCGTTTCAATCGATACGGCGTCCTCGCTCGGGCCGTAGAACTCCGACATTCCCATGCAGCCGAGTCCGATGGTCGAGACCTCGAGGCCGCTTTTTCCCAAATTGCGCTTGTTCATCGGCAGGCTCCTTCGTTGAGTTGAATCCACGAAGCGAAGAGTACGAGTCGAGGACCTCCGCAGGAAGACTCAATTCTTCCTCTCTCTTGCCCAATCCTGCCGACTTGCGTTGAATCCCAGGGGAAATAGGCTCCCGGCTGGCATAATCCTGCTGAGATGACCGAAGCGCTTTACTCCGCACCCACTCCGCCGCTCACGGCACCCTTCGACCCTCGCGGCCTGGTCTCGCTGCTCGACCGCCTCGCTCCGGCTGTGGGCACCAATACCACGGCAATGCCTGAAGTCGAGGTGACCCGGGCCACAGAGCCCCGGCCCCGCGCGCCGGTGGTCACTCAAGCCTGTATCTGCATCGTGGCGCAGGGAAGCAAGCGGGCCTTCCACGGGGGTGAGGTGTACAGCTATGACCCCTACCACTATCTGGTGCTCTCGGTGCCGCTGCCGATCGAGGGACAGATCGTCGAGGCGAGCCCCGACAAGCCCTACCTCGCCTTGCGGCTCGCCGTCGACCCGTTGATGCTGGGTGAGTTGCTCTTCGATATGGGAGAAGGGGGTGCCGGCGATGTCAACCGTCGCGCCCGCCGAGGCATCTTCGTCTCCCGCCTGGACGAGCGGCTCTTGGGCTCGGTCGTAAGGTTGTTGCGCGCCCTCGATCATCCACTCGACCCGCGTATCCTGGGGCGCGAGCTCCTTCGCGAGACGCTCTACCACGTGCTCACCGGGGAGCAGGGCGACCTCCTGCGCGCGGTGGCGGTCGCCAACAGCCGCGCCCATCGCCTGGCCGGCGTGCTGCGCTATCTGCAGGCCCACTACGAAGAGCCTCTGGACGTCGGAACCCTCGCCCGCGAAGCCGCGATGAGCCCGACGACCCTGCACCACCAGTTCCGTGCGATGACCGCGACCTCACCGGTGCAGTACCTGAAAACGATCCGTCTGCACCAAGCCCTACGCCTGATGCTCCACGATGGCTTCGGAGCCGCCGAGGCCGCCTATCGAGTGGGATACGGCAGCCCCTCGCAGTTCAGCCGCGAGTTCAAGCGTCTGTTCGGCGCCTCCCCTCGCCAGGAGGTGGAGCGGCTCGCTGCCGAGCGCGAGCAACTGCCGGAGCTCACCCGATAAACCTTCAGGCGGCGTATGCGCGGTGCCTGTCGAGCCACTGAGCGGCGGCGGCAAAGACGACATAAGAAACGAGTGCGGTGACCGCGGCAGCGGCGGGAGATGCCGGCGGCGGGCCGAAGAAGATATAGACCTGAATCGCCAGCATCAGAACGCCGAAGATGGGCGGGCCGAGGCGGCCTATGGCGCTGAGCGGCCTCGTTCGTCTCAGGTACAGGGTCATGCCTCCGAACAGAAGGAGCGCCTCCAGCGAGAGCGCGACGACCGGATAGTTCCAGAGTCCAAGTCCGACCTTCGCCGTATTGTCGTACAGCGGCAGGTCTGGACGATGAACCAGAAAGTCGAGAACCCAATGTGAGAACACCGCCGCCCCAATCCAAACCGCGACCGTCCAGTCCTGGACGCCGCGCAGAAGCTTGCAGAGCACAATGGCCGCCACCGCCCAGATCACGGCGGCAACGAGGCTGTGGGTATAGGGCATGTAGAACAGGTCCAGAGGGTTCGAAGCCGTGATCCCGGGAACGATCCGAACCTTCTCGATTCCGAGGAGGACCAATACGGACCAGCCGACGTCCACGAGCTGAACGGCAAGGAAAAGAAGCCAGAGGGGGATCGACTGCCGCACCGACTTGATTGCGAAGCTCGGACCGTAGTGTCCAACGAACATCTCAATCTCCTAGCACTGGCTTCGACAAAACCGGCTGGGCTGCTACGCGCTCGAGCAGCCTTGATAAGTTGCAACAAGCAGTCCAGTTATTCAAAGCAGGTCGTGGACGGCGAGGTACCTTGGACCACGCAAAAGAACGTCCCGCAATTCTCACACACCCACGATCCGCCGCTGCAATAGCTGGCCAGCCTCTGCCCCGGCGGACAAACGCCCCCGCCTTGCCAGTCGTCGAGACAACAGAAATATAAGGTTCCACTTGCAGAGAGCGGCACTTGTGAGCCTATAAACATGAACATACAGACGACGGCGAGGAGTCTAAGAATGCTACGCAAACCTGCAAATCTCAAATCAAAAGCCGGTGACACTTTCTTGCCGGTGGATTGCATGAGCGAGTCTCCTTGGTCTATCAGCGTCGCGGCATGGCGGCACGCAACGCTTGGTTAGCACTCCATGTAACGATCGGATGCTATATCTCTTGCTAAGCCTCGTCAATAGGGCCATGGCTGTGCACCCGGTCAGCGCCAGCCCCGACAACGCCTCGCCTGTACGGGTATGAGCTATTGGGGTTGCCGCAGGTCTCCCGCGACTCAGCCCCAGGAACGCGGCTTGCTCAGCGGCTCGGAGCTTTCGGCCCTGGTGAGGCGGCGGGATTGGAAGTGTCAGTCGTGGGTTCGAGCGGGGGATCAGGTGCACTGCCAGTGTCACCTGAGCTCGGCCGGAACAAATGGAAGTAAGATCCTGGAGATTTTGCCCGTGTTTGGTCACCTTTTTCGCTCAAACCGACCTTCGCCTCATTGAGTAACGCCTCTGCCTTTTTCCGCGTGTCCCTTTGGCGCTCAGATCGATCTTCTGTAAAAAGCAGATGCACGTCGTCACGGAGCCGAGCCCTGAAGACATTCTTTGCGCGCCACATTGCTTCCCTCTGCTCCGCTGAATATCGAGTGATATCGGATGGAATTACCGCCAACGCCTCACGGAGGGCGTAATAAGCCTCAAGGGATCGCTTAGAAAGGATGAACGAGGCATCACTGGCGTTCCAATCCGCAAGCTCTTCTCGAATCTTATCGATCTGCTCTTGAGTTATGTCCACCCTCGACACAACGTCTCCAAGCAAGCCTCTCGTCAAGCTGAAAGCTCTCGGGTAATGATGAATACGAAGATCGTACAGCTTCTCTGTCAACTTTCTCTGCAGTTCTCGCTCCTGGCGCTGCCGGCCCGATCTTTCGTTCAAGCGTGCAGCGGCCAGCGCCACAATAGATACCGTCAAAGAGACAGCAGCGGCGATTAGAGCAGTTACGACTTGAGTATTCATATCAGAAGTCCCTATGCGGCATCACTTATGCCGCCGATCAGGCCGATGATCTTCATGAGAGCTTCACCTGGCTTGTGCCTGCTTGGCCTTGGTCTTGGCCTCGCCTTTCAGGTAGCCAGCGGCTGAGAAGTTGCTCCAGATAGCCTGCCGGATTGGTGTTCATCTGATTGAGATTGCGCCGGGAGACACCAGAGTAAAACCACGCCCCGGGAAAACAGACGATAATCACCGCGAGAAAACGAGTGAGCGAGGAGGCTTTCATGAAATTTATCCCAAGTGCAAGAGAGCTTGAAACCGGTGTGTCAGATTCTAAGGGAAAAGAGCCTTCTCAGCCACCCCGCGCCATGATGAACCGGACGTCGTGGTCTTGAGCATCCTGGGCGGCTGCGCTGAGGAGCCGCGCACCTTCGTCGGCCAGGGCGGTGCGGTCCGGCTTGGCGAGCCGCTCGAAGGACTCGACGATCAAGTTGGCGGAGTCTCGTTGGCGGTCGAGCTTCCAGGTGCCCCGGACGAAGCCGTCGAGGAGCACGGTGCCCTTGGTGAAAACCACGGGGCGGTGCTCGTCGGCGATGACGCGGGTGCGGTCGGCATGGGAGAGCAGGAGATTGTCGTACTCGGGCAGGAAACGCGGCGGGGCCGGCAGGCTTGGGTCGGGCCGCGGTGAATCGGGCAGGTCGAACAGTTCCGCACCGTTCTCGTCGCGGAAGGTGGCCAGGCCGGGGCGCAGCCGCTCGACGGCCTCGCGCAGCCCGGTCAGGCCGGACCAGACCTGCATGTCCTTGAGGGTGGCGGGGCCGAACGCGGCGAGATAGCGGCGGAGCATCTCGTCCGGCTGGCTGTCGGTCGCCGCACTACGACCCAGCCAAGCCTCGGCCGAGGTGTGGGTGGCCTGCCCGCTGGCGCCCCAGATCCCGCGCGGCGGCACCTGCACGAGCGGCACCCACGCCCGTACTGCATTGGCGAGGGCGTCGGCGTCGTGGTCGGGCCACTGCTCGTGCAGAAGCCGGCCGAGCTCGGACCCGGTGAGGGGACGCTCCTCGACCAACGCCCGGCCAGCGGCGGCGAGCCGGCCGGCGTCCACGCCTTGAAGGCGGCGGCCATAGGTGCCCTTGAGGCCACGCTCCAGCACGGGCTGAATGACGGGGCGAAGGGTCAGACAGTCGGCGGCGGTGACCAAGTGGATCGTCGAGCGCATCAGGGCGATGCGCACCAGGGTCCGGCGCTCGATCAAATCAGCGAGATCATCGAAGCGGAAGCCGTCCAACCGCGACCATAACCCAACATACGGCGCGCTCGGAGACTGGGCCTGGAGACCGACCAGGTGCTCGACCGCTTCGGGTATGGGGAGCTTCGCGCGGCGCAGGAGCATCTGCCGTTCGAGCAGAGCGCGGTTGAGGGCCCGCCGGCTGAGCACGCTTCCCGGTGCGGGATGGCTGGGTATGGACATCGGGTCCAAGAATACCTGGTCAAGATTCTTGGACCGCGGTCGACGTCACAGAGACCGCGGTCGATGCGAGATAGACCGCGGTCGACGTCGCGTAGACCGCAGTCTGCGTCACGTAGACCGCGGTCGATGTCACAGAGACTGCGGTCGATAGTCTGTAAACCGCGGTCGATGTCACGCAGACCGCGGTCGATGTTCTGTTGACCCGGGTCGATGTCACAGAGACTGCGGTCGACGTCACGCAGACCCGGGTCGATGCAGGGTAGACCGCGGTCAATGTTCTTTCGACCGCGGTCGACGTCACAGAGACCGTGGTCAATGTCACGCAGACTGCGGATAGTGGGGTATTGCTGTGTTGCCGGCAAAAATCCGCCGTAAGTCCTTGATTCTCCTGTAGCTTACCCCCGAAGGGGGAAGCGTTTCCCTCATCCCAGGTAAGCGGCCCGGCAGGGTGTTCGCGCACGTCTGCCGGACCTGACCCGAGCAAGGAGTATCAGTCCATGCACGAGCTAGCACGGAAGTCTATCCCGTCCACCCCGCCCCCGTCGTCCCCTCCGGAGCGCGCCGTCTCCCCGCCCGTCATCGATCCGGAGCACTTCGAGGACTTCATGGTGTTCCGCGAGACCTTCATGGTCTTCTTCCCGGACCGCCGGGCCAACGGCGAGATGAGGGGATTCGCCCGCCTGCTTTTCGAGATGGTTATCGAGACGTGGGGCGGGTGGCCGGATCACCCGGAGGGGATCTTTCCCGCCGAGCTGCGCGCCGCCGTGGCTGACATGCGGCATCTCCAGGGCGCCATGGCCAATTGGTGCGGGCCGGCCTTCACGGCTTCGGGCGAGTATGAAACCCGCCTTGCTGGCGTCGGTGCCGCCGTGGCGCTTGCCGTTGGCGAGCTGGCGGATCGCCTGGAAACGGAGCTGAATTCCTGGCAGGGAAAGCCGTCATGAGCTGGGCCGATGCCGCCCGTCAGAAGAAACTCGCCCCCATCGGGGCCTACGATCCCGAGCACTACCGCGTGACGGTGCATGACACCTTCCATCGGTTTGAGCTTCGCATGGCTGCCCGGGTCGTCGGCCTGACCGTCCCGGCGTTCCTCATCTTCGCGGCGGGGTACACCATCGCCCACCATCGGCACCTGCGCCACTTCAAAGCCATCTTCCGGAAAGGCGCCCGGGAGCTTGAAGCCGCTGCCTCCAAGGTGGAACCCTCCCCTCACTCCTCCAACGAAGCCCAGCGGGACCGCCTTGTGGAGTCGGCGCTTGACCGTTTCAGCGAGTGGGCAACGCCGAAGCTCATGCGCGAGGGGGAACCGGTGTGAAGGTCGCCACCTTCAGCATGCGGGCGAGCATGCCTCAAGCGATTGCCTGGAAAAAGGCGGCGGACCTGGAAGGCTTCTCCTCCGTGGGGAGTTGGGCGGCGTGCGCCCTGGACGCCTACCTCAAGCTCCGCGCAAAGGCCGGCCTACCTCTCCCCCTGATCTGGCGCCGTGGTCGCTTCCGCGTCGTCTTTGAGGACGGCGCGGACCTGGAGATTCCCGGATGGATCTCCCGGCCCTTCGGGCACTTCCACGGCACCCCGGGAGGACCGATTCCGGCCGGCTCCACTCACTGTCAGACGTTGGTCTACCTGCCGGGGAAAAGGATCGTCGCCACCTTCCGCTATGCGCGAGAGGCTAGAGCACTGGCGGCGGAGCTTAGCGGGCTGTGGGCACGGAGCGGCGGGGAGGACATCCGGGCAGGCCCGCTGATAGAGCGCCACGAGCGCGAAGCGACGTAGTACCAGGGGCCGGCTCCGCGAGAGGGCCGGCCCTTTTGCCATCCATAAAGAAGTTCCCGCTTGCCGAACCTTGCAAACCTAGCAAAGGTTCCGAAGATGGCAGAGAAGGAAGTCTTACCGAACCTTATCAAGACATTTGACACGCCTGGGCGAGTCCTCCATCATGACTCAGGCAGGCGTAAACCATTGATTCTAAAGGAAACTCTTCATTGCTTTTAAGCGATAGCAAAAGGGAGGAGGGCAAGCCCAGGTAGCGAAAAGCCCGCCGAAGCGGGCCTCTCTTGAAACGGGGCGGGAGCTGGTGCTCGGTCGTGGACTTGAGACCCCTGACCGAGGGTTCGATCCCCTCTCGCTCCAACTACTACTTTTGACCGATCCGGTGGCGCTGCGGCCACAGGAAGGGGAACCTCAGAGACCCCCATCCTAAAGCCGTTGCTTCCCCGGGTCAATACCCGGAGGTGAAGCCATGGCTTACTTCGATGCCCCCCGTCCGCCCTATCGCTGGCAGCTCGGGTTGCTGCTCCTGCTCCTTCCCCGCCGCTTCATAGCGGGCGGTCCCAGGCCCGGAAGGCCGGGGAGGCTACCCCTCCCCGCCGCCGTCCCGCTTCAGCTCGCGACGGGCGCCAGCTACCAGCGTCTCCCGGAGCCAATCGCTCAAGTCCCCGGAGCCGGTTCGCCGTACGGCATGCTCCGCCGCTTCGCGAATCAAAGCGTCGTGCTCAGGGAGGAGCCGCACCCGAAGAGATGCGGAGTGTCTACGCGATTCCTCTATCTTTGGTCTAGCCATGTCCAGGAGTCTACGCCCAACGGGCCTACAAATCAAGAGGGAAGAATCTCAAGAAATCTTCGCCAAACCGCTTGACTTTAGTTCCCATTGGGACTACAGTAACGGACATGGAAGCCAACGCCGCGACGGTCCCGACCATGGAATGCACTACCTGCCACTCCGCCACCAAGAAGTTTGGACGGGACCGCCGTGGAAATCAGCGGTACCGCTGCCTGACCTGCCGCAAGACTTGCAGCGAGCGGCCGGCCCGGCAGTTGGGCGCCATGACCTTGCCCGTGGACCGCGCGTTGCTCTGCCTCCACCTGCTTTGCGAGGGCTCAAGCGTCCGTGCAATCGAAAGGATTACCGGAACGGAAAAGAAAACCATTTTGCGCTTGCTCGTCCAGGTGGGCAACGGCTGCGAGCGCATGATGGCCGAGACGATCAAAGGCGTTCCGGTCAAGGATGTTCAAGCGGATGAGATCTGGACGTACATCCGGGCCAAGCAGGGCACCGTCACCCGCAAGCAAATTGCCGACCCTGACGCGGGCGATTCTTTTTGCTACATCGGAATCGAGCGGCACTCCAAGCTGATTTTGGCGTGGCACCTGGGACGGCGCAATACCTGGGACGCGCACGATTTTATACAGAAACTGAGCACGGCGACTGCCGGAGACTTTCAGCTCAGCACGGACGGGTTCAACGCTTACCCGAACGCGGTGGAATTCGCCCTGGGAAGCCGCGTAGCCTACGGCCAGAGCATCAAAGAATTCGGCAGCATGGGCGGCACTGAGGCGCGGCGGTACGCTCCGCCGCGCCTGATAGGTCAGGAGAAAATCGCAGTCGCGGGAAGCCCGGATGAGGACCGCATTTGTACCTCGCATGTGGAGCGCTCTAACTGGACGCTACGCGGCCACCTGCGCAGGTTTACGCGGCTTAGCAATGGTTTCTCGCGGAAGAAGAGCAACCTGCGCGCCGCTTTGGCGCTGTATTTTGGATATTACAACTTTTGCCGCATGCACAAGTCAATCCGCATGACTCCCGCCATGGCGG
>Ga0134121_10000419_pt1 | contig 50009 bp, 34 predicted proteins | sample KB301_FD_96463 | JGI IMG/M metagenome (GOLD analysis project Ga0134121, IMG submission 96463) | Terrestrial soil microbial communities without Nitrogen fertilizer from Kellogg Biological Station, Michigan, USA - KB3-0-1 | ecosystem: Environmental > Terrestrial > Soil > Unclassified ...
CTCCCGCCTCTGCTGGTCGGCCTTGACGTACTCCCGGTAGAGCTTCACCGCCGGATCGATCTCCGCCAGGGTCTTGTTGACCTCCCGGTAGACCTTCGGGTCCGAGAAGATGGCCGGCTCCATCAGCCGCTGGGTCAGCTCCTGATGGGTCTTTTCGAGCTGGGCGAGCTTTTCGATCATGGCTGTGCTTTCAGGCCCTTGCAGCCACGGAGGGCATGTCAGCGGGCACAATCGCGGGCACCGGGATCGATGTCTCCGCGGGTTGCAGCAGGCCGTCCTCGCGCAGCGCCTCTTCGAGGGCGGCGATGGCGACCTCCAGCATGTCGTCCGTCGGCTCCTGGGTGGTGATGCGCTGCAGGGCGAGCCCCGGCGCGACGAGGACGGCGAACAGCGGCGCCGCCCGATGCTTCGCCGTGAAGCGCAGCACCTCGTAGGAGAGGCCCGCGATGGCCGGCACCAGCAGCAGCCGGCCGCCGAATTTCACCAGGAACGGCGCGGTCTTCGGAATCAGCGCGAAGACCAGGATGGACATCAGCAGCACGAACAGCAGGAAGCTCGTGCCGCACCGTGGATGCAGCCGGCTCTGGGCGCGGGCGTTTTCCACCGTCAGCGGCAGCCGCTTCTCGTAGTTGAACACCACCTTGTGCTCGGCGCCGTGGTACTGGAACACCCGATGGATGTCCTTCATCCGCGAGATGCCCCAGATGTAGGCGAGGAAGAACACCGCCCGCAGGCCGCCGTCCAGCAGATTGAACCCCAAGTTCGAGAGATGGCCGCCGAAGAGGTACTTCTCCCCCAGGTGGGTCAGCCACAGCGGCGCCAGGAGGAAGACCACGATGCCCAATCCCAGACCGAACGCCATAGAGCTGGCAATCGCCCAGTTGGACGTCTTCGCCGGCTCGGGAGGTCCGACCGGCTGATTCCCAGTTTCCGCTTCAGGCACCTCGGCGGCGGCTACCGCCTGCTCGGCCGAGAAGTTGAGCGAGCGAATGCCGAGGCCGAGGGATTGGAACAGCACGGCCACACCCCGCAGCACCGGCAGCTTGAGGAACGGGTAGCGCTTGGCGAGGCTCGCGACCTTGCCGCGCTGGAATGCGAGCGAGCCGTCGGGCCGGCGCACGGCAACGCCGTAGGCCCCGGGGGAGCGCATCATCACTCCCTCGATCAGGGCCTGGCCGCCGACCAGCAGCTCGTTCTCTGGGCTGGCGCTCGATTGCATGATGGGATCTCGAGCCACCCCGCTCCGGCCATGCAAGCCGGACAGGGTGGCGCTAGCTCGCCGCGACCGCCGGGCGGTTGTAGCGACGCTGGAAGCGCTCGACGCGTCCGGCCGTGTCGATGAGCTTCTGCTTGCCGGAGAAGAACGGATGGCAGGCGCTGCAGATCTCCAGGCGAACCTCGTCCTTGGTCGAATGCGTCTCGAAGGTGTTGCCGCACGCGCAGGTGACGGTCACCATGTTGAGCTGGGGATGGATGTCTTTCTTCACGGTCGTGACCCTTCTCTCTCTTTGAGATGGTTCCAAGAACCCGAAAGACTAGCCGATCCCGGCGCGTCTGACAAGGCTCCCGGCTTGACAGGGCATGCAACATGGGTGGGGATGAGCGAATTCCCCATACACTACCGCCATGGCCCTCCACGAAGACACTCTCGTCATCGATGCCCATACCGACGTCCCCACCCGGCTGTGGGAGACCCCGGCGGACCTCTCCAAGCGCCAGACCGACCGCCACGTCGACCTCCCGCGCCTGCGCCAGGGCGGGGTAGGCGCCGTGGTCTTCGCCCTCTATATCCCCGCCGAGCTCGACCCGCAGCGCGGCTGGGAGCATGCCAAGACGCTCTACGAGGCCTCCGAGCGCGCCTTGATTCCAGGCCAGCTCGTCCAGGTCGCCACAGCGGGCGATCTGGAGAAGTCCGGTCGGAGGGGAGAGGTCGCCGTCCTCTTCGGCCTGGAGAACGGCCGTCCGCTGACCGTGCCGGGAGCGCTCGACGACTGCGCGAAGATCGGCGTCCGCTACGTCACCCTCACCCACTGGGCCAGCCACGAGTGGTGCGACGCCTCGACCGACAAGCCTCTCCACAACGGCCTCGCGCCGGAGGGAGAGGACATCGTCCGCCGCATGAACCGCCTGGGGATCCTGGCGGACGTCTCCCACGTCTCGGACGCCGCCGTCCTGCACACCCTGGATGTCTCGGCGGCCCCCATCATCGCGAGCCACAGCTCCGCCCGCGCCCTCTGCGACCACCCGCGCAACCTCCCCGACGAGCTGATTCGCGAGATCGCCCAGAAGGACGGCCTGGTGATGGCCAACTCCTACCCCGCCTTCATCAGCCCCGAGGCCTCCAAGGCGGACGCCAAGCGAGGCAAGGAGCTGAAGCCAATCCTCCAGGAGACCGAAGAGGAGTACCTCCGCAACCCCGGCAAGCTCTGGAAAGAAAGAGCCCGCCTCTTCGACGATCACCCCCTCCCCAAGGTCCCCCTCTCCGCCTACGTGGACCACATCGTCCACCTCGTCGAAATCGGAGGAGAAGAGCACACCGGCATCGGCACCGACTTCGACGGCATCCCCGACGTCGTCGAAGGCTTCGAAGACCCCTCGAAGTTCCCCGACCTCGCCGCGGCGCTCCTGGCTCGCGGGGTGGACAAGGGTGGGGTGCGGCTGATTCTGGGAGGGAACTTCCTGAGGGTGCTGCGGGAGGGGGAGCGGCGGGCGGAGTAGGTGGGGCACCACTCCTTGTGGCAGCAAATAGGCGTAAAGGGTTGACTCTCCGCTCCTTACGTCGTACACTCCACTTCGATAAGAGGGCTAGGCGACACGAGTACCACAATGCTCTTCTGCCTCGGTAGATAGCCAGCCCGCTGTTTTTCTCTCCCCCTTCTTCTCAGTAGTAGCAGGTTGTGCCCCTGGCGAACAGGTCGTACTCAGACCGGATCTTGGACGAGATTCGATTGTAGGGTTCCGAGTCGCCAGTCTCCCACTTTCTCTGAAGAGCCCAGCCGCAGTAATCCGCGACCTGTAGGCAGGCATCTGAGCTGGCGTCCCAGCAGGCGGTCTTGTACCGTACTCGGCCGACCTGCCTCATAACATCCTGAACAGCCTCGTAGAATGCCGCGCGCTTCTTCTTCTTGCTGCTGAGCGACGCTGAAACTACGAGCAGCTCTTTGCACAAGAGTCGCGGTCCGACGTACTTCATCAAGTAGAACCACGCATGCTGATAGAATTGCTCTTCCGTAGTGCGAATTGTCGGCATTGCCTTGGCTTTTTCCAAGATGAGTGCGTCGATCCGGAAATCCAGGGATTCGATGAGGCTATAAATCCGATTGCGAACCGGGGCAGGATCTTGAGCGGCATGATATGGACCCGGATGATCGTGACCTTCCCATGCCATTTGGTGGCGAAGCTCGTGAAAACTGGCATTAACTTTCGAGCAGTTCTCCATGGTTACAGCGGCGAGAATAAAGTAACGGGTCGCATCCCGCTTTCTGCTGAAATCGAAGTTGCCTGATTCATCGGCGAATGGGTTCTTTCTAACCGGCGCTGCCAACCGACACTCCCTTCCCTGGCCAAGAACCAGATCCCTGGTCGCTGCATATCAGTGCTCCCAATCGAGAGGACAGTCCTATATATCACCACAGGCCCGTGGGCGTCTGTGGGATCGAGGCGCCCTCAAGCGTAGAATGGGGATCACTCTGGCCCCAACCCATGCTTACCGCCCACCTAGACATCCTCCCCGCCCCCCAACGCCACCTCTGGGATGAGCTCGTCACAATCCCGGCGGGCTTCGTCCTCTACGGCGGGACCGCCCTGGCTCTGAGGCTCGCGCACCGGGCCTCCGAGGACTTCGACTTCTTCTCCAACCAAGCTTTCCGGCCCGATGACCTGGAGCGGCAGATCCCCTTCCTCGCAGGGACGCAGAGACTCCAGTCGTCGCCCAATACGCTGGTCTCGTTGGTGGAGAGGGACGGGCTGGTCAAGGTCTCCTTCTTCGGAGGCTTGAGCCTGAAGCGCGTCCGTGATCCGGAGGTCGTCGAAGGACCGGGTTTCCGGGTGGCGTCTCTCCTGGATCTTGCGGCCACCAAGGTCCAGGTGGTCCAGGTCCGCGCCGAGGCGAAGGACTACCTGGATCTTGGACGGCTTCTGGAAAAGGGCGTCGATCTAGCCGAGGCGCTCGGGGCCGCGCGGGCGGTGTATGGCGACTCCTTCAATCCGCTCCTGAGCCTCAAGGCCCTCAGCTATTTCGGTGACGGCGACCTTCGGGCGTTGCCGGAGAGTCTGAAATCCAGGCTGAGCGGCGCCGTCAAGAAGGTGGACAGCGCGAGACTCCCCAGATTCGAGCCTCTCCCGGGAGGCCTCGCCCGATGACCGACCTCGAACAAGTCGCCAAACGTCTCTTCTGGTGGAAGGAACCCGCCGAAGCTCTCGCGGACCCGAACCGCTTCCTTGCCCAGGTGATGACCTACGGCACCGTCGAGGATCTCATCGTCGTCGAGCGGTACTTTCCGGACAGCGCGTTGCGGGATGTCCTGGCGAATCCTCCCGCCGGCGTCTTCGATGCGCGCTCGTGGAGCTACTGGCATCTTCGTTTTGGGCTGAAGCCTCCTGACGAGCTGCCGAAACGCCAACTTCCTGAGGATTGAAGCTTCGCGGCCGGCTGAGAGGCTTCTCAAGGCGCCGCGAACCTTCCTCGGCTGGCGTTAAACTCTTCTGGCGATCCTTCAAGCTCGACGGGCCACGGCGAAGCTTCTCCGCTCGGCGGGGAAGGTTATGGCTCCCCGGGAGAGCAGGGAACGCCGTCTTCCCTCTTCTCCCGGCCGCCGGAGAGCAGGGAATGTGGCCTTCCCTCCAGTTCTTGGGACCGGATAACCTTTGCGGCGCTCGGGAGAGTAGGGAAGACGGCGTTCCCACTTCTCCGAAGCGCGGGAGAGTGGGGAACGTGACCTTCCCTGCAGTTCTCGGGACCGGACAACCTTCTCAGCACTCGGGAGAGTAGGGAACGCGGCCTTCCCTGTTCTCCTGCCGCCCGGAGAGTAGGGAAGAGGACGTTCCCTGTTCTTCAGCCGCCAGGAGAGCAGGGAAGATGGCCTTCCCTCCAGTTCTCGGGATTGGAAAACCTTTTCGGAGCACTGGAGAGCAGGGAAGATGACGTTCCCTCCTCTCCCGTATCCCGGAAGACCTTCCCGGCGGGCCGACAAGCCTTTTCGCGACGCCTGAGCTATCTTGGCCGTGATTCTTGCATTCCTCCTCAGCTCGAGGACGCGACGATGCCCTGGAAACACCTTATCTCCACCTCGATGCTGGCGGTCGCCGTCTGCGCTTGTCTGTCGCTGGAGGCGGTCTCCGTCACGCGCATGGGGCGAAGGCCGCGGCCCGGCCAAACCGTGCGGCAGCGGGTGGACGAGCTGTTCGCGGGATTCGACCGCGACACGCCGGGGGCGGCCGTTGGCGTGGTTCGCCAGGGAAAGGTGGTCTTCCAAGGAGGATACGGCTCCGCCGATCTGCGCAAGAAGACGCCGATCGATCCGGACACCGCCTTCCATCTCGCCTCCTGCGGCAAGGAAATGACGGCGGTGGCGATCCTCCTCCTCGTCCAGGACGGCAAGCTCCGGCTCGACGATCGCGCGGCCCGCTATCTGCCGGAGATGCGCGGCTGGGGCGGCAAGGTCAAGATCCGTCACCTGTTGCAGAACACGAGCGGAGTTCCGGACACCTACAGCACCCTGGAGCAATCGCCCGGGAGGCCCACGGCCGGCGACTCCCTCCAGCTCCTGGCGAGCTGGCACCGTCTCGATTTCCCCCCCGGCACCGACTATGCCTACAGCGACTCGGGCTTCGACCTTCTGGGCTTGATCGTGGAGAGGGTCGCCAAGGAGCCGTTCCCTCAGTTCATGCAGGAGAGGGTCTTCGGCCCCGCTGGCATGACGAACACCTTCGTCTTCGACGAGGCACGGGTGAGCCGGGCCAAGCGGGCTCTCGGGTACGACTTCAAGCTCGGCGACTGGGTTCTCAAGGATTCGAGCTCCCTCAACTTCCTCTATGGCTCGGGCGAGGTCTACTCGACGATCGCCGACCTCGCCCGCTACGACCGCGCGCTTTTCGGTGGCGCCCTGCTACGGCCGGACCTCCTGCGGGACATGGTGACGCCCGGCGAGAATTCCTCCTATGCCTTCGGCTGGGTCGTGGACACCGCAGCCGACACCGGCGATCTCTATTACGGCCACTCGGGGCTCTGGATGGGGTACAGCGCCTACTACCTTCACTATCCGAAGGAGAGCCTCTCGGTGATGGTCCTCTCCAACAGCACGCATACCAACCCTGAGGCCCTGGCCTTCGACACGGCCGAGGTCTTCATGAATCAGGGCAACGCCGCGGCGGCGCCGTGACCTTCTGAGAACGCGAGCACCGCGTTCGTTACGCCGTCGACCACCTGCGCCATCCGGGCGTAGTCGAGCGTGTCCGCCGTGTCAAAACGACTGTGATAGTGAGGGTTCCGGACATCCGCGGTGTTGGTCACCATCACGGCGGGGATGCCGCGATCCCAGTAGTTGATCTGGTCCGAGGCGTCGAGGCCGGCGGACCGGGGAGCGGTGAAGCTCACGACGGGAAGATCGCTGCCTCCCCGCAGGGCGCGTTTGACCTCGCGGGTGAGATCGCGATCAGCCCAGCGGCCAGCGACTGCGATGAAGTTGCCGCGGTCCGGATAGAGGAGACGGAAGATCCAGCTCGGAGCCGGCTGGCGTGGCGTGAAGTAGCCGATCATCTCCAGGCAGATCATTCCCCGGACGTCCCGCCCTGCCAGGGACCGGGCGTGGACGGCGCTCCCCATCTGGGCCGAGCCGAAGTACGGCGGCTCCTCGTTGGCGAAGGCCACGAGATCCACGCGACGGTCCAGGCGACGGCCGGCGAGAAGGCGGGCGATCTCCAGCAGTCCCGCCGTGCCGCTCGCGTTGTCGTCCGCCCCGGGATTGGCCCCGAAGCCGCCGAAAGAGTCGTAGTGAGCGCCCACGACGAGGAGCGGACCGCTCTCCGGACAGAAGGACGCCACCACGTTGCGGTAGGTCCGGCCGCGGATCTGGAAGGAAGGCGCCGTCACCCGAGCACCGCTGGCCGCGAATTGCGCGCGTAAATACGCCGCCGCCCGGTCGAGGTTCTCCGGATGATCGCTGTCCCGAGGGGGCACCTCAACGGTGAGGAACGCCACATGACGCCGAAGACGCTCGGGATCGGCGCGAGGGCCCACCAGCCGAGGAACGACGCTGAAGGTCGGCTGGATGATCGCGGCTGCGGCGAGGCCGAGGAGGGGCGTCAGAGTCGCGAAGGTGACGGCGAGGACGCGAAGGGTAGTGCGGATGAACGGCTTCACACCTCGTGTACGTTCGCCGATGGGAGATCGTCCCAATCTCCATACCGCAAACCCGTCAGGGTGGCGTTCCCGTAGCCCCGAGTGCCGCCCGGGAACCGGGCAAACCCGGGGTGGGCGGGTGGGCATCCACCGATTGAACAATGCGGGTGGGATAGGGGTTCACGTCGTCTCTCAACCCCGGGTTCCCACCGGCTCCGCCGATTTCCACCCGGGGCTACGGGACCGCCGCCCTGACGGGCTCGCCGTAATCGTTGGGTCTAAAACCTCCGCCCCAGCCCCGTGCTCGGACCGTAGAGCAGGGCGTTGAGGAGGATGGGCGTCGTGCCGCGCCAGAAGAGACGGTAGGCGGGGTCCTCGGCGAAGAGCACGACGCTGCCACGGCCGCGCGCCTCGGTGCCCACCAGCAGCGAGCCCGCCAGGCGCCGCTCGGCCTCGGGCCACGCGAACCCCGCCACGATGGGATGGTCGTCGAGGGCCAGCAGCACGTCCTGCCGCGGATCGTTCGTGGCCTTCAGCACCAGCGTGCCCTCGTAGAGGACGCTCGGCGGCGTGGTGAGGCCCAGGGTCAGCGCGTGCTGCGACTGCATGCGCGTGGCGATCACCGCTCCCGGGGTGAAGATCGCCTTCGAGGCGAGCTGCTTTTCGAGCGGCGTCTCGGCGACCTCCGGATCCTCGGTGTCCTTCGAATCCTTCGCGTCGTCAGCGTCCTTCTTCGGCGGCGTCCAGCGCTTGATGGCCGTCAGCTCCTTGTCCTGAAGCCAGCTCACGGCGTCGCCGACGGCCACCAGCACGCCGCCGGCCTTCACCCAGGCGTCGAGCGACTCCTTGACCTTGTCGTTCACGCGGTCGTCGTAGCCGCCGCTGGGGAAGACGAGGACGTCGAAGTCGGAGAGCGGAATCTGCCGGATCTGACCGAGGTCGATGCGGTCGTAGTCGACGCCGATCTGCCGGTCGAGCAGGTGCCAGAGGAAGCCGAAGGAGGTGGAGTCGACGCCGTCGCCGCTGATGAGGCCCACGCGGGCGGGCCGTACCGCCGCCATGTCGTGCGAGCCGAGCGAGCCCTTGAAGTCCCAGGAGGAGGCCACGGCCTGCGCCGTCAGGCGGTCCTCCTGAAGCAGGGCGTGAAGCGTCTCCTTCAGCGTGTCCGGATTGGCCCGGCGGGGGATGAAGAGGGTGCCGGCCGGATAGGTGACGCCATCGCCGGTGAAGGCCGCGAGCGCCACGCGGTACCGCATCTGCCGCTTCTGGAGGGCCGCCGCCAGACGGTAGGAGGCGATCCCCTGGGGCGGCACCAGCCAGCCGAGGTCGCCCTCGCCGCGGATGCCGCCGGTGGCGGGTTCGAGGGCCGACTTGCCGCCGCCATTGCCGCCGGGAATGTCGCCTTGCGCGATCCAGGTGCGGACGTTGTACGCGAGGGGGAGCGACCAGGCGGTGATGTCATAGAACTCGGCGTCGAGGTTCTGCTCCAGGCGCTGGCGCTGGCGTTCGAGGAAGCCCTTGTTCATCGGCGATTCGAGCTCCATCAGCGCCGCGACGAGGTTGCCCAGCGGCTGCGCGGTGGAGGCGGCGTAGGTGCCGGCCGCAAACTTGCGCGGCTGCGCCTCGCCCGCGCCGCGGCTCAGCGCCTTGACGGGAACCTCCACCGGCTGGCCGAGCTGGCGCACCCGCACGCCGTGCAGGGTCAGGAGGTCGGCGAGCGCGCGGGCCTCCTGTTGATCCGCCGGCCAGAGGAACGTGCGCGGAGTCTCGCCGCCGGCCTTGGCCCGGCTGGAAGTGAAATCCTCCAGCAGCTTGCGGCTGTTCCTGGCCGCCGTACGCACCGTGGCGAGCGAGGTGGTGAGGTGGCGCGCCACGCGGTCGGCGAGGGTCAGCACGGTGCCGTCCTGAAGGGCCATCGTGGTTCCGGCCCGGCCGCCGCCGGCCATCTCGTAGGTCATGCCCACCGCACCCCGCAGGCTCGGGTAGGAGTCGCCATAACCCGGGTAGAAGAGGTCGTAGTTCTCCTCCTTGAAGTAGATCCAGCCCTGGCGGTCGAAGGCGGCGGCGTTGGCGCGGCCGAACTTGTCGAGCCAGCCCAGGATGCGGCGGTCGATCAGCGGATTGATCGGCTCGGCCGCGGGCGGGAAGAAGTAGGAGGAGTCGGTGCCCATCTCGTGGAAATCGACGTAGACCTGCGGCTCCCAGGAGCGGTAGGCGGCGATACGCTGCCGGGTCTCCTGCTGGCTCGCCCAGGCCCAGTCACGGTTGAGGTCGATCACGTAGTGATTCTGCCGGCCGCCGGGCCAGGGCTCGAAGTGCTCGGCGGAGGCGCGGCGGGGGTTCGCGTCGTCGCCCTTGCGCTGCCGGTAGGCGTTGACGTAGCGCTCCCGGCCGTCAGGGTTCTGCAGCGGATCGACGAGCACCACCAGGTTCTCCAGCGTCTGCCCCATCTCGCCCTGGGCGGCGGCGAGCACGTAGGCCGTCGCCATCGCCGCCTCGGCGGACGACGACTCGTTGCCGTGGACGCCGTAGGCCAGCCAGGCGACGGCCGGCGTGTGGCGCAACAGGCGCTCGCGCTCGTTTCCCGAAAGAGCCCCCGGATCGGCCAGCCGCTGGAGGTTGGCGCGGATCTCGTCCAGCCGCTCGATGTTCTCCGGGCTGGAGATCGCCACCAGCTTCAGGGGCCGGCCCTCGTAGGTGTGGCCGTACTCCCACATCTTCACCTTCGCCGAGGCCGCGTCCAGGGCTTCGAGGTAGGCGACGATGCGGTCCCAGGAGGTGAACCGGGAGCCCAGCGGATAGCCCAGCACCGTCTCGGGACGAGGAACCCGCTCGTCGAGGGCCGGCAGATCGAGCGTCTCGCCGTGCGACAGGGGCGCCACGAGAGCGGAGTGCGGAGGGCCGGCCGGCACCTCGGCGCGAGCGGTCTCGGCACGAGTCACGGCAAGCATCGCCGTGAAGGCGAGAGCGAGCGTCAGGAACGACGTCTTACGGACCATGGAGCTCCAATTCTTCTATCAGGGAAAGGCATTGAGGCATTACGACGGGACGAGGCTCTCGGATGAGATGTTGAGCCGCTTCATCATCTCGTGCAGCGTGGTCGGCTTGACCTGCAACAGCTCGGCCGCCCGCTTCTGCACGCCGCCGCAGGACTGCAGGGCGCGGATGATGATCTGCCGCTCGTACTCACTGACCACGTCCTTGAACGAGATGCCGTTCGGCGGCAGGGTCGGCGGCAGCAGGCCGGTCGATTCGTGCTGGCGCACGGAGGAGGGGAGCAGCTCCTCGGTGAGCTCCTCGCCGATCGAGAGCACGACAGCGCGCTCGATGGCGTTTTCCAGCTCCCGCACGTTGCCCGGCCAGTGATGATCCAGCAGCAGCTCCATGGCCGGCGGCGAGATGGCGCGGATGGCCTTCTCGTTCTCCCGCGCGTACTGGCTGAGGAAATGCTGGGCGAGAAGCGGAATGTCCTCCGTCCGCTTGCGCAGCGGCGGCAGGTTCACCGAGATGACGTTCAGCCGGTAGAACAGGTCCTCGCGGAACTGTCCCTGCTGCACGGCGGCTTCGAGGTCGGCGTTGGTGGCGGCGATGATCCGCACGTCGACGTGGATGGTCTCAAGGCCGCCCAGGCGCATGAACTCCCGCTCCTGGATCACCCGCAGCAGCTTCGCCTGGGTGTCGAGGGGAATGTTGCCGATCTCGTCGAAGAAGACCGAGCCGCCGTCGGCCATCTCGAAGAGCCCCTTCTTGCTCGCCACCGCCCCGGTGAAGGCGCCGCGCACGTGGCCGAACAGGTTGCTCTCCAGCAGATCGGCCGGCATCGAGCCGGAGTTGACGGTGACGAACGGCCCGCCCGCCCGCCGCGAGTGATGGTGGATGGCCTTCGCCACCAGCTCCTTGCCGGTGCCGCTCTCGCCGAGCACCATGATGTTGCTCTTCGAGGGCGCCGCGAGCTGGATCAGGTCGTAGACCTGCTGCATCGGCTTGCTCTTGCCGATGATGTTGTCGAAGGCGAAGCGCTGGCGGAGCTGCTCCTTGAGCGAGCGGTTCTCGCTCGTCAGCCGGCGCTGCTCCAGCCCCTTGCGCACCGTCAGCAGCACTTCCTCGTTCTTGAACGGCTTGGGGATGTAGTGGAACGCTCCCTCGCGCATGGCGTCGATGGCGCTCTCGATCGAGGAGAAGGCGGTGATGACCACCACCACGACGTCCGGCTGGTTCTTGCGGATCTCCCGCAGCACCTCCATGCCGTGCATGCCGGGGAGCATGAGATCGAGCAGCACAAGATCGATCTCCTCGCGCTCCAGCAGGGCCAGGCCCTCCTCGCCGCTCATGGCGGAGAAAGGCTGGTGCCCGTCCTTGCGGATGAGCAGCGTCAGGATGTCCTGCAGGACCTCCTCGTCGTCGAGAACCAGGATGTTCATGCCGTCGCTTTAGTTGGAGGCTGGTACCGGGGCAGCTCCACCAGGAAGCAGGCCCCCTCTCCTGGCGGGCTCACCACCCGCAAGGTACCGCCGTGGCGCTGGACGATCTCGGTGCTGATCGAGAGCCCCAGGCCCGTGCCGCCGCGGCTGAGCTTGGTCGAGTAGAAGGGCTGGAAGATCATCTCCAGCTTGTCGGGCGGCACGCCGAGGCCGGTGTCCTGCACCCGCAGGGTCACCAGCGTCTCGCTCGCCGTCAGCTCGACCGTCAGCCGGCCGCCGGTGCCCTGCGTGGTAGACATGGCGTCGATGGCGTTGACGATCAGGTTGGTGAACACCTGCTGCAGCTCGCCGTCGCAGCCCAGGACCTGGATCTTGCGGCTGTCCTCTCCTTGTGGCTGCGTCCACTGGAGCGCGATGCGGCTCTGGCTCAGGCGTTCGGCGAGCAGGTCCAGGCACTCGGAGACCAGCGGCGCCACGGCCACCGGCGACTTGTCCTTCTGGCGGTTGCGGGCGTGCTCCAGGAGGTTGTTGACGATGCGCGAGGCGCGGAACGTCTGCCGCTCCACCTTCTTCAGGATGTCGTAGCGCGGGTCCGACGGCGCCGTGTCCTGGAGCAGCATCTGGGCATAGCTGGAGATGCCGGTGATCGGCGTGTTGACCTCGTGGGCCACGCCGGCCGCCAGCATGCCGAGGGCCGCCATGCGGTCCTTCTCGTGCAGGGCGTTCTCCATCGCCACGCGCTCCGAGACGTCGTGCACCACCAGCACGTAGAGCCCCTGGCGCCAGCCGTGCTCGAAGGCGGCGAGCGAAAGCTGAAGATGCCGCTCGCGGCCCTGGGCGTCGCTCCAGCGCGCTTCGATCGCTCCCTCACCGGGAGCGGGCAGCGGCTGCACGGGCAGCACGGCCTCCAGGCTCAAGCCCGCGATCTCCTCGCGGCTGCGGCCCACGATCCCCGCGAAGGCGCTGTTGGCCGACTGCAACCGGCGCTCGCCGTCGAGCACCGCGATGCCGGCCGGGGAGGACTCGAAGATCCCCTCGGTGTAGCTCTGGAGCTGGCGTACCTCTTCGAGTTGGAGCTGGAGCTGGCCCACGAGCTGGGCGTTCTCGATGGCGAGAGCCGCCTGGGTGAGCAGGTGGCGGATGAGGTCCGTGTCCTCGCTGTTGAGCGGCATGCGGTCACGCTTGAAGCCGGCGAGCGCGATGCCGATGCCGCGTCCGCGCACGGTCAGCGGGAAGGCGTAGCGGTAGCCGGCCGCGAACAGCCGTCCCGGCATGGGGAACTCGGCCGGCATGGCGACGCCGGAGAGGCGCTCGAAGTCCCGCGTCCAGAAATCCAGCCCCAGGACGTCGAGAGGAACGCGGCCAGGCAGCCCGGGCTCCGGGCGGATCACCGCCAGCGCCTCGCCCTGGAGCAGGTAGAGGTTCGTCGTCTCCACGTCCACCGCTTCCTGAATGCGGTCGAGGAGGGCCGAGCACAGTCGGCCGAGGTCGCGCTCCTGGAGCAGCTCGCGGCCGAGGCCGGTCAGCGCCTTGCGCTTGCCGAAGGTGTCACGGTAGTGGATGCGCTCCAGGGCCGAGGAGATGGCGCCGCGGGTGGGCACCAGCAATCCGGCGATCCCCAAGCCCGAGAGGAACGACAGCAGGTTGCGGGCGAGCGACAGCTCCTTGGAGACGCCGTGGTTGATGGCGAGGTCGACCAGCGAGAAGCCGATGATCCCCAGGAGCAGGGTCAGCGTCAGCGAGATCGTGTCGCGGACGATGACCTCGATGTCCCACAGCTTGTAGCGCAGGACGGCGTAGGCGAAGGTCAGTGGCACCAGCGCCAGGGGGAGCACGGCGGCCGAGGTCAGGAGCTGCGATGGCCGCAGGTGCAGGGCGAGCGGGGCGAAGTACAAGGTCAGGAACGGGACGTAGCCGCAGGCGACGCCCCAGGCCATCCACTGCATCTGGCGGTGCTGCTCCCAGGCCGCGCCCCGGCGCAGCCGCCAGGCGAGGACGCCGATGGCCGCCAGATGCACCACGGCGAAGTGGAGCAGCTCGATGCGGTCGAGGGTCGCCAGCCGGGCGGGGTTGACCTTGCCGAAGACCATGTGCCCGTGGTTGAGCACCATGTCGAGCTGCAGGGCCATCATCACCGCCGCCGGCAGGTAGAAGAAGGGGATCGACCGGCGGATCCACCGTGCCGTGGAGGCCATGGACGTCCTAGACGTCGAGGTCGAAGCCGCCATCTCCAGCAAGGGAGTCGGGAAGACCAGGAACAGGTGAAGCGTCAGCGCCGGCAGCAGCAGGCGCGCCGCCTCGTCGCCGAGATAGATCAGGGTCCAGGCCGCGCCGGGCGGAGGCGAAAGAGTCAGCAGGTAGAGCGCCGCCGAGGTCAGGCACCAGAGATAGAAGAGGAACCCCTGGCCGTCCTTCTGCCGCAGCAGCGTGTAGAGCCCGATCGCCAGGTAAACGACGGAGATCAGGCAGAAGATCAGATACGGGAAGTCGATCTGAAGCGGCGGCCGCTTGTAGGAGACCTGGACGAGCTGATCGCCACGCATGGCGGTCACCTTGCTCGTGGGGCGCTCCCGCAGCCGCTCGCGAAGCTGGTCCCAGGTGTTGGCGTCGCCGCCGTTGACCTGGAGGATCTCGTCCCGCGGTTTCAGACCCGTGGCAGGGTCCTCGACCGAGCTCACCGCGGCGCCGCCGGCCTGGGGGATGGCCTCGAATCCCAGATCCTGGAAGCTGTGGATCTTCCGAGCCACGCTCAAGCCGCCCAGGGCTACCACCACCAAGGCGAGCGCAAGGGAGAGCGCCAGTCGGAAATTGCGGGGCTGCATCATGAAAAAGGGACTCTGATCCACGACGGGATAAAGCACTTTCTGTGCCACGCCAACGACATTTTGAATCCGTCCTAAACCCTGATTTTCTCACACTTTTCGGGAGGTTCGTCCAGAAAAACGGAGACGATCCGGTTTTTTGGATTCAAGCGCTTGGGGGAGAGGGGTGACGCCGATCCGGGGCTCCTCGACAGCTTGGCTGGTCACCGTGCCGCCAAAGCCCTCATCACCCCGGCCCTCTTCTCCCGGCCTCCCCCCGTCCGCCGGGAGAAGAGGGAGAACAGCTAAAAGCAACGCCGCTTTTTTGGCACTCCGGCTCCCCTCTCTCCCGTCAGGCGGGGGGGAGGCTGGGAGAGAGGGCTGGGGGGAGTGAGGGTTTGGCGGGGAGTTCACCCCAGTCATCCCAACCACTCCGCGGGCTGAAGAGGCTTAGAACTTGACGGCGATGCCGCCAAGGATGCGGCGGCGGAGGGAGTCGCCGCTGGTGGGATCGCCGGCCAGCGTGGCGCCGCGGCTGAGCTCCATGTTGAGCTGCACGGCCCAGTCGGAGGCGAGGTTCATCAGAACGTTGAGGTTCTGGCTCACCATGAGCTGCAGTCGCTGGTACTCCATCTGGGGAGTGGCGGGAGCGGCGGAGCCGAAGGCCGGGTCGAGCTGCTGCTGGAGGCGGTGGAAGGCGATGAAGACCCCGGTCGAGGTGCCCAGGAACTGGGTGTCGAGCGAGGCCACCATGTAGCGCACCTGGTTCTCGTAGGGGCGGCCGTCGGCCGCGAAGAACGTGCCGCCGCCACCCGAGGCGATGCTGGAATCCAGCTTGGTGACAATTTTCGGCGAGATCTTGTGACGCATCCCGACGTGGACCTCGGGGATCTTGTCGCCGCGCACGAGGTAGAGGCTCTCCAGGCGATCGAAGAAATCGTCGCTGAAGTAGAGCCGCAACGTGTCGCCCACCGTGCGGTGAGCGGCGCCGAAGGTGAAGGTGTTGTCGTCCCCGTCCTTGCGCGAGAAGTTCATCTGATAGCAGGCCTGGCTGCCCTGCTCGCAGAGATCGCGCTGCTCGAAGAGGGAGGGGAGGAAGTCGGGGGTCGACTGAGCGGCGGTGTAGATGCGGCGGGCGGCGGTCGTCTCGAGCTGCCAGGCGGAGCCGAGTTGGAGGACCACGCCGCCCTGCGGGGTGAGCGCCAGGCTGCCGTCGGAGAGCGTGGTGTAGAGCCCGTACTCCATGAGCACCGCCGGCTGGACGCGGACGCCGCCGCGGCCGAACAGATCGACGCTGGAGAGGGCCTGCCGCTCGGCGGCCTTGCCCTGCCGGCTGGGATCGTCGCCCAGCCCGAACTGGCGCTCGCGGTAGCGAAAGCCGCCTTGCAGCGTGTTGGTGTCGCTGAAGGCCTCCGTGTAGGCGCCCTCGATGCGCCACGACCGGGACGTCTCGGGGATGCCCAGCGGGTCGATGGTGGCTTGGTGGTGATAGTTGTTCTCGGACGTGTAGTGGGCGGAGACCTCGGACCGGCCGTTCTCGCCCACCGCCTGCGACCAGTTCACCTGATAGTGCTCGAAGTCGATCGGCGACCCCGGTCCGCCGGATTCACTGCGCGTCGTCATCCGGTTGTTGAGCGAGGTGATGTTGATCCGGCTGTTGCCGTGATCGCGGTCGAGGTCGACCGAGAGACTGCTGGCCTGCCCCGTCCCGCTGCCGAAGCTGCTGCTGGCGGCCTGGAAGGGGTCTGGGCTCAAACTCATGAACTTGCCCTTGAGGCCCACCTGAGTGTCGCCGACGTGACCCGTGAGGCCGACGCCGCCGCCGGAGAGCTGGCCGCCGGCGATCTGATCGACGCCGGTGAGGGCCTGCATCTCGGCCCGGAAGCTGCTGGCGATGTCCCCGACGGTACCGGCGAACCAGACGGTCCGGATTTCCGCCGCCTGTGCGCTCTCGATGTCGCGCAGGACGTCGGCGGGCACCCGGGCGCGCACGGCCCAGAAGTCGTCCTCCGACGCCGGCTGACCGGCCCGGCGCTGGGCGAGTTGGAGCTCGAGGAACTGATAGGCCTGGGCGGTCGTACGGGTGAGCATCACCACCACCGGCATGAATCCGGACTTGTGGGCGATGATCTTGTAGAGGCCCTCGGGGAGGTTCTGGAAGAGGAAGTTGCCCTGCGTGTCCGTCAACACCTTCCGGAGGGAAAGATCCCCGAGCTGATAAGCGTAGATCTGGGCCGCCGAGAGGGGAGACGTCTCGCCGACCACCCGGCCGGCCACGCCTACCTGGCGACTCTCGGCCCGGGAGGTGTCAGCCGAGCCCAGGACGCCGGCCAGAGCGAGGATCGCGAGGGTGGCGGCCCTTGCGAGGTTCAGCGGAAAGCTCTTACCGGTGGCTCTCATAGGGTAACTCTCCACAGCCTTAGCACTCTACCCAGGTCCGGTCAACCCTGTCAAATGCCGCTCCGTCATATAGCCGACCTGGCATTTTAGCCCCTTTGAACGTCTGTTCGAGGAGAACAAGGGGAGGGTGGGGAGGTATTCCTACCTCTTCTTACGCGAACGGGTTTTCGACCCGAACTCCCTCATACGTCCGCCCCGACGGGAGCGACTCGGAGAGCACGCGGGTGCAGTCCGCCCGGCGGGCCGCTTCGAGAATGGCTGCGTCCCAGGGGGAGATCTCCTCACGCTCGGCGAGACTGAGGGCGGCGGAGACGAGATCGGAATCCATCTCGACGAGATGCCATTCGCGAAGGGCGCGGACGAAGTCGGCGGCCGCCATGGCGGAGAGCTTCACTTCGGCGCAGCGGGTGAGGAGGTCGTAGAGCTCCACGAGGACCTGAGTGCTGGTGGCGTAGCACCCCTCGATGAAACCGCGCTCGACGATGCTGCGAGCCAGCCGCTGCTTGTGGGGCTGATCGGCGCAGACGGCATAGACGAGGACGCTGGTATCGATGAAGGCGGCGAGCTCACCTTTCATGGAGCCGCTCCCGGCTGAGGAGAGCCGCCCCGAGGCGGACCTGGGGCTTCTCCAGAAGCTTCTTGACGTCGTGCCACGCTTCGAGGCGCTTGCGTTCCTGCCGGACGATCTGCTTGAGGAACTGGCGGACCATCTCGTTGACAGACGTATGCCGCCGCACCGCCACCGCGTGCGCCTCCTCCAAAAGCTCCTGCTCGATGCTGAGAGCCAGCGTCTGCCGGTTCATCGTGTTCCCTCCAAAAGCGACAGGGGACCATAGCACGGAACCGGCCTCGCCTTCAGTAGCGTGGCGAAGGTAGTAGGGGCGCAAAGGCTGGGGAGCTCATAAAGACGTATAGCAAAGTTCCTAAATATTTGCTTGAAGCTCCATGTATAATAGCGAGCACGAAGTCGTGTTTGGGAGAGCCGGTATTCGCTATAGCCTGGGAGCTAAGCAAGAGGCTGTGCCGCCTTTCTCCTCTTATACATCCCTATTAGTCCAGTTCTAATGGAGACGTGGATGAGCCTTTTGCGCAGGAGCCGTCATGTGGCACTTTTCCTGTTCTCTTTGGCTTTGGCTCTTGCCAGTGCCGCGTCAGCGGGTGAGCCTCTCGTGATTGCCTTGCTTCTCGACACCTCTGGGAGTATCCGGCCGGAAGATCTGATCCGGGTTCAAACCCTTACGCGCAATCTTCTCGTGAGTCTTCCGCCGGGTTGTGAGATTGCCGTATACAAATTCAACGATGATTCACATCTGGTCTTGGAGAAGACCACCCAAGTGCAGCAGATCGAGAAAGCGATTGGGGATTTGCGGCGAGAGGGGCGCTTCACCGCTCTCTACGATGCGTTGTTCGACGGTAGCCAGTATCTTGAGAAACAATCGGCTCGACGTCGGGCAATCCTGCTCTTGACCGATGGAAAGAACGAAGGCGGGCAGATGGGGCTGGATGAAGGTCTAGAGATCGCCCGAAAGCAGAAGATTCCAATATTCAGTGTAGGGATGGGGAAGGCCATCAATCAGCGCGTCCTCAGGCGAATTGCAGAGCAGACCGGTGGTACATACTCCACCCTTTCGACCGTCACTGGTCAGGATCTCGCGAAAGCCGTTCAAGCAGCTCTTCCGGTTTCCAGGGCGGACGTCACTAAATCTGCGGGTGCCTCTGGCGCTCTCCGCCCTTCCCAGCCCCCGGATCATCGTGTTAGCGGGCCGACGACATACGCCCTTATCGCTCTCCTGGTCCTAGTCGGGTCCCTTGCTTTGTGGTGGGGCATCCAGAAATCCAAGGCTCACGCCTCGTTATCACCCACGGACTCCACCGACTCGACCGCCACCGTTTGGGCTCCTCAACAAGAGCCGCTACAAGAGTTGAAGACTGTTCAGGCACCTCTTCTCTTGCAGACGGATCCTACCGTACGTCTCCAACTCAAGAAGGCTTCGTTGACAGTAAGAGAAGGCCACGGGGCGGGGCAGATCTTTCCTGTTCCCTCCTTCAAGATGACCCTTATCGGACGGATTGCCTCCGCCGAGGTTCCCGTCGATGACCCTGCCATCTCCAGCGAGCACTGTCGCATAGTTCCTGAGGGCGGCGGCTATGTGCTGCGCGATCTCAAGAGCACGAACGGGACGACCGTGAACGGCTTTCTGGTGAAGGAGCACAACCTCAAGAGCGGAGACCTGATTCAGGTCGGCCAGACCCGGTTGGAGTTCGCCCTTTCGCAGGAGAAGTGATGGCCCTTACCCCCTCTCTGCCCAGGAGGATCAAATGCCAACGAAAATACCCGTAACCTTCGAGCTGACGAGCACTCACGAGCTGATCCTTTCTGCGCTACTCCTCTTAGAGCCCGAGCGCTTCGACGATCTCGTTGCGGCTGTTCGCCTGCTCAGCGGCACCGAGTTTAGGTACATTGACCTGCTCAGGATTACCGTCCGGGGCGCAATCGATAAGGACTCGCTGTTCTGGCTGTTGAAGAACAACCACCCCGGAGCTATTTCCCGCCAGGAAATAGAGCGAGAGTTTCAATTCCTGGAGCGCCTCCGACTTGTTGCGAAGGACACAATGCAACCGGCGTCCGGCGAGGCAGATAAGGGCGGCTCCTCACGACTGTCCACCCTCAGTCTTACCGAGGTTGGAGCGGACGCTGCGAAACGGGCCTTAGAAGGCCGCAAGGCCATCCTACGACCTCCCTGGGCGGAACGAAAGACAGTATTTGTAGCAAGTGCAGTTCAGTTCAAAGATATAGACGACCTCTATCAGAAGGAGTTAGAACCTCTCTGCGTAGAGCTCGGCTACTCACCTCTTAGGGTAGACCGTGCCGAGCACGATCAGTCCATTACCGCCGCAATTCTCGAAGGAATCAGAGAGGCCGCTTGCGTCATCGCCGATCTCACCTATGCAAGACCATCAGTCTATTTCGAGGTGGGTCTGGCTCACGGACTTGGTGTGCCCCTTGTTCTCACCTGTCGCCAGGATCACGAGCGTGGAACTGAAAAGGATAAGAAAGTCCACTTTGACCTCGAGCATTATAAGATCAGCTATTGGAGCACAGGCAAAGGAGGCAGCTTTCTTTGGGGAGTGGAGCACAATCATCCAAAAAAGCGGCTTCAGGCTGTATTGGGACCCCTTGGCAGAGAAGGTGAAGCAGGCATCTTCGGGTGAGCTACGGGAAACCGGTACGCAGAGTCATCAGTAGAGAATGAGCTATCCCTTGTCAATTCGCTCCCGGATCCGCCATCGGCGCTTTACCGCCGACATGGAAAGGAACGCCCTTCTCGCATCGCTGCTGATCAGTGAGCGTGACTCTCCCGGCATCGATGCGAAGGTGAGCTACGTTCCAGACATCCTCACTGCAATCGACGGGAACAGAGAACTGTCTCTGCTGACAGCCGCGAGTGAATACGGTGACGTGAGCTCCCGAGGCACCTAGAGTCCCATTGCGGGTATAGCGGACGACGTAGTACTCATATTCCCCTGCGGCCTTGTCGTAAACCGTTATGGTCTCATAACCTCCGGGGTACTGATGGTCGGCGTCGAGCCGAGCAAAGATCGCACTTCCGATGGTGCCTTCTTTGTGGGGATAGAAGACATGGGCCGGATTTGGGAATCCCGAGGTTCCAAGCTTGCGAAAATGGGCGTCAAGATCCCGCGGATTCGCACCCCAGCCAAGGACGAAGCGCGCGACCTCGCTGCCAGTCAAGTCGGGTGAAAGCGGTAGCTTGACCCGCGTCAGCTTTCGTTCTTCCACTTGGACCTCATGCTCCTCGGAGCAAAAGCCTGCGGCCTCGGCAGAAAGACTTTGCTTTCCGGGCGGAAGATTGAGAGCGAAAGTGCTTTGACGCTGGGGGGATACGGCGGCCCCTCCCTTCTTGAGGAGAGCGGAAACCGGCTCGTCAGTCCGGGTGGCATTGACGACCGAGACCTCAAGCTTACCGAAGGTAGGAACAAGGTTGACCGCGGCGCGTATGCGCTGGAGTGGCGGAGCGTTGAGAGTCACCGATGCGGGTTGATAGCCCTCGACGGCAACGGCGAACGAGCGGGTCTCGCCGCTGTCGATTCTGCCGACGCGGGCGAGGAGATCGCCGCCCACCTTCTGAACGGTGGCAGTGAGCGTGTGGCCCGACGCGTCATCGGTGACCTGAACGGATTGCCCCGAAAGGTCGGACGAGAAGACCGTATCGCGCAATGCGATGTCCAGAAAGGCCGGAGGCGTCAGGAAGAAGGGAACGACCAGAAGCCCCAGCCCGAGGAGGACCATCAGAGCGAGAAGGAGTCGCGCCTTGCCATCATTCCGTGTCGCGGTCATCGAAGCTCCTGTCCGGTCTTTTCCCGGAAGAAGCTCCCGAAGGTCTTGATCGGCGCGATGTAGCCGATACCCTCGCCGGCCTCGCTGGAGAGCTTGGCGCGCACAATACCTAGGACCAACCAATTCTTGCGCAGGAAGACCGGGCCGCCACTGTTGCCGGGGTTGAGGTTGAGCCCAGAAGTGACGAAGACGTTGTGCTCCCGGTCGAAGCGAGAGAGGCTCCCTTCTCCTGAGATGGCCGCACTGTCTGAAGTGGAAGCCCCGGCTTGCTCCAGGGGATAGCCAAGGGTCACCAGCTTCAGAACTTCTTGGGGAGTTTCATAGGTCGCCGAATCGGCGAGTTGGAGCGCCGGCAGCGAGGTGTCGGAGATCCGCAGGAGCGCCAGATCGTCCTGAGTGGACAGACCTTCCAGGGAGGCAGAGTGCTCCCGACCCTTGGAATCGATCAGGCGGATCTTGCCGTTGCAGCTCTGCTCGTCCCCAAGGATATGGGCGGCGGTCGCCACGTATCCAGCCTTGACGACAAAACCGGTGCCGAGATTCTCACCATTTTGATTGCACTGAGCTATCCGGACGTTCAGGATACTCTGGCGAAGCTTCTCTATCTGGGTGGAGTCGACCGGAGCGGGCGTCGTACCGGGAATCAGGTGGTCCACGCCTTGTCGCACGAACAGCCAATGGGTCCAATTCAGGTCGACGAACGCAAAGACGCTGAGCCCGAGCCCCAGAAAGAACAGGAGGAACAGGAGAAATGGGACCCGAGCGGGTACGGTGCGTGGCATAAGATTTCCTCCTCAACCCAAGTTACAGACAAGGGCGGTTCAATTGGCCTCGAGGAGGCCGGTGCAAACCGAGCAACGTGGACCTGCCTCCACCATCGAATAACAGGTTGGGCACTGCACCAGAGTCGGTATGGGTGCGGGAGCAGGCTCTGTTGTTGCGGCGGGTGGCGGCGCACTCCCGTTCCCCCCAGGTGTGCCACCAGAGGCGGGCCGCGCGTCCATGGAGTCGTCGGCTGCCGACTCGGTAACGACTGATTCGGGAGTGGGTGCTTTAGGATCGAATCCACAGATATGGCAAGGGAACTCCTCTTCGTAACCGCGCCAGCTAAAGCATTGCGGGCATTCGATCTTCTCGTCGTGGCGCATCTTGAGGCCGCACTTCCAACAGAACTCCAAGTCGTCCGGAACTCGGGCCTCCTGGCAGTTGGGACACTGTACGTGCTGCGCGATCGTCTGCTTGCAGTGCTTGCAGAAGATCGCACGGCGATCGATCATCTCGTGGCAGTTTGGGCAGGGGCGCTCGCCGATACTCTTGTCAGGAGTGACAATCGGGCTGGTATCCCGCTGGATGGGTTTGATCTGGTCCTTTTCCTGGCTCTTCTCGATCGTGCTCAGGTCCAGGGCCATCACCTCACGCCACTGGACCTGGTCAAGCACCATTGCCATCTCGTTCCTCTCGGGAAACTTGCCAGCGGGCTTGCAGTAATCCCTAAGCGCCGCCCGATACTCCTCGTAGGTAAGCTCTTCCGACAGAGGTTTGCCGCGATGCAAATGGAGCGCATTCTTGAGCTGCTCCTGGTCCGCCTGGTCGGCGACGACTTGAGGAAGCTGAGTGCGGGACACGTCGAGGACCGCATACTCCGGGGAGTATTGGGTGACCGTCATATTGGCGATCCCCAGAACCGTCATCTCTTTCGGTGGATAGACCTTCTTGAGGAAGAACTCCAATAAGAGCGCGTACACCCAAAGCATCCGGTGATTGCGTAGAGACTGAAGGGTATTCTCCGCCATTTGCAGCAGGATCCGCCGGTCCGTCAGGTGCTCGCTACGCTTGTCCCGGTATAGATAATCCACGGCATGCAGCTCGTCGCCGAGATCCACGTCTTCGACGGAAAGGCCTTCGGAACGCTTGTAGCTGTAGTGGAACGTGGGGTTCTCTCCCTCGCTCGCCAGCTCCCGGACACGGAGCAACCCGAACACCCGGGCGAGCACGAAAGCCCGCAACGAATCGGCGTACTGGCGGGATTCATCGGTCTGCTTGGGAATGAGGTCGCCAAACTGGAAGCGGTTCTTGTCTGTGTGGAGGTCTTCCTTCTCGGGATACACGTCGTAGGCGGCTCGCAAGCCGCGAGGGGCGGTAACCGAGCTGGGATAGAATGCGGGCACTCCTGCCAGCTCGTTGTAGAAGACGATCATCCCCTTGTTCTGCTCGCCGATGTTCTGGAAGCTCGGTGGAGTGTCGCCCGGCGTCTGGATATCGCCGACCAGCTTCTTGAACTCCTCGAGCCGCGGCACGCTGCTGACGTCGACTCCGATCAGGCTGGGGCGTTGGTCGGTGCGCACAGGGGGCAAGCCGGTGTGCTCGAGGCCGCGGTCACCCCGTGCCAGCCAGACCTTGCTCAGGCGGTAGGCCTGCCGGACCATCTCCTCGCGCTGCCGCGGGCTGAACCGGCTGCCGTCGGTAAGCAGGGCAAGGGCTTCAGGTTGCTTCTCCTTGCTTGCCAAGATCTTGCGGCAATGCTCCAGAATGCGCGCCTCGATCTCCTCAGCCGGCGTGCGCTGGATGTGGGCGAGGGCAGCGGTGACGCTGCTGACTTGAAAAATCTCGGTCAGGATCTGGTTACCGATCAGTTTGAGCGTCTCGGTCTCCTGCGACGGCTCGCCGACCCAGGTGCGGTACCACTCCTCGACGTCTCCTTCGCGGAACAAGCTGAGGATCAGCTCGGACTGCTCGGGCTTGGAGAAATACCTTTCTTTGGCGTGCAGCCTCTCCTTGAGCTTTTCGAAGCCGACAAGGAGGCTATAGTAGCGGCCGAGCAGTCCTTCGCCCGTGGGATCGTCGACACCCAGGAAGCGGTCGATTTCGTCACAGACCTGCCGGCCTCGCTTGGCGACCTGCTTGCGAACACGGGCGAGGAAGTGGTTGTAGAAGGCGCCAAGGTCCTCGGCCCCTTCGTTGCCCACGAGCTTCTCGAAGTCGTGCCTGAGATCGTCGGCTCGGAAGAGGAGTTGCCTCTCGTGCCGGCCGATGTCCATCTGCACCTGATCGAGCGCTTGGCCGTAATACTGAACGGCGTCACGCCAGGTGGGGATCTGTTCGTCGAAATATTGTTGGTACCAAAAGATCTCGTTGTGCAACAGAGACTTGAGCTCGCGCAGCATCGAGAGAGTCCAGGCGACGCCAAACTGCGGGTTGTCCGAAAGCTCGGCCGCTCGCTTTTCGATCCCGGTCTTCACCCGCTCGAGGTAGGCCCGCATGTTGCTCTCGATCTGGCGAACGCCCACTCCCCAGTCCTCAGGGCTCTCCGAGTCCTCTTTGGCGAAAAACTGCTCCAATTGATTGCGGTGCTCGGCCAACCGGGCGCCCTTTTGGCCGTTCGGAGCCGCTTCGAGATCCGTACGGGCGGATTGTGCCTTGTGCCAGAGGTAGCTGGGGAAGGTCTTGCCGCCGCCGGAGTCGTAGACCAGAAGGGCATCCTCGACATCCCTACGTTCGATGACCCCGCCGCCATCCCTTCGCTCGTATCGCCCTTGGGCAAACTGCACCCCTTCGTCGGTGAGGAAGGTGGTGAAGAGGCGTTCCAGGGGGTCCTCGAGCAGGCTCTTCTGCCAGAAGTCGAGGATCTGCACGGCCAGCCGGCTGGCGCAGGCGCTTTGGACACGATCGGTTGGAAAAGAGATGGTCGAGAGACCAAAGGAGCCGAAGCGAGTAGGATAGGTATCGCCGACGATGTTTTTGTGGCTTTCCCGGCTTCCCTTGCGCAGAGCGTCGTTCAGGAAGTTGTGAGTGTAGACGTTCAGGTTGAAATTGACGAGGTTGACGCGCGTCGCCCGCTTCATGCCGGCGAACTTGCCGATCGAGTAGTCCTGGAAGAGGACCTCGGAGACCATCCGGTAGGCGTCGTACTCCTTGCCGGACGAGCCGATCACGAGACCCGCTTCATTGAGGCCGTCGATCAAATAGGTGGTGCTGAATGGGGGCGGAGGGAGGTTCTCGCTACGGCCACCCTCCCAGTCGCCAATGAAGGCATGGCCGAACGAATAGTGATTCAGCTCCATGAGTGCGGCATAGCCATTGGCCCGCACCCGCTCTCCTCCGGCGTAGTCGCTGAAGAAGCCCGGCAAAAGAAGGATGCCCACCCGCTCGGCGTTGGGGAAGTAGCGCTGGAGCAGGAAGCCCATGTCGAGAAAGGTTCCGCTACCGGTGCCGCCGGCGAGCGACGCGATGACGAAGACGTTCATGCCCTGAGGATCGAACTCGAACCCGAGCCGTGAGGAACGCTGCAGAATGGCAGCGTCGCGCAGTTGCCCCTTGCACTGTTCGAGGCGTGTGGAGATCCGGCGGAAGTTGTCGGCGTGGAAAAACCCGAGGCGGCTCGCCATACGAACCTGACCGGCGCCCTCGCCGAGGTTGCCGAGACCCGCGATCTTGCCGCCGGTGGGGAACCAGCGCTTGATCTGGGGGAAATTGTTGATGTGCTCGACGTACTTCCCAGTGCCACCATCGATCGTGAGATCGACGCGCTCGATCGGTTTGAAGCGGACCTCCGGGTGAAGAGGGTCGTCGCTCCCGCGCAGGTTGTACTGCTCGTGGGCTGCCGCCGTGGTGTCGGTGTCGAGATGCATAAACTGGAGGAACGGCAGCATGGAAAGCGAGCCGTAGCGCTCGACGATGCGGCGGCGCAGGCGCAGCAGCACCTCTTTTCCGGTGCCGCCCATACCGATCATGAGAGTGGGGCTGACCGGCTTGCTCTCTTCGAGCTTGGGGGGAAGGCTTGCTTGGAGAAGTTGATCGAGACTCATGGATTTTACCTCGTAGTGAATCTTTCTGAGCTCAAGCCGGATTGCGCCGCAAGAGGAGCACGAGGCCGGAGATCAGCCACAGGACGGCAAGGAAGACGGCGAACCACTGCATCCATCCGTAGTAGAAGCCGTACTCCAGGAGGATGTAGGACGCCAGGAAGATCCAAGTGAAGCTGTAGAGGAGGAGCAGGCTCCAGAAGATCGTCTTGCAGAAATCATCCCGGTAGTAGCGGAGGAAAAAGGGGTAGACCACCTTGTACAGAATGAACCAGATTCCTACCAGCACCAGGATTACGCCGGTCCACCGGAGCAGAAGGTTTGCCGGCTGTGGGTAATCAGGGACACCGGAATTCTCCTGTGCGGCAACTGGAGCTGCCAGCAGGGTCCAGAGCAGCCCGAGGAGCCAGCGTTGTCCCAGAGTCTCTTTCGCAAACAGGCCGGGTCTGTGCCTCATATTCAAATCCTTTCCAAAAGCTATTTGGGGCGATCGATCTTGGGTAAGGGCCGAATGGGGCCCGGCGCTCCACCAGCCGGCTGACCTTCGGTGGGAGGCGCCGGTCGTCCGGGGTCGGCGTTGGCTCCTCCGCTCGGCTTCTTCTTTGCGCTTCCCCCTTGCGGCTCGATCGTGAGTTGGCAGCCGCCGCCGTCCCGGAAACGAACGTCCCAGGTGTCGGCTTGCCGGGTGGGAGTGATCGTAAAGGCGGCGCTGCCGGCATTGGCCGCGAAGTCATAGTCCCCCGAAATCCCCCGGGTTAGACGGCCCAGGGTCTGGCCTTCGTGGACGATCGGGTAGCTCCCCAGCCGCCGTAAGGGAATCAGCCTCTCCGGAGTACCGCTGATGCGGATGCGATACCACTGTTTGCGGCCCAGGAAAGCCGCCACCAGAAATGCGACCACAGCGAGGACCAGCAGCAGAATCAGGAGCACAGTTGTGCGCCGGGAATTGGCCCTGAGAGTGAAATCGACTTCAGCCTCGCTATTATTTACCGGTATTGTCTTCACATCTTGGAAGTCAAAAATCCTGGAGGCTTTATCGATTCCGAAGATTCCTGCCATCTGAGCCCTTTCGAGCCCCACGTTTACGCCCTGGAACGACATCCTGACCCTGCCGGTGTACTTTACAACCGCACCCTTCAGAGCAAGCCGGATCCAACCTCCGAGCCCTTTGGGGGCAAAGGAAACCGGCTGGGAGGATTGCAGATCTGCCTTGACCTCTCGTGTGCCGTTGGGTGGAATCGATTCTTGAATCGCCCCTTCGACGGTCGAAAAGGTTTGCGCGGGGATGTCATGTGCCCCGAAGTCCCGGCTCGCCCAACTCTCCGGCTTGAAATCTTGGACGAACTCAATCTTGTAGTGACCGCTGATGACAGAATGCTGCGTGAGATAACTCTTGATCTCTCCGGTTAGTTTCAACTGAACTTTCTGCCCTTCCTCAACCGATCCCGTCTTGGGATCCTCGAGAATGGCCTCAAGGTTGGGGACCAGCTCCATGGCGTCGATTCCCAGCTTCCGGAGCTTAAGATGCTCCCTTCCCGGGAAGAGTTGTTGAGGAGGATCTCCTTTACGACGATTGGCGAACCGGAAATTCGAGCGGAATTTGCGGTCATAGTAGGCCAGGGTCGAGTCCGAAACAGGTGATTGAGAGACAAGGATGCCGTAGATTGCCAGAGCCGAAGAAGAGCCCTGGAAGCTGTGTTTGAAGAGGTGAACCGATTGGTACTTGGGATTGTCACGAAGAGCAAGAAAGAGTTTCTCCACTCCCTGATCAGGCTCACCTGATCCCGTTTCGACGATGTTGTCCGTAATGAGCCAAACGAGTCCCTCGAACCCGCGAGAAAAGTGATCGAGAGTTTCTGTCAAGTAGGTCGTCTGGCCGGACTCAGAGGGGAAGTTGCGAGTGGCGCGGGCCGCATCGAACTTCGCAATGGGCACCTCATCATGGACTTGCTTAATTCCATCCGGAGTGAACGCCCCATTGGAGGTGAAGGTCCACATGCCGACCGTGCCGCCGTCCAGGATGGTCTGGCTTGCAACAAAGTCGCCCAGCCAGTCCTGAAACTCGCGGTCTTCATAGTAGTACTTGGCTCCGAGCTCGCTCTTGGTCTTCCTCCCCGCAGTTCCAGGAGGGGTGTATCCTGGGTACATGCTACCGGAGTTGTCGTAGAGGATGCGTACCCGGAGAGGTCCTCCGGTTGAGATCTTCGCTGAGCCCTCCAAGGCCCCCGCCAGCAGGCAGAAGACGAAGAGAGGAAGGACAAGTTTCTTCGAAAAGTGATGGCGGTCTCGCATGTCTCTCCGGTCTCAGTCGGTAGTTGCCGAACCCGCAGCAGATGAACGACGGCAGCAGCCTTGTAGGGATTGCTCGTCAAGTCTTCCAGGACTGGACCGCCTTGTCAAGGACCGTCCCTCCGGCTCGGGAGACAGCCTCCAAGAGAAGAGACACGGTTTGCCGCCCGTTGTTGATTCAAGCCGCGGCTCCCTTTCCCCGCAGCTCGAACACCTTGACGATGCCTTTGGTGTTGGCCGCAGCCACGTAGTTCTGGAAGGAGGCGAGGGCGGCGATGGGCTCGCCGTCGTCGCTCAGGCGCCGCACCTCGTTGCGGGGAGGGTGGAGAATGTCATAGAGCCGGATCCTCCCGTCCATCATGCCCAGCACGGCAGCACAGCCTTGGAGGATGACCGGCGAGCCCTTGGCCACCCGCTCGAGGGGAGTGAACGAGTCCCTGATGCCGGACCTCATGAAAACGACGCCGGTGGTGTCGGTCCGCACGCCGTCGCCGTCCCATCCCCGCTCTCCATCGCGGTTGAGCGAGAACAGCTTGGTGTCGGTGTCCAAGGCCTGCTCGAAGGCGGCGCTCTGGACGTCGATCCGGCAGAGCTTCTCCTCGTCGCCGAAGACGCCGAAAGCCTTACCGCCGAGGAAGGCGATCGGGACGGGATCGGCGAACGTCGGCAGCGTGACTGGACGGCTGGTAAGCTCGGGGCGGGAGTTGGGAGTCACCGTGTGGAGTTGTAGGCTGTTCCCCTCTTGCGAAAAGAAGATCACCTGGTGGCTTGCGGGATCAGCCGCCACCCAACTCAGCCGGGAGGCGGCATGGAGGACCCGAGGCGCCGTGGGAGGAGTGCGGTCGAGGTTGTCGATTACCTGAACCTCTCTACGCCCTTCCTGATGGTAGACGGTGACGTAGAGCCGGTTGTCCAGGACCGTGAGGGCCTGGACTGGCGTGCCGGAGAGCGGCAACGTCCAGAGGGAGGTGAGCTGAGGGTTCGCCAGGGTCAGCCCCCCCAGCGACCACGCTGAAAGCCGCCAGGGTGAGCCCAGATAGAGGACTCCCCGGTCGATGCAGGGCTCACAACTGATGGGGCCTTCCGCTCGCGAACGGTAGCTGGCGGCAGGACGCTGCGGATCGCCGATCTCGATCACCCCGTTCTGACCAATGGCGATCAGGTGGCGGTCGTAGCCGAGAAGGCTCCGGCAGTTCTCCCCGAGTTGCAGCTTCAAGGTTGTCTCCCGGATCTCCAGGTTCTCCCAGCGCGGAGGATCCCAGGCGGGAGGCGAAGCCGTGTTGAGGCCAAGGCGTTGGGTGCTTCCCTTGTAGCCCAGCCAGTTGCCACGGGTCGTAGGAAGCACCGCTCGGCAGGAGCGGCAGAAGTTGGCAAAGGCTCGATTCCGGGTGCCGCACTGGGTGCACGGCTTGAGGAATTGCTGGCACTCCGGGCAGCCCTCGGCGTTTGCGGGGAGCTTCTGCTGGGGGCAGTTCGGATGGGAATAGGGGCAACTCAAAGTTGTTCTCCTGGCACGCTGACTCGATTGACGATGACTTCAGCCTGGCGTACGACCTCTTGGCCGCTACGGACGAAGCCGTTCCGCACCACAGCGATGATCACGCCGTCCGGAAGGTTAGGATAGTGCGCAGCTGAAAGCTCTAGATGACGGCGGTCGTCAAAGAGAGTGCTGCCGAGCGTGAGACCAATCGGTTCGAGACCCGCCATACTGAGAACCTGCCGGATGAGTTGGTGGCATGATTCGAGCGGCTCCGCGGCTCCCTCGAGCTGCGCCTGCTGATACCTTTGTAGAAACTGATCGGTAAAGCCAAGGAAGTGATGATCAATCCAATCGCCCAGGCGAAAGTTGAGGCGGTCTACGAGGTTTGAGCTCTGGGTCATGATGAGGAGGGTGCCGAGCTCCCGCAGGCGCATTCCTTCCTGAGCCTCGCTCTCCAACTTGGGGAGGTCACCATTCATCAAGCGGGGCACGAGGGATAGCTTTGTGACCAGGTTGTAAGAGTCCTGAACTGGAGCGAGAATCGCCTCCAGGGCTGCCCGAAGATCCTCAGGAACGACTTGGGGAAGCTGCGACAACAGCGGCACCCGAATCTCCTGCCAAGTAGAGTCGCGGACGGCCTTCTCCATCGCCTCTGTGGTCTTCCGGTTGTCCCGAAACTTTTTCCAGATTTCGCTGAGGATCATTTGCTCCAGGTTCAAGGGCAGGAGGCCCGGAGCCGCGACAGGCTCGCTTCGCAGGGTGGCCGCGAGGCGAGCGCTCCTCATTTCCATTTCGTCAACACGGCTGCTAAGCTTTTTAAGCCCTTCCCGAGACGCGTGCATTACCGCTTCAACTTGAGAAGGGGACGTCTGTTCCCTCTCAGACCGCTCCACGGCATGCCCAAAAGCCGCCTCGAGAGCCTCGACTCTCGCCAGAGTTCCTGTTAAGTCCGTGCCCGTGGAGGCCGCGAAGGATTCAAGCTTAATAAGGCGAGCTCCAACCGATTTCAGCAATTCCGGAGCGAGAGCTGTATTGCGCAAGCTCCTGAATTTCGAGAAGAGCAGATATGCCAAGACACTCGAGTTCGCAACCGTAACTACGAGAAGAACGACTAGTATGGCATCACTCATTGTGCTCACCCCTACCGAACCCGATTAACGATTACCTCGGGTTGACGCAGCACTTGTTGCCCACCTTGCATGAAGCCGTTGCGTACTGCCGCCATGACTACGCCGTCTGGGAAGAGAGTGTCGCTCGTCGTCGACCGGCCGATGTGTTTCGTGCTGTCGAAGACTGTCTCCCCGAGGACCAACTCGATCGGTGCCAGGTTTGCAACTCCGAGGACTTGGCGAACAATTCGGAGTCCTGGTTCGAGCGACGCGTCCTTTCCTTCCATCTGCGCCTGCTGAAATCTCTGCAAAAAGAGATCTGCGAAGCTCAAGAATTGGTCAGTTATCCATCTCTCAAGGTGAAAGTTCAGCCGGTCTGCAACAAGGTTCGAGTTCAGTGTCATGGCGAGGAGATGAGTGAACTCCCGAATTCTCGTCAATTCCTGTGCTTCGCTCTCCAGCTTAGGTAAGTCGCCGCTCACAAGCCGAGGCACGAGAGCTATTTTACTTGTCAGGTTGTGATAGTCCCTTGCAGGTGCAAGGATTGCATCGAAGGTCGCCCTGAGATCTTCCGGGACCGCCTGTGGAAGCTGGAACAAGAGGGGGTCCCGGATTTCCAACCACTGGTCATCTTTCGATGCCCGATCAATCGAGGCTGTAAGTTCTTTGTCTTTGTTGAATTTCTTCCAGGACTCATTTAGAATCTCACGCTCCAGGTTAATGTTGCTTCCCGTAGTCTTCGATCCCTCGGGGGGCTTACCTATCATCTTATAGATTGCATTCACATGCCTGTTCAACACGTCAACTGACCGGGACAACTTCTCCTGCTCAGGTTCTGATAATGCCTGCGGCGCAGAGGACTTGTTATTGGCCTCAGAAAGCGACGCGTTCCACTGACTCAATTGCCTCTGGACCTCTTGGTGGGCCCCTTCAATTTTCCCGAAGCGTTCCTTCAAATCAACAAGGTCAGATGGAGGAGCTGCTTCTAGTGCGCATAAGCGCCTCTCCAGCGCGCTAATGCTTTCCTCGGCCTTGTTGTGGAGGCTTGAGAGACTTTCCAAGGACTTCGCTAAGCCGATTACTTGAGGGTTTAGGGCAGGAACAGGTAATGGAGAAGGCGTTGGCTTCAAGTGGTAGTAAAATAAATAAATAATAAGCGCAGCATTGGCCAAGGTTAAGAGCCAAGACACGACAATCCAGATTGCAAGCTGCCTAGGAATTGGATAACTATGGTGCTGAATTCTGTGCAAGAGATGATCGAGGAAATCACCGCCTGGTGCCATGATTTCGCCCTTCAGATCGCCGCTCTTGCCTAATTCTTCCCGGAGGGTATTTGAAAAGGAAGTCAACTCGGATTCGTGCCCAGGGTCGAGAAGCGATCTGTGAACCTCTGTGATTAGAGAAGCGGTTCTGGAAGTCTTGTCGCGTAGATCGAGTTTAATAAGAGGGAGCAAGGCATTGGCCATTTTCAAATCTGGCGGGCATTCCTTGTCAAAGACAAATTCAACGGGAATGGCACCGCTCCGAAGCCCTTCCAATAAAGCGATATTCTTGGCGCAGCCTTTGGGAGGAGGTTGGGGGATTGGTTGGGAAATCTTCATTAGCTCGATCAGAGGATTAAGAACATCATAGGCCGGTTTAGTAGCCCTCGCACGCCCCTCGGAAATCTTCTCTTTATAGGTAGATTTATTTACTTTTCCCTCCAAAGTTTCTGCGAACATCCAATAGTTAGTCTGCCAAATCTGCGCCTTGTGCGCGCCTCTGATCAATTCGAGAACACTAGCGAGCTTGGCCGGCTCAATCTTTCCCGCGTTGATGAAGGCTGCTGCCGCGTCAGCCAAACTTGGATCATATTGTGCTTTGTCATTGCACGCTCTAGGTTGGGGGGCGTCACCACCGGTAGGAGGAGTGCCGTTTTTCAAATTGTTTATGAGTTTACTCCAATCGCACGGATTCGGTTTGCCCTCCGCATCGTTCTTCTGTACTACGAGACCGAGGAAACAAATCAAGAAGGAACCAATGACCTTGCAGCAAAATCTCATAGCACGCTCTCCTCACTTTATGAACGGTGCGAGGTCGACTGCGAAAGCTTTGCGCGCCCATAAAGGCCCAGCCGTTGCCTCGCCCTCGAGGTCGGCGCGGACCGTGCCAGTGAGCTGCCGCCCATTATTGCTGAGCCGCAGATGAGCGGTGATCCCAATTGCATGCCTTTCCCCGTTGGCTGGCAGGTCGACCTCAAACGGAAAGGCGCAAAGGCTGGCATTACCATGCGGAGAAGGATCTGAACCCCAAAGGAGGTTTACTAGAAAGGGGCTCCTCTCGTTGGGATTTCCGGTGAAGTGGAATCGATGTCGTAAAACGCTCTCCTCGCCGGGGCCAGGAAGCTGCGACGCAGGAAGCAACTCCAGAGCTTCGCCATGAAGAGAGTTGAGCCGGAGGCTTCCGCTTGGCGGAGTTGCAAGCCTTCGGGAGGGGTCTTTCCGTGTCCAAAGAAGGCCGGTCGCGACACTTCGGGTGGTTCGCTCAAGGATCGGCCTCTGAAGGACGCTCAGTGGTTCCTCTGCCGCCACGGCTGAAAGAAACAATCTCCTGAGAGGATCCACGCTGCAAATAGCACCCAGTTGGATCACCGGTCTACCCCAAGCGTCGAGCGCTGTAAGCTGCGGCTCAAGTCGTACCCGCAGGTCCTCCGCCAAGAGTTCACAATGCTCGTCATCGAGAACCTCTTGAATCAAATTATGGCTCAGGCGAAATGGTGAAGCCCCTGGCAATTCGAGGACATCCAGGGAGCCGGTCAGGAGGCCCTTCAAGGCCTTCTCTAGAGCAGGAACCCAGGGACGCCAAGGTTCCGGGGCGCGACCCTTACTAGCGAGTGCGGCAGCGATCTGCTGAATCCAGTAAGTCCAGCCAAGCCCAGGAGCAGTCCGCGCTGCCTGCGTGCGGATCTGTAGGCTGGTCCCCGTGCGGGTCAGTGCCACGCGGTGAAGATGTAGGTCATTGCCTGAAACATCCCAAACCAGGCACTCAAGAGGAGCCTCTTGAAGGAGTGCCAATGAAGCGGCTATCTCTCGGGCTAGCAGAGTGACCCGCCGAAAGCCGCGTCGGCGAAACACCTTGTGAAGGGCCAGGTGGGCGAGCCGGCCGGTATGAGCTGGAACCACAAGGATGGCATCCGTCTCTTTGACGACGAAGTTGCCTTTGCTGAAAAAAGAGAAGAGGGGGTCCAGCACAGCCTCCAGGAGAAAGACTCCAACGCCGGGGAGCACCTCCTGAATGGCCGGATCAGCCACAGCCTTGGGGGAAGAGAGGACCGCCAAAGGAGAACTGAGGCGCAAAGCACCTTGCGAGGGCTGTAGATCCCAGGGACGCCGCAACCCGAGACGCCGAGTACGCTGGAAGAGTGTCGCCGGAGTAGCATTGGCGAGGACCTCCGCCGCATCGTCCCAGAGGAAGTCCGGTTGCTCAGAGGGTCGCGGATCAAACAGGATCTCGGAGGAGAGGTACCGGCTTGAAACCCCATGGATCTCCTGGCTACAAGGCACGAGATCCCCTTCCGGAGTGACGATAAGACCGCAAAAAATGCGGTCTCCGAAGTCGACGATCAATTGCGGTCTCACAGATGAAGTATCGCTCAAAGCTCAGCCCATCCAGCTTTCCTCGCCTTGAAGGCGCGCGGGTTGGATGGTGACCTCGTGCCCGTCGGCGAACACCTCGAGCTTGCGATTAGCGTCAATGACGAAGCGAACCACGCAGCCTGGATCGCCATCCGCCAAGGTATTGATGGAGATCTGGCCAATCTGGCGAACCTCAGGATTTCTCACGATACGCTTGTTGGCGCCTGTGTTCTGATAGAATTTAAGATTGAGGTAACCACTTGAGGGAATCATCTCCGGTCCATAGACTTTCTCAGTGGCGCTAGGATAGGTTGATCCACGGGGGATGACCTCGTCAAACTCGGGCTGCAAGAAATTGGCGAACTTCTCCACACCATAGCTGTGAGGTAGTCGCCTTCCTTCGCTCAGGAAGTGAACTCGTGCCTCCGGGTTGCCGAGCTTGTCGCGCATCCAGCCATAGAGTGCGGCCCCCTTTGCCACGCAAAGCTTGATATGTTCAGGGTCGAGGATATCCCGGCCTGCAGGAAGTGAAGGAAAGATCTCTCGCACTCGCTGCGGTATGAGGGGTAGAAGGCTCTGCCGGCCGGTATGCAGGATGTAGTCTATCTCCTCGTGGTCTAGCTTGGCAAGGTTCAGAGCGGAGTCGACCAACCGTTTGCACTTGTCGATAATACCCTGTAGAAGATCCTCGAGCACCGAGCGAGGGATAGTGATTTTGATGCTCCGCGGCGCGATTTGAACTTTCCCGTCGACCACCCTAATGATCAGATCCGGGCGGATCTCGGTCTCCGCTTGTTCTCGCTCCGAGAACTGGATCTTGACCGCCTCGGACAGGTCCTTCCATTCAAGCCGCACCCGTAACACCTCTCGCCAAACCCCTGCACTCCAGGATTCTCTTTCCCGCCGAGCTTCGACGTCCTTATAGTTAACGGTTATCAAGGTTATATCGAAATCAAAATTCGGTGCTTGCGCCTTGCAACGCTTGAGGATGTCGCGCATAAGAATCAGGTCGATGCTGTCGCCTCCAATTGCATTGTCCCCCATGTTGGCCAGAATCCTGAGCCCTCCCTCCCGGTTATCCAGACGGATGACGTTAGCCACTGAGACATCGAGAGTTCCCCCACCGTAGTCAAAGACCAAGAGACGCAGGCCCTCTTTTCGATCGATCGCCTGCATTACTTCAGAAGAATTTCGAGCCTGGCTTAGAAAATGTATATAATAGAGGACGGCAGCCGAGGGCTCGTCGAGAATAACTCCCGCGTTTACCGCCTCGCTGAGCGCATCGCGCATTGCCTGCGCCGCCAACTTGACTTGCTCCTCCTCAGTGTCAAGGCCGGCTGCTTTACAGGCTTCGAGCACGCCCCGGATCTGCAAATCGTAGAAATTGGCCGGAACCGTGATGATCGCCTTACGGATGTCGAAGTAGCTGTCCGAATCGTTCTGGAGCTTCCACTCGGCCAACTGGACGAGCTTGCGGATGATGCGAGAGGCAAGCGCCTCTGGGGAGAACTTGCGGCCGCAGAACTCACGCTCATGGTCGTAGCCCATGATTCTCTTGATCGAGCGCACCGAGCGATCCGGGGCTGCATTGACCGCATTCCTGGCGGCCTGCCCGATGACGTAGGTCTCCGCGTCCTCAAACACCAGGACGCTGGGAATGAGCGGCGACGCCGGCACGCCGTCCTCGACTAGCTCGATGTCGTAGGTCTCTGGATTGAAGACAGCCACTACCGAGTTGGTCGTCCCAAAGTCGATTCCGATGTAGTCGGGATAGGGTCTGGGATGAAGGACGTTGATTTCGACGCCGAGGCTTTTCGGGTCCTGCCCCAAGGGTCTCACCGTGATGCGGCCCTGGTGCTTGCCAGCCGGCAATTCCTGGGGATGGCAGGCGACCGTGAAGCTGTAGCTCTTGGCGAACGTGGTTGGTGCGAGCTCTCCAAGCCGCTTTGTGGACGATTCGGCGCAAAGCAAGGTGAAAGTGCTGGCCCGACTGATCACCTCCAGCCAAGGCCGGTCGCTTTCAATTGCAGAGATCTCGAGATCGGTCGTTCCACGATTTTCGATTTCGACCTTGACGGGGTAGTCCTGCTTCACCAGCACCTGCGGGAGCTGAATGGAGGCGGGTTTTATGTCCAGAAAGTAGCGGAAAGTTTTGGCCCGCGCCGGCACCAAGAGGCTTGCCGGATGGTTGCCGAAGGTGATGCGAATCCCCGCGGCTCCTGGGTCGGCTTCCTTCTCGTCGCCCCGGCTGTCCCACCGAACGGGGATCGACAGTTTTTTCCCTGGTTGAATGAGGGAGGAGGTGAACGCCTCCTTCAGGCGCAAATGGCTGGAACCTTCCGGGCGGACCTCCCGTACGTTGAGAGGAATGCCTCCGGAATTGGAGATCTCGAGGTTCCGTTCGACAGACTTTCCCTCCTGAATCTCACCAAATTGGAGGACAGGGGTGAGGAGTTTCGGCCGCGGTCCGGAGCGGACCGTGATCTTCAAGGGAAACTGCTTGCGCGGGTCGTTGTTGACCAGGCAGATGTAGTCCAGCTCCTTTTCCTGCAGATCGGCAGGAAGCTTCTCGGCATCCAGCCCCACGCGGATCCGCACTTCCCCATTGGCAGGAATGTCGAACGTGCTTGGTGGCTCGAAAACCAGGGCCGGAAACTTCGGCCCAGTGCGGGGGACGATCACCCCCTGAAGCGCTTGGGCGCCGGCATTGCGGAAGATGAGGTCCTTCTGCGGGGCCAGGGTAGAAATCAAGATGAGCGACTCAGGTTGAACTTCCAGGGAGAGGAGCAGGTGGCCGCAGAAGCTGCAATATCCGTCGTCGGCCGCGGTCTCCCATTGGTGGCAATGGCGGCATTCGACAGTCTTCCCCGGAGTCGTGGGGGGGCCCGGTTTGGAAAGAGGAGGTTTTCCCTCGGGCTGAGCTCTTTGGGCAGGGGCGGCGTCTGGCATTGATATCTCCGGCGTCATGAGGTGCAGATCCTAAAAATGTCCCTGAACCGCCAAGACGATAATGGCAATCAACAGGAGAAGAACGAATAGAGCGGCCACTGCCACGGCAGGAGGCAGGCGGGTAGGCTGCCGGATCGGGGGGGGGAGAGCAGCTTCGCCTTCCGGCGGAGCTATGACGTCGATCCGGACCGGCACTGTGACCTCCGGCGGCACCCCGCCCTCGACCCGCAGGTTGAGCGAAAATGTGTGCGGCCCGGGAGAGAGGCGCACCGGGAAGATCTGTATCCGCAGTGTCGCCCGGCCCGGTTGGCCACCCACGGCTCCAGGAACCACGGGCCGCTCCGCGAGCTCGATGGCAGGGTCCGGTGCCCGGAGTGAGACTCGGGCAGGGGATTGCCCCCAATTTTCCACCACGGTCTCCACCGAGCAAGGCTCGGTGGAGACCGTGCGAATCGGCTCAGGTGGGAGAGCCCGAAGAAGCGGCCGGTTTGCTTCGATGCGGGCGGAGAACTGGAGATCCACCATCTGAAAGGATGGCCGGGCATCATTGGTCCAAAGGCAGAGACGGCCGTGCTGGGTGCCCAGGAACTGAGGTGTGCGGATGGGGCGGATCTCGACCTGGAAGGGAGCTGCCCTCTCGAAGAACCGGCCCTTCGCCGACCCGCGCCGTGAGTAACCGTCGACCTCGAAAACCAGCCAGGGGGGGAGATCGGCGAAGCTCACCACCAGGGGAATCGAGGTCAAATTTTGAATGGACAGGGTGTAGGAGACGAGGGCCTCGGGACCGGAGTTTGTAGGGTCCAAGACGCCAAAATCGACAGGGTGCGGCTCCGGAAAGCCCTGAAAATCGTAGCGCCCCAATGGCTGAGTGCGACGGGTTGCCAGCCGGACCTGGATCTCCTCACTGCAACGGTTTCCAGAGAGATCCTGGACCAGGAGGCGAATGGTGCCATCAAGGGCCGTGTCCTCAAGGTAGTCGTGCTCGACTGCGAGCTCGAGCTCGGCCCCCTTTTCGCCGGGAGTGAGGTGGACGACATCCTCGGCCCCGGGCTGCAGCCACCGAGCCGCGAGCCAGGGTGGCAGCTCCTGGAGGGTCGCGGTAACCGTCTCCTCTCCCAGGTTGCTCACCCACAAGGTCCGCAGCTCCTTGCCTGGAGACTCCACGGTGCCAAAGTCGGCGACACAGCCCCGCTCCCCTCCCCGCAGGACTCCCCGGGCGGTGAACAACAGCCGGGGGCCCGACGCCGGGACGAGCCAAAGGCGTGGCGGCTCGGTCAAGGCACCGAGAAAATGGCGCTTCAGCCCAACGAAAGCCTCGTGTGAAAGCTTCATTTCTCTCCGGGTCGAATCCGCAGTATCTTCGTTATGCCTCACCACTGTCAAGACTCAACCTCAACCCACCAGATACAGTGAGCTCGAGCCGACAACCTCGGAGAAACGCCCCGCCGGGTCTTCGAGCAGGGCCTCCAGTCCATAGGTTCCCTGCGGGACTTTGGCCGGAAGAGTGACCGGCATGGTGGACTCGACGATTCCACCTCCCCTTGGCACCACGAACTCGTTTGGGCCGGCACCCACGATATAGTCGTCGCCATATTTGAGGCCGCGAAACATCCTGACCTTGATGTCCTCGTTCGGATTGGGACCGACAACCAGGTACCGGACGTAGAGATTGGCCGTTTGTCCCGGTTTAGGCTGAGCTGGCTCGAATCGGATCTCCTCGACCCGGGCCAGATAACCCTGGGATGGGTTGTATCCGGCCGTACGGATTGCGTCATCACGATTCGCATAGATCTTGTCCTGGCCTTTTCCAATCACGAAACCTACGACCGCTCCGCTCACGGCTCCGACCGCAGCGCCCTCCCAGAGATTTCTTCCGGTCGCTGCGGCCGTGGCCGCACCTGCCACAGCGCCCACCAAGGCTCCCACGAGTGCGCCTTTCTTAGCACGACTCTGTTGGCTCATCCAATCTTTAACATTGTGAGGATGAGCTTGCGCTCCCCCTCCGGGGGCTGTTCCAGTCGAGGCGCACCCCATCAAGAGAAGCGTTAAAATCAGCAAAGTGACAATTCCTCTTTTCATGATTCCTCCATTCTCCTCCTTATACTGGAGGCTTGCGTAACTTGTTCTTCGTAGGCCCAAGCGTCGTGCCCTCAAACGCTTTCTTGATCTCGTCCTTCGCTTGATTCCGCAACTGGCGAGCTCGAGCAGACACCGATTCCGGGACGTTCTGGTCTTGGCTGAGGTCGCGAGCGAGATTCTCCGCTTCCGGAAAACGTTCCTGTACAATCAATTTTTGAATCTGCTGCAACCGGCTCTCCCAAGCGGCCTGCTGAAGCTCTTCCTCGCGTTTCTTCGTCTGCTCGGCGACCAGGGCCTCGTTTACCTTCTTGCGCAGCGACCGGACCTCCTCGCTCTCCGGCTGAAGCTCAGTGGGGAATTTCTGTGTTTTTCCCATTAGCAAATCGAGCTTCTCTTGCGCTGAATCGAAGCTCTGTGCCTCTAGATCCGCCCGTGCTACTTTAATCTCCTCGCGAACCTCCTCACGGAGCCTGTCGGCCTCCTGGCGCCGGACCTCCGCTGGATCGGGCCGGGCTACGACAGCAACGACGGGAGTGACCTCAGGCGGCCGCGGTTTTTTCGGCGGCGCTACGATTGGAGGCGTTTCTCTTAGAGGCGCAACGTGGACAGAGGATGGCGGGGAGGAGGCAGGAGCGGGCGAAGGATTCGGTAGGATCGGAGGGGCCATAGTGGAATGTACTTCGGATTGATGAAGCGGGCTTGGCTGGTACCAAGCTTTCCAAAGTCCAAAAGCTAGGACGATACCGAGGCACAGCAAGCCAAAGAAGGCCGCTGAGTGCCAAAGAGGTCTATTCTGCTGAGGCAAGAGCGATTGTGGCGCGGCGGTGAGGGCAGTCGATATCGCACTGGCTGAAGCGGATTCTTCAACTGTTTCTGAAGCTGGCGAGGGAGCGATGGGTAAGAAGCCGGCAAGTCCTTCTTGGAGAGCATGAAGGAAATCCCCGGCCGTCTGGAACCGCAGTTTCGGATCTTTTTCCAGGGCGATGGCCACCGTGTTACTAATTCCGGTCGGGAGATCCGGAACTAAGCTCTTGAGCTCAGGTGGAGGTTCATTCAAATGGCATCGCAGAAGCTCGAGATCGGACTTTCCGGGGAAAAGGCGCTGCCCGGCAAGCATTTCGAAGAGGACTGTTGCGGCGGAATAGATATCGGTTCGGCAATCAACCTCACTGGATTGAATTTGCTCCGGAGACATGTAGGCGGGAGTTCCTAGAGCGATCCCGGACGAGGGCCGACGAGTTATTTCTGTAAGGAGCGCCATCCCGAAGTCCATCAACTTCGCTTGGCCGTTGTTCTCCACCATCACATTGGAGGGCTTGATGTCGCGGTGAACCATTCCATGTTGATGTGTATACTCGATAGCTTCAAGGAGCTGTTGGAAAAGGCTTATAGCTTCGCTTAGGGGAATTCCCGGGCGGCCCTGATCGCTGTTGTTCCTTAAAATGACATCGAGGGTTGTGCCCTCAACATATTCCATTGCGATAAATAACTCGCCATGGTCCTCTATCAAATCATAAATGGAGACTATATGGGGGTGCCGGAGGCGAGCCTGTGCCTGAGCTTCTGATGCAAGACGTTTATGGATGTCTGGATGGGCACTCTTTGCCAAGTCGAGTGTCTTGATCGCTGCGTAACGCCCTAGGCCCTCGTGAACGCCCTTGTAGACGATTCCCATCCCCCCGGTTCCAAGGGTTTTCTCTACATGGTAAGGGCCGATGTGCTCTCTCACTGTTCCCTGACTTCAGTATTAGTGAAAAACTTCGGTGAACTCGTTAGCCCGCAGGAAGATCTGGAGTGCAGTGCAGACTCTTGTCGACGCGCTATCCCTCCGAGGAAGTCATTTGATCCTAGCCAAGAGATCCCCTTAAGACAAATAGAAGTAACTCTATAGAAAAATGCCTGCCTCCGGGCTCCACAGTCCCTAATCTCCCTTGCCTGCAACTAGACCCCACTGTCATGGAAAGGGGTGAGTCTGGCCTCCACTTGGGTCAGGAGCCGGCGCCCCCCCGCGCCCTCCCGCCGCCATCCCAAGCCCCCTCATCACCTCGCCGCGCGAGGCAGCCTCCCGACGGCACTTCCTGAGGAACCCGAGAGCGATAATATCGGGAAGGCGATCGCCCTTTCCCCTGTTCTCCTGCCCGAAAGGAATTTCTCATGACCGAAGAGACCTTCGACGACGCGACCCTGAACGAGCTGGAGGCCTTTTTTCGGGAGGCGATCGCGCGAATCCTGGAGCGCGAGGAGAGCGAGCCCTTCCTGGCCTGGGTGCGCGAGGAGGCTGCGGCTCGCATGCCGCGGCTGTTCGGCCAGCTCCCCGACGAGGCTGCCCGGCGCAGCTCGGCGTCGGAGCTCGGCCGCGCCTTGTGGAACTCGGCGCCGCTGCCGGGCAACGGCTTCCGCCCCCGGCCCGTCCCCATTCCTGAGCGCAACGACCCCTGCCCGTGCGGCTCGGGCCTCAAATACAAGAAGTGCTGCGCGCCGTGGGCGGCGGACCTGCCGTCGTTCGATCCGGAGGGAATCTGGCGCCTCGTCGTGGAGGCGCTCCCCCTGGATCGGGTGGAGGAGCTGGGGCGGTCCGGCCGGGTCCCCCGGAATCTCGCCGGCGATCTCGCGACCTCGTTCCTCGACGACGGCGAGCCCGATAAGGCCCTGGCCCTGGTGCAGCCGATGTTCGATCGTCCGGACAAGCTCGACCGTCTCGACGAGCGCGACGCGGCAGCCCTCAGCGCGTTCCTCGAATCTCTCGGCGATCTGGATCTGCTGGATGAGAAAGCGGCGGCGGTAGAGCGCTTGGCGAAGGCTCTCAAGCCCGCCCTCCGGGCCGTGCTCTGGGAGGACCAGGTCCGCCACCACGCCATGGAGGGCGATTTGCTGGAGGCCTGGGCGGCTCTTGAGAAGGCGCGCAAGGACGATCCTGAAAGCGGGGCTCTCGGTCCTCTGGAGGTGAGCCTGCTGATGACCGAGGGGCGGACGGCGGAGGCCGGTGAGCGGGCGCGCTTCTTTCTCGATCGAGCCCGGCGCGATCCAGAGGCGATCACCGAGGCGGGGACGATGTTTCTCGACAAGATCGCCGGCGATCCCGAGGGGACGCAGCTCGAATTCTCTCTCGGCGAAGAGGTGAAGGACGGCATCCTTCGCTTGCAGAAGCTGCTCACCCGCCTGGGGCCGCCTTCCGCGGTCTACGAAATTCTGCCCATCGAGGGCGATCCGGGAGCCGGCCGGCTGGTGCCGCCAGGCTCCCTGCGGCGGGCGGAGGAGGGGTGGGATCAGGCGTTCTTCGGCCCGGAGCCTGAGTACGATGCCGGCCTCGACGAGGACGAGGAGGGCATCGACCACGATGCCTGGAGCGAGGAGGACGCCGCGCGCTGGCTCGCCTTCCTCCCCGACGAGCCCACGGCGCTGGACAGCCTGGAGGTGCTGGAGGATCTGACCCATGCCGTCTCCGAGCTGGGCCTGGACCGCTATCCCTTCCTCGACCGGCCGCTCCTCAAGCCGCTCCTCGACCGCGCCCTGACGATCATCCGGCACGCCATCGTGACTCATCCCGAGATCGTCCGGCTGCCGGAGGACGCCGAGCCCAACGGTTCCGCCCTCGCCCTGATCGCCGCGGCCGCGGCCCTGGCGGACCGGCTCGGCGAGACCGGCCGCGGGCGGGAGCTGCTGGAGTGGCTGGACGTCCTCGACCCCGTTGAAGAGGTGGAGGACGAAGAGGAAGAGCCGGGCCAGGAGATCCCATGGGAATGATTTGTATCCGAATTCAACTACGTTACGACTTGATTTGGATCTGATATAGGATATTCTATGGAGTCGTGAAGACTCCTTTGCCGGGGACCGATCTCCTCTTTCGGCAACCTCTGGGCCTCCGGGTCGATTGCCCCCGGCTCGATCCTCGAGAGGCTCTGCTCGTCTACCTGGACCGCATCTACGACAAGGAGCGGCGGGGAGAGTCGCGGGAGGAGAGCTTCTATCCCGATCTTCTGGATCTCCTCCAGTGGTTCGGGGAGGAGAGAGGCCTGGCGGATCTTCGGGTGATCCTCATCCCCCGCAAGACCGAGGAGTGTCTCCTCGACTTCCAGGTCTGGCGGGGCGAGCGGATCGCCGGCTACATCGAGGCCAAGAAGCCGGGGACGAATCTGGACAAGGTCGAAGGGTCGGAGCAGCTCCAGCGCTACAAGAAGACCTTCCCCAACCTCATCCTCACCAACTTCCGGGAGCTCCGCCTGTACCGCAACGGCGAGATGGTCCTCCGGGCGCAGGCCGGAGCTCTGGCGGACTGTCCGGAGCGGTTCCTGGAGCTGCTGGAGCTGTTCGCTGATTTCGAGTCTCCGGCCAGCGCTTCGACGGCCGCTCTGGCGGAGCGCCTCGCCCGGCGGACGCGCGTCCTTGCGGCACGCATCCAGGAGCTGTTGGAGCGGGATACCGAGAAGCGCTCGAACTTCGCGAGCTTCTATCAGGCGTTTACGGAGTTTCTGCTCGCCGGCCTGGATCACCGGCAGTTCGCGGACCTCTACGCGCAAACCTTCTCCTATGGCCTGCTGGCGGCCCGCAGGCTGGAGGAAGGAGCCTTCGACCTCCAGGCGGCGGCGAAGAGCATCCCCGCCTCCAGCGGCATCCTGCGCGAGGTATTCCTCAACATCTCGCTGGGTGACCCGCATCCTGAAATCGCCTGGATCGTCGACGAGATCGTTGCCCTGCTGGCGAGCGCTCCCGTGCGTCACATGCTGGCGCACGTTCTGGACCGTCGGGGGCGGGATGCCGTTCTCGACTTCTACCAGACGTTCCTCCACTTCTATGACCCCGAGCTCCGTAAGCGGCGAGGGGTCTACTACACGCCCCAGGAGCTGGTGTCGTTCGTGGTGCGTTCGGTCCACCGGCTGCTGGTCACGCGATTCGGCCGGCGCGATGGCCTGGCGGATCTGGGCGTGATGCTCCTCGATCCCGCCGCCGGCACTCTGACCTTCGTGGTCGAGGCCGCCCGTTGCGCGATCGAGGCCGTGCGCGCCGAGATGGGAAACGGCGGTGTGCCGGCCCTGATTCGCGACCACGTCCTGCGGGATTTCTACGCTTTCGAGCTGATGATGGCTCCCTACGCCGTGGGTCACTTGAAGATGAGCCTGGTGCTCGAAGAGATGGGCCACCCGTTGCGCCGGGACGAGCGCTTTCCTCTCTACCTGACCAACGCCTTGGAGGACACGGAGGATCTGGAGCAGTCGAGCCTGCCTTTCGTGGCGGCCCTCACGCAGGAAGCGCAGGAGGCCGGCGTCGTGAAGAAGAAGCGCGCGATCGACGTCGTCCTCGGCAATCCGCCCTGGGCGGGTCATTCGGCAAACCGCGGCGAGGAGATCGGCGACCTGGTCCGTAGCCCCTATATCGCCGCCGACCACCGCTCGGTCAGGGGGTACGACTGGGTGGAGGGCGCGGCTTTGAAGGAGCGCAATTCCAAATGGCTGCAGGACGATTACGTGAAGTTCCTCCGCTTCGCACAGCGAAAGATCGATCAGGCCGGCGAGGGGATCGTCGCCTTCGTCACCAACCACAGCTATCTCGACAACCCCACGTTTCGGGGACTGCGGCAATCGCTCCTGGAGACTTTCGACGAGATCTATCTGTTGGACCTCCACGGTGGCCGCAAGAAGCAGGAGCGGTCGCCGGACGGTGGAGCGGACGCCAATGTCTTCGAGGATATCCAGCAGGGCGTAGCGGTGGCGTTCCTGGTGAAGAAACCCGGGCTGGAGAAAAGAGTGCTGCGCGCCGACCTCTGGGGAACCCGGGGAGAGAAGCTTCGCTGGCTGGTGGATCGGGATGTCGAGACGACGCGGTGGAAGGGGATCGCGCCGCGCGCACCGGCCTTCCTCTTCGCGCCTCGCGATGCGGTTCTGGAGGACGAGTACCGGAGGGGTATCTCGCTCACGGATCTTTTTCCGAAGTGCTCGGTGGGCATCGTCACGGGCTGCGACGCCTTTGCCGTCGACACGCAGCCGGAGGATCTGAAGCGGCGGGTTCGTCTGCTGCGGGAGGCAACGAAAGATCCTGCCGAGGACAAGAGGAATGCGGCGCTCTTTCCCGACGCCCCAGCCCGGTCTTTCTCCGAGCTCCGAACCGACGACGACTGGCAGGACCGGTTCAAGCGCGTTCTTTATCGGCCCTTCGACTGGCGAACGATCTTCTACGCGCGCTACGTTCTCGAGCGGCCACGGCGCGAAGTGATGCGTCATCTTTTAGAGTGGCCCAACCTGGGATTGGTCGTGCCACGCCAGTGCAAGGAGAGCTTCGGAGCCTTGGCGACGGACGCCATCGCCGCCCACAAGTCCGTCTCGGCCTATGACATCAACTCCGTGTTCCCCCTGTTCCTCTACCCGGAGAGCGGCCTTTTCAAAGAACGGAAGGCGAACCTGGCTCCTGCCTTTCTCGGCCTGTTCACCGAGCGAATCGGGGAGGAGACGCCGCCCGAGATGGTCTTCGAGTACATCTACGCCGTTCTCTATAGCCCGCCCTACCGTCGCCGGTACGCCGAGCTGCTGCGCACGGACTTCCCGCGCGTCCCGCTTCCCAGGGACCGCGGGGCCTTTCTGGAGCTGAGCGGCCTGGGCAACATTCTGGTAGATCTCCATCTCCTGCGCTCGGGTCGGCTACGACAGCCGGCCGTCCACTTCACGGGGGAAGGAAAGGGAAGAGAGGTTTTCCAGGGAATCGGTCCCGAGGTCTGGGAGTATCGCGTAGGCGGCTATCAGGTGTTGGACCGCTGGCTCGCGGCGCGGGCGAAGAGAGCGCTGCGGTACGAGGAGATCGAAGAGTTTCGGCGGATCGCGGCGGCGCTTCGGGAGACGATCGGGGTGGAGAGGCGGATCGAGGAGGTTTGGAGCGCCCTATTTTGATTTCCGCGCGGGCCGTCGTTCCGGCCGGGCGTTCCACGGGTCCGTGGGCCAGGCGTGCCGGGGATATCTTCCCTGAAGCTCTTTGCGCACCTCGGGGTACGTGTTCGTCCAGAAGCTCCGCAGATCGTGGGTCACCTGCTGGGGACGCCCATTGGGGGCGAGCAGGTGCAGGAGGACGGGGACTCGCCCGGCGGCGACGCGGGGAGTCTCCTCTAGGCCGAATAGCTCCTGGATGCGGGCGGCGAGCACCGGCGGCTTCCCCGGCTCGTACTGAAGCTTGACGTGACTGCCGCTGGGAACCTCCAGGCGCTCCGGGGCCTCGCGCTGCAACGCCGCGAGCTGCGGGTAGGTCAGGGCTCCCTGGAGGACTTCCAGCAGAGGCGCCCGCTTCAGCTCGGCGAACGACTTGCGGCCGGCGGCGAGGGCCGGCAGGAGATCGCGGATCTCGCCGTCGGTGAAGCGGGGAAGCTCGAGCTCGGGCCGCCAGTCCGCCAGCGAGCGCACCCGGGCCAGAAAGCCGGCGACCTCGGGATCGTCCAGCGCGAGGGCGCGGTCGAGGCGGTCCGTAGCCGCCTGGACGAGGGCGCGCTCGGTCTCCTGCGTCTTCGGTGCCGGCACCTCGGCTTCCGCGATCACCAGGTCGTCGTAGCGCGTTCTTTTCCAGGCCGCCACGCGCTCGCGGGACTCGTCGAACTCCAGGTCGATCGAGGTGCGCAGTCGATCAGCGTCGAGCCACTCGGGCTCCACGGCGGATGCCTTGCGCACCAGGGCTTCGCCGCTTCGGCTCGCATCCAGCTCCACGCAGAGGAACAGCTCGGCCTCCAGCACGGCGCTCTCCTCGGCGAGGCGGACTCCCCGGCCTCCCACCATCACGGCTCGCGGGCTCCGCGGCTCGCGCCGGCGGGCCACCCGGTCGGGGTAGGCGGCGAGGAGGGCGCGCAGGAGGGGCGCCTCGTCGTCTCCTCTCGGACCCGAATCTCCCGCGAGCTCCCGTCGCGCCATTTCGGCGAGCTGGTCCCGCGCCCGCAGCACGAAGCGGGCGGCGCCAGCGTTCAACGTCTCGCCATCGAAACTATCCCGGCGCTCGAAGCTTTCCAGGGCGTCGAGGCGATCGAGGAGGTCGGAGCGGGAATTACTGCGGGGGTGGCGCGGGCCGGCTCCGCGGGGGGAGCGGAGGAACGGATCGCGCTCAGCGAGGAGAGCTGCGAGAAGGGCGGCCTCCCGCGTCCGTCCAGCCCGCTGGCCCTCGATCAGCAGGCGGGCAAGCCGGGGGTGGACGGGCAGGCGCGCCATCGTGCTTCCCAGCGACGTGACGACGCGGTCGAAGGCGCCGAGCTGCCTGAGGAGATGCACGGCGGCGGCCAGGGATTCCGGGGACGGAGCTTCAAACCAACCGAAGGCGGCGAGGTCAGTCTCGCCCCAGGCCAGGAGCTGGAGCGCGGGACCGGCGAGATCGACCCGGGCGATCTCCGAAGTCTCCCGCTCGGCGAGGGCGGCGTGGGCATAGGCGGGCCAGAGGCGCAGGCAGATCCCCGGCGCCTGCCTGCCGGCGCGCCCCGCCCGCTGGTCCGCCGAGGCGCAGCTGATCCTCCCCAGTTCCAGCCGGTCCAGACCCGTGGCGGGATCGAAGCGCAGCCGGCGGACCTGGCCTGAATCGACTACGGCCGTGACGCCGTCGAGGGTAAGCGAGGTCTCGGCGACGTTGGTGGCGAGCACGACCTTGCGTCTCGAGAGTCGCCGGAGCACCTCGTCCTGGCGCTCGGCCGGCAGGTCGCCGTAGAGCTGGAGCACCGCGAGGTTTTGCTCGGCGGCTAGCCCGGCGAGGGCTTCGGCGCAACGCTGGATCTCCCCGACGCCGGGAAGGAAGACGAGGACATCTCCCACGGTAGCACCCAGCACCTTGCGCACCCCGGCGGCGATCCGGGCAGGCAGGGGCCGATCGTCCTGCCGCTCGCTATAGAGAATGTCCACCGGGAATAGCCGTCCCCGGCTCTCGATCGTGGGCGCGTTCCCCAGGAAGGCCGCGATCGGCCCGGGATCAAGGGTCGCCGACATGGCGACGAGCTTCAAGTCCGGCCGCACCTCCCTCTGGACGCGCCGGGCCATGGCCAGGGAGAGGTCGGTCGCCAGGCTCCGCTCGTGAAGCTCGTCGAAGAGGACGGCTCCCACGCCTTCCAGAAAGGGATCGGCCTGGAGGCGCTGAACGAGGATTCCCTCGGTGACCACGAGGATCTTCGTGCGCGGCCCGGCCTTGCGGTCGAAGCGCACCTGGTAGCCGATCTCCTCGCCCAGGGTCGTGCCGGTCTCCTCGGCCATGCGGCGCGCGGCGGCGCGGGCGGCGATCCGGCGGGGCTCCAGCATCACGATCTGCCCGCCACCATTGATTCCCGCGGCGAGCAGGGCGAGGGGCACGCGGGTCGTCTTGCCCGCGCCGGTGGGGGTCACGAGCACGGCCGACGGCCCCTCGCGCAGGGCGGTGAGAAGCGCTGGGAGGGCTTCGTCGATGGGCAGGGAGAGTAAACGATTCAATGCACGGCTCGCGGGGACGGGCTGGAGGGTCTCGCCGGGATTGTAGCCTCGGCGGCCCAGGCCAGGATCTCGAAGACGACTCGTTCTTGAAGGCGCCGGCGCCTTCTCAAGGCGATCCCCGAGAGGTCCGGGCCCTCGACGTCGAAGAGCGCCAGGCGCAAGGCGAGGTCCACCGGCACCAGGTCCGGATGCCGGGCGCAGGCGTCTTTGAGGCCTTGGTCCAGGGCAACCCCGTTGAGCACCAGCAGGCCGGCGTTCTCCAGATCCTGAAGGTTGGGTTTCTTGTGGAGGAAGCAGAGGGTTGACGCGGCCACCTCGCGCAACGCGTCCACGGTGACGGCGACTCCGGCGAGACGCGTCTCCTGGGGAGGCGCCAAGGCGCGTCCGGGCTCGGCCGTCAGGCTCAACAGACAGGCGGATTCTCCATAGGCCGCACCCAGCCAGATCCGCTTCGCATCGCCATGGAGAGTGGCAACGTCCAGACCCGCGCCGGCCAGGGTGCTGACGACCTCGTCGTGCAGCGAGCCCAGGCGGTCGCGGCCATGCCAGACGAGATCGAGCTGACCGATGGGACGCGGCACGCGGGGCAGCCACCGCCAGAGCGCGGCGCGGCCGGAAAGGCTCCAGCGGGGCTCGAAGCCGGCGAGGGCGCCGAGGACCCGGCGGGCGGCAGGAGGAAAGGCGGGGAGAATCATGTCCATGAAAACTCGGGACCCCTTTAGCCGAGTATAGGGACATATTATCATACTGAATCACGCTTTGATGATGTCAGCGGAAAAAATGTCGCGGGAAGCGGTAATATTCCGCTCATGTCGGGCGCGGAGCTTGGAACCTTCCTGGCTGTCCTCCGGATCGTCCGGGGCTGGAATCAGGAGGAGCTTGCGCAGGCCTCGGGTCTGCGCAGCGGCACCATCTCCGACTACGAGCGGGGAAAGATGGTGCCGGGGCTCAACGCCCTGCAACGC